>JACCEA010437469.1_pt1 | contig 14460 bp, 8 predicted proteins | sample 7449851 | NCBI WGS metagenome assembly JACCEA01 (sample SAMN15323453, study PRJNA562643) | freshwater metagenome | isolation source: river surface water | place: USA:Blue River Watershed | collected 2017-08-18 | reverse complement strand
TAGGAACTGCAAAAGCATTTGAGAATATTCAAGACATTGCGACTAAACGTAATTACGTATTTAACATTACAACTTCACTTGACAACCCCCATGAAGTTAGAATTGATAAATCAACCCATTTTTACAGAACAAAAGCAAATGTTATTGAATTGGTTGACTACAACCCAAAGTATGATGAAAACTATTTAAAAGGGCTCAGAGACAAAGCCAAACAATCTTTGCTTGGAAGTATTAATCCAGATGATTGGTTAAAAGAAATTAGAGGAGGTTATGACGCATAGGGCAATACTACTTCATCGGAATTTACCCTAAATTGGATACAAACCCGCTGTTCCCTTGAATTTTTAGGAACATGGGAGCAAATTAATAACCCCAATTTCAAAGTGGTGAAATTCGACCACTTTAAATCAAACACGAAAACACAACCAAAAGGATCAGCTTAATCAAACTTCGCCAAACATTTGACTTGTGTGGCGTTGCAGGTAATGCACCACCCCATCATTCAAGTCTCGGCGGAGGCGCTCTTTTCCGGTGATCCCAATTTTCTGATACGCGGCAGTTTCAATTTTATCAGATAGAATGATTGATCCGTTGCCCTCAAATGAAATCAAATGTCGATCGAACAGTGCATCGTAATTGGGCGACAGCAACAGTCCATTATCAACGTCTAAACGCTCATCATCGGAGGCGTCTTTCCAAGGCACGATATGCGAGGCAATTAACACTTCCAATTTATCAAACCCAGTAACTGCGCATTGGTATTCCCAACGGTGAATAATTCGTTTTCGATATGCTCCCTGTCCCACGCGTGATGTCACCAAGCCCGATCGCTCTGTAACATTCGGCAATTTGATGGCATAATTAAATTCTTGTGGGATATCAGAAGCCAACCGAAGTTTATCGGCTTCAACAGGCAAATACACCCCTGCCCGTTTGAAGAAAAACTTAATCCCTTGGCGTCGATTCCCTAGACGATCTGGGGTTTCAAAATATCCAACATCAAAAAATTCCAGCTCTGAAATATACTCAACCATCCCACCGCCCAAAGCTGCAAATAAAAATACCCGTTTGCCTTGACTCAAGTGTTCACGCAAGGCCAGATTACCACGGGTAAATTCCATATCGCCTTGCTGCCCCTCACCCGTGTAGGTAAATACATTTGGGTTGTCCCAACCATCCTCGTAACCATGCTGATGGCCGGTAGAACCCGTAAAAATAAAGATGTAGGGGAAATTACTACTCGGACAGATGCCACTCTGCCAGTTACCGCCATACTGCGCATGGATATCCCTCCGTCTGTTGTATTTGTGACCTGGGATGAATGGCGATGCGAGCATGGAATTTTGAAAATGCTATAAAATTGTATGGTCTAATTCGACCAAGTGTTGCTGACAAGTTGTAAAACACCGTAACCAAATGCTTTGAAAACAACGAAAATCGAAACTACATTTTGACTTCCCATTAGCTTGATTTCAAATATATCATTGAGAAGTAATATTTTGATCAAAAAAGAATTTAAAAAGGAGTGATTTCCTGATCACAGCGACTGTAAAGTTACCCACACGAAAGACTCAGAAATAAAAAAATCAACTATTTTTGATACAACACAGTCCATAATATTACAATGCCTATTAAATTCCTTTTCATTATTAAATATACAACATTACAATTCGAATATCTTAAACGACCAATACAACATCAATAAGCATTGCAATCATGGAAAAGGAAACCATAATAAAACTAAATAAATCATTTGAAGAATCAGCATACGAGGAAGAAGGTGTTGAATATTGGCTCGCGAGGGAACTGCAGGAGCTGCTCGGCTACTCAGACTGGCGAAATTTCCTAAATGCTGTTGACAAAGCCAAGGAAAGTTGCAAAACCACTGGGGAAGCGGTTTTAGACCATTTCGTTGACGTCACCAAAATGGTCAAAATCGGATCTGGAGCTGAGCGGAAACAGGATGATATCATGCTTACTCGCTATGCTTGCTATCTGATTGCACAGAACGGGGATCCAAAGAAAGAACAAATAGCCTTTGCACAAAGTTATTTTGCAATTCAAACTAGAAAGCAAGAACTACTAGAAGATAGGATTCGCTTGAATGAGCGTTTGCAGGCTCGTGAAAAATTGGCGGCTACTGAAACTGAACTTTCTAAAAATATTTATGAAAGAGGTGTAGATAATAAAGGTTTTGCAAACATCCGTAGCAAAGGAGACTGGGCATTGTTTGGCGGATTGACCACAAGCACCATGAAGAAGAAATTAGGTATTCCAGAAAACAGACCTTTGGCAGATTTCCTACCCACTATTACCATTACAGCGAAACAGTTGGCAACTGAAATAACTAACTTCAACGTAAAGCAACATGATCTGAAAGGTGAATCAAGAATTACTGATGAGCATGTGAAGAACAACAAAGATGTTCGAGGACTTCTTGATAAAAGTGGAATAAAACCGGAACAGCTTCCCGCTGAAGAAGATATTAAGAAACTTGAGCGCAGAGTAAAATCTGCTGATAAAGGAATTGAAAAGAAAAAACTTAAAGGAAAGAAATAGTAATTATGGCCAAGACAACTAAAGAAGTAAAGGAAAAGGCGATTGAAGTAACCCTTTGGGAAGCTGCAAATAAATTGAGAGGCAGTGTTGAGCCAGCTGAATACAAACACGTGGTATTAGGACTGATATTCTTAAAGTTTGCCAGTGATAAATTTGAAGAACAACGTGTAAAACTGATAGCAGAAGGAAAAGAGAAGTACATCGAAAAGCCTGAGTTTTACAATATGAGCAATGTGTTTTTCTTAGAAGAAATTTCACGCTGGAGTTACATTGTAAAAAAGGCTAGACAAAATGATATCGCCTTAATCATTGATACTGCCTTGCACACCATTGAGAAAGATAATAAATCTTTGAAAGGTGCATTGCCTGATAATTACTTTTCTCGTTTAGGTCTTGACATTACCAAACTGGCTTCATTGATAAGTGAAATTGATAGCATCAACACACTCAAAGACAAAGAACAAGATTTGGTTGGACGTGTGTATGAATACTTCCTTAAAAAGTTTGCAATTGCGGAAGGAAAAGGCAAAGGGGAATTCTATACTCCGAAAACGATTGTAAACCTAATAGCTGAAATGATTGAACCTTATAAGGGTATCATCTATGACCCTGCTTGTGGTTCGGGTGGTATGTTTGTTCAGTCTATCAAGTTTATTGAAGCTCACCACGGCAACAAAAAAGAGGTTTCTATTTACGGACAGGAATACACCAAAACAACCTACAAGCTGGCTAAGATGAATCTTGCCATCAGGGGAATTTCTGCAAACCTTGGAGAAAAGGATGCCGACACTTTTGCTGATGACCAGCACAAAGACTTGAAAGCTGATTATATCATGGCTAATCCTCCGTTTAACCAAAAAGATTGGAGAGGCGAAAATGAGTTAATTGATGATCCACGCTGGAGAGGATATGACGTGCCGCCTAAAAGTAATGCAAATTATGGGTGGATATTGAATATGGTTTCAAAGCTGTCCGAGAATGGCGTTGCCGGTTTTATTCTGGCTAATGGGGCTTTGAGTGGTGGTGGCGAAGAATATAAAATTCGCAGAAAACTGATTGAAAATAATTTGGTAGAAGCGATTGTAATTATTCCGAGAGATACTTTTTATACCACCGACATCAGCGTTACCCTTTGGATTCTGAACAAGAATAAAAAAGCAAGAACGGTTGAAATAAACGGCAAACAGAAAAATTATCGTGACCGTGAAAGGGAAATTTTGTTTGTGGATTTAAGGCGTTGGGGACAGGAATTTGAAAAGCAGTTTATTGAACTTACAGAAGATGACATTGCCAAAGTAGCCGAAAACTACCACAACTGGCAACAAACCGACTTTAAGAAAACTTACAAAAATGTGCCTGAGTATTGCTACTCTGCCAGTTTTGAAGAAATACAGACAAACGATTTTTCGTTGGTACCAAGCAAATACATTGAATTTATTGACCGTGACAGTGAAATAGATTTTGACACCGAGATGAAACGTATTCAAAAAGATTTCAAAATCATTTTGAAAGAAGAAAAACAATCTCAGGAACAATTAATCAACGCTTTTAAAACTTTGGGCTATGAGTTATAAGCGTATTGGTGATTACATAAGATTGGTAAGTAACCGGAATAGTGATTTGGCTATTACCAATTTATTGGGTGTAAACATTTACAAGAATTTTATGCCTTCGGTTGCTAATACTTCAGGAGTTGATCTTTCGAAATACAAAATCATTCGGAAAGGTCAATTTGCTACAAACATTATGCACGTAAACAGGGATGAAATCTTACCAGTTGCATTGTATCAAAATGAAGTGCCTGCAATTGTTTCACCTGCTTATATGACGTTTGAAGTTATTGATGAAAATGAATTACTTCCCGAATTTTTGATGATGGAATTTCAAAGACCTGAATTTGACAGAAGGGCTTGGACTTACTGCGATTCAAGTGTCAGAGGTGGTTTAGAATGGGAACGATTTTGTGATATTGAAATACCTATCCCACATATTGACGAACAACTCAAATTTGTTGCTCTTTACAACGGCTTACTTACCAATCAAAAAACCTACGAAAACAGTTTGGCTGATTTGCAATTGATTTGTGATAGCTACATTGAAAATCTGATTAAATCCGAAGAACTAAAACCACTAGAAAATTATATAGAAAAACTTGATAATCGAAACACAAATAATGCAATCAAAGAGGTTATGGGAATGAGTGTTCTAAAAGAATTTAGATCACCGAGTGTAAAAGTCAATATGAATAACCTTTCGAATTACAGAATTGTCAACTACAATGAATTCGGATATGTTCAAACTACCAACAATGAAAAAGTATTGATTGTATGCTTGTCAAAATTCAAGCACCCTATCATCATTTCATCTATTCACGTTGTATTTAGGGTAAAAGACGAATCAGAACTGTTACCTGAATATCTGCACTTGTATTTCAAACGTAAAGAGATAGACCGATATGCAAGATTTCATTCTTGGGGCAGTGCAAGAGAAACATTTAATTGGGAAGATATGTGCAATATAAAATTGCCAATTCCCGATATCAAGGTTCAAGAAGCCATTGTTACAATTTACCACACATTGGAAACTCGTAAACGAATCAATGAACAATTGAAAAACACTATTAAGCCGCTTTGTCCTGTGCTGATGAGGGGTGTTGTGGAAAACCAGTCAAAAATGGCAATAATAGAAAATTAGAAGAATGGCTATTTATAAAGAAATATTAGTTTGGGCGAACAACAAGCCTGCTTTTATAAAAGATGCTTTGCGGAGAATAATCACAAGTTCAGCGATAACTCAAACCGACATTGACGAACTTGCTTTGCTTTTAAAAAAAGAAAATGGAGACACATCAGTAACATTAAACGCAATCCCAATTGACAACACTCATATACCTGCAACTATTGCTACTGGAACTGTGTATCCCAAATTAATCAGTATTAAAGACCCTATAAATGTTTGTGCTTTGCACAATCAAGGGCATCTGCAGTTTCCAAACAGCGGTTTGACCGTTATTTATGGAAATAATGGTTCAGGTAAATCAAGCTATTCAAGAATTCTAAAAAAATTATGTTGGAGTAGAAACTCAAATATAGAACTAAAGAAAAACGTTTTCACTCCTTCTACCTCTCAACAAAAAGTTGATTTTATTATTGAGGTCAATGGAACAAACACTCCTTTTCAATGGATTGAAAATTCACCGACACATTCTGCATTGAGTTCAATTTTTGTTTATGATAATGATTGTGGTAATGTATATGTAAACAATGAAAATCCTACACAATACAAACCAATTGGAATTGATCTTTTAGAAAGATTGATTCCCGTTTTAAATGAAATTTCCCAAAAGCTAAATTCCGAGATTGTTGGCAACAATACTCAAAAACCATTGTTAGACCAAACTTTAAGTACTACACCAACGGGTCTGTGGTTTGCTAATCTTGAATCAAAAACTAGAACAGAAATTGAAACTCATATTCAATTTCCTCAAACAAATACTGATAGAAAACACGAGTTATTTACTTTAATCAATTCTCAAAATCCGCAACAAAACATTCAAAACCTAACTTCTCTTAAGGGAAGAATTGAAAATTACATTCAACAATTTAAAAGAATAGAAGAACGATTCAATGAGATATCAATTCAAGAAATTAGGAACCTAAGAAGAAGATATGAAAATGTAAAACAGGCTTATGACATAGCAACCAATGAACTTAACGGATTGAATACTATTGCTGGCTTTGGAACAAATCCTTGGAGAACGCTTTGGGATGCAGCCAAAAATTTTGCAAACAGCAACGGTATGACGGATGACCAAAGTTTTCCGTCTGCGGCTTCACTGGAGAAGTGTGTATTGTGTCAACAAGATTTGGATGAAGCTGCACAGCTAAGATTACAAGGTTTTAGCAGATTCATATTGAATGATGTTTCAACCCAATTAAGTTCGATACAAAGAGAAATTGAACAGAAAATTACTGATTATAATAACTTAGTTGTTTCTCCATTTGAAAATTTCACAGAGTTAGTTCAGTTCATTGTTGATTTTCAAAATCAACATGAAGCATTTAATCAGTCAGTAAATACAACAAAAACTAACTTAATAAATCATTTACAAAATGGTGTTGAAATAAATGTAACTGTAAATTCAATCTCCAATCTTATTGGAAGTTTATTGCCAAATATTACAATTCAATTAGAGCAAAATAATCAACTTCTAAATAATAGAAATGCTTTATTAGTCGAATACAATGAATTAGTTGCCAAAGAGTTTTTATTCAATCAAAAGACCACGATTTTACAATATTTTGATGAGTACAAATACAAAATATGGATTGGAGTTTGTCAAACTCAATTAAGTACAAACATTGTATCGCGCAAAATAGGTGAGTTTATGGAAGACCAAGCAGTCACCTTGCAACATCATGAGTTCATCAATCATTTAAGCTATTTCAATCAAGACTTGTCATCAAAGGTTCTAATTTCTAAAACGAGAACAACTCAAGGAAATACTTTCCAAAAATGTGGACTAAATGGCGTTGCACATACAATAGATTCAATACTAAGTGAGGGTGAAAAAAAGGTAATTGCACTTTCAAATTTCTTGGCTGACTGTACAATTGATAATCGGAAAAACACTATTGTATTTGATGATCCCGTTACTTCATTAGATATGGATTATAGGGACTTAATCGCAAATAAAATTGTGGAACTTTCAAGAGACAGACAAATAATTGTGCTTACGCATGATTTGTCATTTTTGCGTTTACTTATTGATACTCATAAATCATTAATTACAACAGATTGCCACATTATTGGTATTGATAAATACAATGGAATAAGCGGAGTAGTAACAGATGAAATTCCATATTTAGCAAAAAATGTGGATGAACGAGTAGATTCAATAAGAAGAATTTTAAGGGAACATGATGCTCTGAATTTAGCTGATGCACATGGCAGGGAAACGAAGCTTGATTCTGCAAGAAAAAGATTTAGATTTTTAATTGAAAGAAGTGTGGAAGAAGTTTTAGCTAACAAAACATATGAACGATTTTCAAAAAACATTCATCTGAAGAAAGGCTATTTATCAAGTTTTATTGTAGTTGAACAAAGTGACATTGATTTTTTATTAAGCTCATTTGGCAAGTACTCAATATCTGAACACGATGGAGGCACATCAATAATTCCACTATTACCAACGAAGACAGTAATTGAACAAGACATTCGAGACTATATGGATTGGAAAAACAACTTTAAAGCAAAGCATAGAACTTTTGTTCAGACATATAATTGATAATGAAATTTACAGAAGAAAAATTAGAAAAGGCGTTTACAGAGTTGTTGGGGCAAGAAGGATTTCCCCATCACCTAGGTATTACCATAACTCGTAAGCCCGAAGAAGTATTGATCGAAGCGGATTTACAAAACTTCCTTTTAATGCAATACGCTGGGCAAGGCATAACGGTAAACGAAGTAAAATCTATCATTCTTCAGCTCAAATCACTTTCTGCTTCTGACCTTTACGAGAGCAACAAAACATTTTTAAAAGTGCTTTCTGACGGATTCATACTCAAACGAGAAGACCGAAATCAGAAAGACATTTACATTCAGTTGATTGATTATGCAGGCTTAAACAAACACCGCCAACCACTAGCTGACCAATTAATTTCTATTGCGGCTGAACCCGAATCAGAATATTCACAGGACAACAACATTTACAAGTTTGTCAACCAGTTAGAAATTTTAGGAAACGAAAAAAGAATACCCGATGGAATAGTTTACATCAATGGTTTACCACTTGTAGTATTTGAGTTTAAAAGTGCCATTAGAGAGGATGCCACCATTCATGATGCCTTTAAACAACTAACAGTACGTTATCGCAGAGATATTCCCGAAATATTCAAATACAATGTTTTCTGCGTAATTAGCGATGGAATAAACAACAAGGCTGGATCCTTATTTGCTCCATATGATTTTTATTATGCATGGAGGCGTGTTGAAGGACTTGCAAAAGAGGTTGACGGAATAGACAGCATGTTTACGCTGATCCAAGGTATGTTCAATAAAAACCGCCTGCGCGATATTATTCGAAACTTCATATACATTCCGGATAGTTCTAAGAAAAATGAAAAGATCGTTTGTCGCTATCCTCAATACTATGCAGCAAGAGCGCTTTACGAAAGCATCAAGAAGGCTCAAAAGCCCGAGGGTAATGGGAAAGGCGGAACCTATTTTGGAGCAACTGGATGCGGCAAAAGCTTCACGATGCTTTACCTCACCAGGCTATTGATGAAAAGTGAGTACTTTGAAAGTCCAACAATCGTTTTAATCACCGACAGAACAGATTTAGATGATCAGCTTTCTGCTCAATTTGTTAATGCAAAAACATTCATTGGAGATAACACTGTTGAAAGTGTCGAAAGCCGTTCTGACTTGAGAACCAAATTGCAAGGAAGGCAAAGTGGTGGCGTTTTTCTAACCACGATTCACAAATTCACAGAGGATACCCAACTACTTACTCAAAGAGCCAATGTTATATGTATTTCTGACGAGGCTCATAGAAGCCAGGTGAACCTTGACCAAAAAATAAAAGTTACTGAGAATGGCGTTACTAAAACATTCGGTTTTGCTAAGTATTTACATGATTCCTTACCCAATGCCACATTTGTAGGATTTACAGGAACACCCATTGACGCTACGCTGGACGTTTTTGGTAAGGTCGTGGATGCATATACGATGACTGAATCAGTTAAAGATGAAATCACCGTAAGAATTGTATATGAAGGCAGGGCAGCTAAAGTGTTGCTCAATAACTCGAAGCTCAAGGAGATTGAAGATTACTATGCGAAGTGTGCCGATTTAGGTAGTAATGAAAATCAAATAGAACAGAGTAAGAAGGAAATGGCACAGATGTACGCCATTATAGGTGATCCTGACCGATTAAAAGAGGTTGCAAACGATTTTGTGAATCACTACGAACAGCGAGTTTCTGAAGGTTCAACGGTCAAAGGTAAGGCAATGTTTGTTTGTAGTACTCGAGAAATTGCGTACGAACTCTACAAAAACATCATCACCCTGCGTCCTGAATGGAATGAAATACGCGAAGCAGAGGAAGGTGCTGTTTTAAGTGACAAGGATAAACGAGAGTTGAAGCCAATAGAGAGAATTAAACTGATTGCAACTCGAGGCCAGGATGATTCCGAAGATTTGTACAATCTTTTAGGTACGAAGGAACACAGAAAAGAGCTTGACAGGCAGTTCAAAAATGAAAAGTCTAATTTCAAGATTGCCATTGTAGTTGATATGTGGCTTACCGGATTTGATGTGCCATTCTTGGATAGTATTTACATAGATAAACCTATTCAGCGACATAATCTAATCCAAACCATATCCCGTGTAAACCGCAAATTTGAAGGAAAACACAAAGGCTTGGTTGTTGATTACATCGGGATAAAAAATCAAATGAATCTAGCCTTGAAGCAATACAGTGAGGGTGATAAAGATAATTTTGAAGATATAGCTGAATCACTCATTATTGTTCGGAATCATCTTGATCTTTTGGAGAAACTATTTCACACATTTGATAGCTCTAAATATTTCAAGGGAAGTACCATTGAGCAATTGAATAATTTAAACCAGGCTGCTGAATTTGTTCAACAAACTAAAGAATTTGAGACTCGTTTCATGGGCTTGGTGAAGCGTTTGAAAGCGGCTTATGATATTTGCGCAGGCAGTGAGCAATTAACTCAAAAAGAAAGAGACTACACACACTTCTACTTGGCCGTTCGTTCAATTTTGTTCAAGCTTACAAAAGGAAATGCTCCAGATACAGCACAGATGAATGCTCGTGTAAGAGAGATGATAAAAGATGCGCTACAAAGCGAAGGTGTCCAAGAAATATTCAAGGTAGGTGACGAAAACGAAACGGAGCAAGATATTTTTGATGAAGATTACTTAGCCAAAATTGATAAGATTAAACTTCCCAATACAAAGATCAAATTACTCCAGCAACTACTAGCAAAGGTTATCGGGGAAATTAAAAAAGTGAATCGCGTTAAAGGAATTGACTTCACCAAAAAAATGGAGGCGTTAGTGGATCGATATAACAATCGAGACGTCAATGATATTCTACGAAGTGAAGTGTATGAAGAAATGGCGGAAGCTTTAACCAATATGATTTGGGAGGTACATAAAGAGTTTACAGCTGGTGATGAACTTGGGATAAATTTTGAAGAAAAAGCTTTCTATGATATATTAAAAGAGCTTTGCATTAAATATGACTTCAAGTATCCTGATGAGAAAATGATAGAATTGGCAAAATCTGTAAAAGACCTAGTTGATGGTCAAGCCAAATTTCCTGATTGGAATAAACGGGACGATATTAAGTCTGCATTGAAGGTTGGTCTAATTCTTTTGCTTGATGAACATGGCTATCCCCCAGTGGAAAGAGATGAGGTTTACAATGAAATTTTTGAGCAGGCAGAGAATTTTAAGAAAAACCAAAATAACGGGTGATTTACAATACACCCATTCGATATGATCTTGAAATAAAAAATTATTTCAAAAAATGCGAAATGATTTTATTCCTCAAATTTGCATTGCTAGGTATTTCATTTTTCCTGGGTGCCTCTAATAAATTATCTTCGTTAATTATCCAAAATCCAATTCCATAGGACTTACACAAATCGCACAATCTATTTACTAAGCCTATTTGTTCCTCAGTTTCAGGTTTTGTACATGCAAAAATAACGTAGTTAGAAAAAGTACGATATATACAGCATTGGGCAAATCCTATTAAAGCATTTGATTTATCAATAACATCCTTAACCTCGACTGCCACAGTATGATAGGAATCCAGAGATTTATCCTTACATATTCCTATTAAGTCTGGGTTTGAGAATTTTGTATTTCCATCTAGTGGAGTATCCCCCATTATTTTATAATCATATTTCAAATTGTTCAATGGAAATGTCGACAAAAACTTCCTTGTAGGTTCGTAATGCCGCTTTTCGTCATTTTTAATAACTCTTTCAATTTGATTAGGAATAGAAACCTTTACATTAGATTTTACTACCGCGGGCAGAGGCGTTGCAGGTACAGACCGATCATTTTCTAACCAATAATATTTAATTCCAGATACACTTTTAAAACCCAAGTTTTGTTTGTTGTATTTTGCAAGATTAGAAATCACGCGTTGAATATTACTTCTATTTAATTTATTTCTTTTATAATAATTAACAGATTCAAGAATTTCAGAAACGCTGTATGCTTTATTTCTATTTGTGTTTCTTAGTATTTCCACAATTTCGACACTACCCTTAGAATTTAAAACTCTGTTATCAACCTCAAATAGTAATTTTTTCATCTTCTAACTATTTCCTAATTATAATATTCAACAAATCAAAATACTCAAATTCACTTTTCACGGATCTGAACAAAGAATAAAATCTGGGTCAATTCAATATTTCAAACATGCGTTGATGAATAAGCGTCCATTCTACATTCAAATTCACAGTAAACACTGAAATTGGAAGATCTTTGATTATATATTTTTCAGACAGCTCCACATCGACAGTGGGATAAATTAATATCCCTGCGGTTTTATAATTCATCGAATGTGAACTGGACCCCGCAACATTGCTCACATAAGAAAATATTTGATACAAATTGGCACTATGAAATTTATTAGCACCAAAATCAACACCCCTTGAGCCCAAGGTGTTTCCATAAAATTTCGTATCAATAATAATCTTTCTGCTGTCACTTTCCAACGTAATATCTGTATTCATAGTAGGCAAATAATCAAATCTATCTGCCAACCAATTGATGCGTTCTTTCTTAACCCTGTAACCCGAATGTTTCTTATAAAACTGATATGCAAAGCGCTCAAACAACTTTGCCAATTTTTGATGGTCGCGCCCAATATCAACAAAAACCTTCTTTCCATCAGATTCATTCAATACCGTATTTTGAGCAATTAATTCAGCAATGTGGAGTGCCAATTTGTAGTGCTGATTATTTCTATTCAGATTGACTTGGCCAAATTGAGACATACTCAATTCTATAGAATCCACTCCCCCCATTCTCATCAGACTACGGCGAATTTCGCTTTTCTGAATTTTGGATATTTCTTTAAAACCTAGCAAATCGACAAGTGTTGTCTTCAAAATTTGATTGATCAAAATATTCGAACTCCATTCATCAAACTCACACACTGCTCTACCCTTGCGCAGGACTTGCCGATTTAAGGTTTGGTTAAAATCCAGCTTGCCTTTGATTCCCGCATATTCTTCAGTCAAAGACACGTAATTGTGGGCTAAGTTTCGCTTGAGTATGTATTCACATTGTTTAACAAAAACGTCTGATAACAAACAAATCAATGATTCATAACTCGACGTGTCAAGGCCTTTGGTTTGTTGATATTCCAAACCCGTGTCCCAGCCATAACTGAGTAAGTAATAGATATTTTTTATAGGAATGCTCATTTAAGCATGGCAATCTTTGTATCTACTTGACTTGAATCATCGAAATAATACTCATCCAACAACGGTTTAATTTCAAATTCAACAACATCAGTGAACCAGTCATTATTGGGAATCGTTTCACTGTTTGGGGTAAAGAAACTGTGTCCAATTCTAAAACCCACACCCAAATCTTCAGCAATTTCAGCATTTAACCGGTTCATTCTGCTTGATATTTTATCAATTAATTCGTTTGCAACATTTAACCCTCTCAGAAACACTTTGAACTTCTCATTGAATTCGGGTATTAAATCAAAGAAGGCAAAACGTCTTCTAAGTGCATAATCCACAACAGACAATGACCTGTCAGCCGTGTTCATCGTTCCAATGATATGAACATTTGGAGGGACATAAAATCTACTTTCCTCCGAATCTGAGTACATTAAGTTTATTGCATATTCCTGCGATCTTTTGTCGCTCTCAATCAACATCAGCAGTTCTCCAAAAATCTTACTCAAATTACCGCGATTAATCTCATCAATGATAAAAAAGTAAGGTTTATCCGTATTCTTTAATGCGCGCGCACAGAGTTTATAAAAATTACCATTCTTCAATTTAAAACTACCAGAATCGGTTGGGCGATATCCTTGAATAAAGTCTTCATAAGAAACGCTTTGATGAAATTGCACCATCTCAATTCTCGAATCATCTTTTTCGCCCATTAGCGCGTAGGCCAACTTTTTTGCAACGAAAGTTTTACCTGTACCGGGAGGCCCTTGTAAAATGATGTTTTTCTTCCTATCGAGATAACTCACCATTTTTTCTAACTTGTTGTCGTCGATGAATGAATCTGACTTTAAATTTTCGATTGTGTATTTGGGTAAATCAACATCGTATTCTAATGACATGATTGCCTCAAATTGAGATTGAGTTAAGCGGTAAAGACTCCCCTGATTGTTCTTCACTACATCAGCATCTTTGAATGCATCAACTTGAATCAAGTTCTCCCACGCAATGGGTTTATTTAAGAACCGTTGAATTTTAAATTCAATTCGCTGAATTTCATTTTCATCCTCATGCAGGCCTGCTGTGCATTCAAAAATAGCTACAACCTTCATGCTGGGACTTGACTCATAACCCACAATCAAATCGCCCGGTTGAATTGATTCAAAACAATCAAACATTCTGCGCTTATTTCCATTGGCATTGAAGGCCGTGTAGGACTGATGCTGTCCTATTTCAAAATCGGCAATCTTCCAAATCTTTGGGTTCGCATTTAACCAGAAAAAGCCCATAGTTGGGTTAATTATTGGTTTCGCTACAGGTTTATCATTAATAATCAAATTGATCAAATCTCTCACGTAATCCTTATAAGTCGTGATTTCAGTCAAGGTCTTCTTAACGATTTGATATTCCGCAGCCCAACTACCCTCCTTCTTCCAATCTA
>JACCEA010416565.1_pt1 | contig 14461 bp, 14 predicted proteins | sample 7449851 | NCBI WGS metagenome assembly JACCEA01 (sample SAMN15323453, study PRJNA562643) | freshwater metagenome | isolation source: river surface water | place: USA:Blue River Watershed | collected 2017-08-18 | reverse complement strand
GTAAGTTCAACAGGGATAAGATAGCAAACTGATGATTGATTGAAAAAAAGGAAGGGAGGAGGAGGGATTAATTCTCATTTAATTGCTTTCAATGATTCCATTTAACTCCATTTGGCCAACCTCTATTTCATTCCCCAAATAGCTTACTGCCATTTGAACTTCATTTGTGGCTAAACTCTAATTTCTATTCATTTTTCTAAATTCTAAATATTCCATTTGAACTTCATTTCGCCGGATTGCAGGGATAATCTATTTTATGATCTATCTCCTTGCACCAGGAACGTTCTTTACAGTTGAAGGGATAGAAATCGGTATATATAGCGTCAAAACCTACATTGCATTTTATATGGTAAAATTGTCGCAATTTTTTCCGGAAAAAAATTGATTGGGTTCTATGAAAACTCCCACCCTTGTGGCTGTCAAAAGCCATATTATCCCAGATCCACATCGAAATCACCACAAAGCGTGGCTTGGAGGCCATCCATTGAATGATGGGCGCTGTCCGCCAAGCATACAACACGACGGACAACAACTCATCCAATATTTTAAGGGACTCAACCAACGAAGGTCAGATTCACGACGTCGTTGATCTTGTTTTTTCTTTGGTATCGGAGTCATTTCTTCTTTATTACTTTGTGTCTTTTCCACTCGATTTTGCAGAGATTATCAATTGTACTTCTTGTTCATTGTATCACTCTTCAAGTCTCCCATATCATTCGTGTAGTCTTTGATTCATTAGTTCATTGATAATACACTACTTCTGAACCATTATTCCTCACTATTAAGTATTAGTTGTACTGTTATACTGTTATCTCGTTTGGTTACTTCTGTGCATCGTACGATCTAAACATTAATCCAAGATGGAAGGAGAACAAGCACAGGTAAGTGCTGGGAAGAGGTGGTTGTATTATCATCATTTACTTATTCATCTTTCATTGTTTGAATAGACACAATATGACCCACAACTCATTGAAGCCGTTAAAAAGCAGATTGAGTACTACTTTAGTGTAGAGAACTTGCAGAATGACATCTACTTGACTCAACAAATGGATGCTAATCGTTCGGTGCCCATTTCTGTGGTCATGAAGTTTGCAAAGCTCAAAGCATTAACTCAAGATGAAGCTGTTGTAAGACAAGCATTGGTGGATTCGACAGTAACTATTGTGGATAACAGAATCAAAGCCAACATTAAAACTGCTGGACGTAGTACGATTATTCTTAGAGATGTTCCTTCAGACTCTTCTGAGGAATCTGTTAAAGAAATCTTCAACTATCCAGGATGCAAACCAATTATTTCGGTTAGAAGTGATATTGGGGACACTTGGTTCGTCCTTCTTGAGACAGAACAGGATGCCAAGGACACTCTGTTGGATTTGAAGTTGAAGAAGAGAATGTTTAATGGACAACCTGTTAAGGCCCGTATTAAGACCGAAAACGTCGTTCGTGCTTATTACCCAATGCCTACGATCCCTCCAATCGCTCCAGTTTACCCTGTAATGCCTTTCCCTGGAATGGTTCCAGCACCAATTGAAATGGTTCCATTTGGTTATGTGCCTGTCGCTCCAGTCGATCCAGCATCATTGAATGTCGAAACTCCGCTTGAACCTGTTCAAACTGAGGTTCAAGAGAAGGTAGTTGATGATGAAAGCAACTCAGATCCAAACAAATCAGCTAATAGAGCCGCAGCAACTAGAGATACAAGAGGGAGACCTGCTAGAACTGTGCCTAGTCGTGAAACCACTGCGGACCGTAGAGCGCCACGTGGTGAAGGAAGAAGAACTGGTGGTGAGGGACGAAATGCAACTGGAAAAGAGAGAGAGAAGAAGTCTGAGGCTTCTGCCAAACCTCCGATTGAAATCAACTCCTTGACTTTTCCTCCACTGCATGTCGGTGATGACTCCCCTGTGCCAACTCCGGGCTACAAGGAAGACTACAAAAAGTACAATTTGGATGAAATCATTAATATCGTAAAGGAAGTCAAAGAAGCTTCTCTTCCCAGTGAAGTTGATGCTGAAGCTCATTCATTAGCTATCACTGCAACTCCTAACTTGGACCTTCTTAAGAGACAGCGCACATTCTCAATTGATGAAACAAGAGAGCAACTCCGTCAAGGACGTCCAGTGTTGAAAGATGCCATCATTCCTGGTGCTGTCGATTATAGATCAATGATGTATGGTGATGATTCTCAAGCTGCAAAGAGTCTTGCTCTCAAGAAGCCAGAAGCAGAGAAGAAAGTTGATCAACCTAGTAGTAGTGCAAACACTGAACCAGTAGCACCAGAATCTGGCTCTCAATCTCCCGCAAGATTCAGCTCATCTACATGGGCTGCGATGGTTAAATCTGCAGCGGCTTCTGGTGATGCTGCTCCTGTAACATCCGCACCTGCTAAAGCTCCAGTCAAAACTACTGAAGCGGCGAAAAAAGCAGCCCAGACAACAACGAAAGCCCCTGCTTCCGGTGAGAAGGCTTCTAGTAGTAGCAACAAGAAGGAAAAAGACGGTAAAGGAGAAAAGAAAGGAAATAGTAAATCAAAGGATGAAAAGAAGAAAGATAAAGATGGAGAAGAGAAGAAGACTGAACAGGTGAGCAATGTCTCTAATTACATCCTCCAAATAGTAGAAAGATTTGAATGAAGATTTTGTTTCTTTGCACTTGATGTCCAATGGAAGTATGCTAATTGTATTCGTACTGTCTGACAAATCTAGACTGTTTTACTCTTCTCTCTATTTGAACAATATTAGTTGCACCCACCTGATGTGTTATTCTTCACAGGAATCTAAGCCCGAAGGTGATGCTGTCGCTTCTACCTCCGATGCCCCAGCTCCAGTATCATGGGGGGGAAAAGCTTCGTTCGCTAATGTAAGTCAAATAATCTGACGTGTAACCTTTTTTCTGTGATATTGTATGGTGCTCCTTGATTGCTGATGATGATTTTCGATACCTGAGTGTTTTCTCAACACATTTTTGTGATGAATACATTTTTAACTCCAATTGATCCACTTGAAGTAATCGATGCACAACTATTTTTGTACCTACACTTGACTGCTAATGATGATTTTCGATACCTGAGTGTTTTCTCAACACATTTTTGTGATGAATATATATTTTAACTCCAATTGATCCACTTGAAGTAGTCTACATATTACTACAGCGTGTTTTCTTTTCCATATCATTTTTGACGCTTTATTCTATACATAGGTGCTAAAGCAAAAGCTTGCGGAAGAACCTGCTCAAGTTGCTCCTGTGGCACCAAAGCCAGTCAAACAACCAGAACAACCAAAGGGAGGTGAACAAAATAAGGGGAAAGGATCCAACGGTCGGTCGAAGGATAATAGCAAAAGATCAAGTCATGCCGATGCGGATGGAATGTGGGTGAAGGAAACATTACCAGCATTATCGGACAAGTAAATAATTAACCTATCATCGATTTTGTTCGATGCTTGTATATTCGTCAACAAAAAATAATAGTAGTAGTGCAGTAATAGTAACAACGTATTACAAAATAATCCGAAGGAAGAACGTGGTTGATTTGCCTCTCGAGTCATGATTTACTGTGGGTGGTAATGGTTGGAGATGTTGAATAAGTGGTGAGTTGCTGACAGTGTCATGGAAGGATGTCCGTTCATGTATAGTATTTTTGATGTGTGGTTACAAATTAGGAAAATTTGTTTGCAACGGACATTATCTCTCCTTCATCGCGTTGCATGACGTCAGAGTGTGTAATTCGTGATGCTCTTTTACATCTATTGTACCATAGGAATAACGATAGGACTTTGTGTGATAGCTTCTTCTTCAAGTTTATATAGATCCATGTAAGGAAGTTGGTTAGTGTTTGTTTGTTAGAAAACTTGAGTTTTGTTTATGTTGAGCAGATGAATATTGTGTTTTTTTTTTCTTGTGGAAAATATGTGTGTTGTTAAATATAATGTAATAATAATGAACTGTATCAACGCAATCTATAGTGAAGTATAAGGTTGATTTATGTTTTTCGTTTTTGTTGCTATTATAATTCTATTTATTATCGCTTTCTCCAAACTACAATAAAAACAATATGGAATAACTTCAATACCAGCAAAGTGCAGAGATTGGAGATTGCTACCTCCTACATATAGGTGTACCATCTATTCATATGTAAATATTCCCGTTTTCGGCTATTGTAAGAGCATTTAAATATCAAAATCTTCAGCTTGAGGCTTAGATTCTCAGTGCCCACACTGGTGGATACATCTCACCTCAGTTCAGTCAAAACTTCCATCGCGAAACAATTTATAATATACTATTACTACTCAATTGCTGGGCAATACAGTATCCAAAATCACCATTCTATCGGATGTATAATGTTTAAATGATCACGTAGCGTTTGTCATGCAATAGCATGCGATAACGACGGAACTGGTCACAAGTACTTTAGCCAATCACTTTCATTACTATCATAACATAATTCTACGATACAACATAATGCTATTGATCTACAGTCACAAAAATGAAAGGGTCGTCCAACGTAACGGGGAAGAGCTCCGATAGATCAATCACTGTGATATCAATACTAATCCATTTCGCGCAAAAGTTGCATATTTAAAACTAGAATCTCACTATAGAGGTTTCATGTATTGATAAAATATTCAAAATCCTATTGATCATTGAAAGATTTGTAATTAACCGGGTTAAATGAAATTTATCGGTGTAAGAAAAGCTTGCGCCGAGAAAACGCGTCAATGGAATGCCCAGGGCGATGCCGTCGATTACAACATTCCATTTTATACAACCATCTTTCTATTGGAATATTATATAAAATATATGCTGGTTTTTTGCTACAATATTGCATCATCAACAAATTAAAGTAACTCCTTGCCGTCGCGGACTTCGATTCCAGATTGCCTGATATTATACCGCCAGGGCATATCCTTCTGATTATGACACGCCTTAGTGTGTTTCACATTCATCAGGTGTACACCATCATTGCCTTTTTTATAATTGTCCACCTGCAAATATGCCCAGCAAGACCTGGCAATCATCACGGAAGTATGAACATCAAAAATACTCATTATAGTTGGTGGAGGAACAGAATTAGTGATGGTTACGATGGAGTCGATACAAACGCTGTGATGCCTGGGGTTTTTCATTCTGCGAAGAAAGACAACTCAAATGAATCATTTTTAGTTGGGTGGAGAACACCTGGACCTAGAAATTTGATTCCGCTCTCCATGCGACGCGTGACAGCAAGATCACTCTCATCCTCTCCTGAAAATAATCGTACCCGCATTAATGGCATTGGAAATGAATGGAAACATTCTTTTTTCAAGTTTATAAATCGGAACGAAATCAAAGATCGGGCTGCTCTGTGTTGGAGTAACATGCACAAAATGGATACCAATGTCTGGGCTTATATTATGCCCCGACTGCTTCACAATACCAAAAGTGTCGAGAGTTTTGTTCCTTTATTAGCTGATCGTTTCACACAATATATATCACCGGTTAATATTGCTCTTCTTTTTACAACATCCACATCACTTGGAACCCAAATCCTGCGACGCGCAATCATGGGGTCAGCCGCTTTAGGTGGACTAACATTATTACATGATAGTTATAGATTTCGTCACACTTTGAAGAAAGCAATCCCACGTTGGGATTCCTATGCTGTTATTTCTGGGTATTGAATTTACGTTTGCCTTGTCTTTTAGCATAATGTTCATTATCGTTGTTTCTCACAGTGCTTCCAGTTCCTCCTTGGGAAAGGCGCTTTCTAAAGAATTGCTCTGTGGCGGTTATAACCTGGTATTAGTCGATCGCAATGAGACGCAATTACAAAATCTCAAAAACGATTTGGAAAGGTTGATAGCTCATGAACCAATTGAAGAAACTGGAATACCATGCGATAGATCGCGTAATATGATGGTCGAACAACCATGTACACCCATCGAACAATCTTGTTCACCCATTATCAAGCAGCGAGACATTCGTTTATTTTGTCGAGATCTTACCAATCCGTTCACTCCATTTGAAGTTCTTCGAGATTTGAAACGCTTCAATTTGCTTGATAAGGTGAGGATGGAACCAAGCCTGCATTCACCGCGCATATATGACATTTTTGGCAGGTTGACGTTCTTGTTTGTAATACATTCAAAACTGCTTTTGGAGAATTACAAGACATAGACTACAATACCCTGAATGAAGTAATTGATGTGAACATTGTATCCACTGTTCATCTCACTCGTGCGTTGCTGCCACGAATGATACGACGACAGAAACACATAAAAAACGGTGCTCGTGTTGTATTAATTGGCTCCGCTACATCTTTTGTTCCCGCTCCTTCGCTTTCTGTGTATTCTGCATCCAAAGCTTTTTTGCAGTCCTTCGCGAAGGTACCATAGTACCTTTGTGTATGGTTTATTGACAATTAAACCTTTCTTTGATTAATTTTTTGCAGTCTATTCGGCGTGAATTACTTCCTCATGGGGTTGCGGTGTCATTGGCGATTCCTCCGGTATGCAACGACTTGGCAGCAATGCATCAGGCCGATAATTGTCTCAATGATACAAAGTATGTATGCATCAACTCGTTTTTGTCGTGTTTGATACGCTTAATATCATTATAGCTGGGAGAAAATCCAGTGTGCAGCTGCTAAGATTGTACAAGGAATGTCAGTCGGTACTGACACCATCATTACAGGCAACCTCAACAAATTTTTTGTTCATGTCATATCTCAAATCATTCCGGCACAAATTATCGGGACATTTTTTCAGGTAAGTGATTCCAATGCAATTATGAGTGAAAATTGTTTTACTTACTTTCTGTTATTATTTGGCAAAGCCAAAAATAGGTTGTTCGAAGCTTGATATACGGAGAATAATGCCAACGTTTGTTCCTTTCCAGGAGCACGAGACGGAAAATGGTAAGTTATGACATGTATTACTCAAACAATATCTTGACAACCCTCATAAGTTATAGTGCGCAGAAAAGCAGCATTGATAACCCTGGTTCAAGAATATTTTCCCACCATTACAATCGATACAAATAGTCTTTGGAATGGTGTGAAAAAGTCCCAAAAAAAGTTGATAGATTTGGTATACTACCCTTTCACAAATACCTCCCTGGATATGTCACCGCCATATGATACTAAGATGGATGTTGAGGATTTGGAAAAACAGGAGCATCAACTCGAACAGTCCCTGTTGAGTTATCACTCAAATCAAAGCCATTTGCTTTCCTTATCAGATTCATTCAACGTCCCAGCTGTTCAATAAATGCATATAGTTGATGTTTGCCATGTTATATTGTAATGCAACAAATTATTCATTTTATTAAGAAGTATGTTTAACTGAATGGTTGCTTAAGTTCTGAAGATTTTCTTGTTAAAGTAATCAAACGAAACACAACTTGTGTGCAAACCTACAGATACTATGAGAATCTAGCTAACTTAAAGCTCCTCGTGGTTGAAAGAGTGGTGAGCGTTATTCTCCAAGAAGGACAAGAAACTGTCCAACTCTCTGCCTTCCTCATACTTCACTGGATTAGCCTTGTCACTTCCCTTGAAGAAGTAAATGGTTGGGAAACCCTTAACCTCAACACCTGGAACGTCAATCTCGTTGGCAGTAGAATCCATCTTTGCAATCACGATATTACTGGTCTGGGACTTGACTTTAGCACCGAGTTCATCCCAGATAGGAGCTTTAAAAAAAAGAACAGACAATCAAATTTATTAATTCGCAACTATTTTCAGGCCAAATACACTTACCTAACTTCTTGCAGTGACCACACCAAGGAGCATAGAACTCAACCAAAACATCTTTGTCATTGTTGAGGACAATGTCATTGAATGATTTACCACGCAAAACGACAACATCACCAGTTGTATCAGCATCCTCAACAGCCTCAGACTTGAGGGTAGCGGTCAGCTTTCCTTCAAAAAACTCATTGACGAAGCTGGTCAAAGCTTCAACAGTATGCTCTCCAGGGAAAGGGAACTTCTTAAGGCCACTTGGGGAAGCAAGATCAGCCAAGACAGAAGCTGGGACATCATCCTCAGTGATACCAAAGAAATCCAAGATTCTCTTCTCAGAAGTAGGAACATTGACAAAGAGAGCTCTTCCTTTGAAGGTTCCAGCAACGGTGCGATAAGTGTTCATCACCTCGTTGTGGTGCTCACTGTTCTTGTCTGTGAAGAACAAGAAGTGGTTCGTTACCTTGGAACTGAAGATCTTCTTGGCAGACTCTTGACTGAACTCCTGAACAAGAGGAGTGGAATTAGCCAAAGCAAAAGAAGAAATTTCATCCTCGGTGGTATCAGCAGTGACGGCAAGATCAGCGCGCAAATCATCGAACGATTTCAAAACAACCACAGCATCGCCAGAAACACCAAGCTTTGCCAAAACTGCACCATCTGAGGTGATGGCATAAGAGTGGGACTCATCATTAGAAGCAGCAGCAAGGAAAGCCTTGGCAGCGGCAGAGTCGACGGAAGAGAAAGCACCCAAGACAAAGACAGAGTGAGCTTCTTGCAACTTCAATAAATCAGCTTCATTGTTTACAGTGACTGCAGCAGGACCTGTTCTCTTGTTCAACCAAGCGACGATCTCACCCTCAGTTCTTCCACCATTGTAATCAGAATGCTTTCCGTTCTTAAAAAATTTCAAGGTTGGGAAGCCCTTGATTTCAAACTTCTTAGCCAAATCATTGTGGACAGTTGCATCAACCTTAGCCAACTTGGCTGGGGAATCGGCCAAAGTTTTGGCAGCCTTGGCGTACTCAGGAGCCAAACTCTTGCAATGACCACACCTTGAAAAAAAAAGGCGTAAATCACCAAAATTAAAATACGTTGGAAGAAATTTACCAAGGAGCGTAGAATTCCACCAAAATGTGGTTATGCTCAGCAATAGCGTCATCAAAATTGTCGTCACCAAGAACAAGGACACCATCCTCGACTGGGAAATCGGTAGCCATCAAAAATGGCACAAAGAGGCACAACAACACAACCAAAAATCTCATTTTCCAATATTCCACTAAAAGAAAAATGATTGTTCTTGTGAAGGTTGAATGATCTTGAATCGGCGCACTCTAGCGGGCGGTGTAAAAAGATTCCAGTGCCGCGTGGCATCATGGACAGGAAAATCAACTATTCCAATAATAAAAATATGAAAATGGAATAATTATTAAACTCGATTTTCCAAAACAAATATGTAAATAACAATAGAAAAAAAGGGAAAGCAGTGAAGCTAACCAATAAATCCAAATACCTGTCTAGCGGTTATTTGAACTACGCGGATAAAGTTATTCCGGACACTAGCGTTTGTCAAGATGATAACAGCGGAAATTCATCTCGACAGCGTATTTGTTTGTGAAGATGAATCAAAGTCTAAGCTATTGAGACAAGGATTCGGGACAATTTCCACTACTCTCCGGATTGGAGCACCACCCGCACTTATTTTGATGGACGAGGAAGCTATGTTCATGACCCAGCGAGGAATTTTGCAGGTCCCAACTGTTGACAACTTAGCAGACACACTGTGGACTATGTTTTGTCGAAAATACAACGCTTTCCCTTTCAAATACAAAACTTACAAATATTTCAAGGAGAATGGGTATGTAGAATCTTCATGAGCACATTACTCTCCATTTAATTATTTTGCATCCCAAACTGGAATCACGCAGATTTAGTGTCAAATCAGGGACAAATTTTGGTATGGATTATGCTATATATAGATTGACTCCAAGTAGTAGTCATTCAGAGTTTTGCGTACGAGTAATCAGCGACAGCATGGATGACAATGGAAACGATTGGCGATCGATATCAACAATCACAAGAGTAATGCCGGTATGTGATGCCATCTTATTTTTGTTGTTGTTGTTGACAATTATCGTGGTTGGATCTCTTACAGGATGTCATGAAAATTTGCATATTGAGCGTTGTCAATTTTCTACCCTCTATTAGTAATCAACCACGCTATGAAGATCTGTTTGAACCAACTTCTTCTGGTGGCAGCTCAGCAGTCACGCTCAATTCGATCGATTGCTTGGATCAGTTGGACATTAAGCTATTATCCACAGTTATTCGTCGGCTGCCTGTTACAAAGGAAAATTATCTCACAATTGGTCAATGGCAAGCAAAATATAGAAAGTTGACAACGAAAACGCCTCCATCGATGGTTCAAAGAAATGCTGCCATCGATCCCACATTTTCGAAAAAAAGTGATAAAAAGAATCAAAGGAAAAGGCGAAATCATTTAGAAATTCGATCGAAAGGGAAATCATCGAAGTCGGGTATAATTTGGGAATCGTTAAATTCTGCAACTGCTGAACCAGCAAAACATAATGAAGAATTAATGAAATAATGTTCATGTCTCTTATATTTCTGGTTTTTTCTTTTACTTCTCATCACTCATCAAATCTTGTCCACCAGTTTCCATCGGTGTCGCTTCTGCTGCTTTGGATTCATCATCTTCAGCCTCCTTAATCATTGCCAAGAAATCGGCATCCACTTTTCTTAGAAGAGCTTCCATCTTTTCGTCTTTTGCATCTTTTTTATCTTGTGCTTCTCTGGATCTGTTTTCAGTTTCTTGAGCACGCTGTCGACGAAGTTCTCGTTCACGAGCCTCCAAGTTTTTCTCCTGTTTCATTTCTCTCTCAAACATTAAATCAATCGCCTTGCGTTCATTTGCTTGAGGGACGGCAAGAGATTCACACAGTTCCAGCAAAGAAACGGTACCAGTATTATCGCCAATTGCAACGAGCTTTCCACCTTGTTGGGATGTACCTTGCACTGCAATGCTAGACAGCATCGCATCACAAACTTTATGAGAATATGCAACCTCGTTTTGGCGGTAAAAGTAATCCCAAATATCAACAACCCCATCCATTCTGGTAACAAAGAACACACCCGCTCTTGTAGGAGACCAACAACCAGATGTGAGGTATGATGAGTGGTACTTAGTTGTCATAATAGGAGTGCGTAGATCCTCCATCCAAATACGTGCTGTCCAATCCCCAACCGTCAAAAAGCATTTGGAGTTAGCTGGATTACGTTGGATAGAATATATAGGACCATGATGCTTTCCAGGCCCTTGATCAAAAACGGTAATTCCATTATTTTGTTTTCTATTCTTCAAATTCACCATAAGAACAACCCCTTGCTCCGTGCCAACCAAATATTTTGAGGGGCCCGCTTCAGAGTTATATTCTAAGGAGGAACCACCCAGAATTTGTCCATTGGATTTTACATCGGTACACAACATAAGAGAATCTGTTGGCTCAGACAATCGCCTTGTATCCCACCAAAACATTTGACCGTCTGTTGAAACGGAAACGCATTGATTTCCTGTTTTCGAGTTAATCCAGAATACATCGTAAACAGGGTCATGATGTGATTTTTCAATAATACTGGAACTGAATGGAAGGACTTCTTTCGACGTTCCACCTCCCGATCTTCGTAGATCATAAAAAGTAATCAAACCATTATAACTCCCGCCAATTAAAGAATCTGTGTTTTTCGGGTTAAATCTTAGGCAGCAAAGCGGTGATGGTGGTAACAGCTCAACGTCAGGAGTATTGGGGTTCAAAATATCCCAAATAAAACTTTGCTGAGGAACTCGAACATTAGCAAACCTTGGATCCTGAAAATTAAGTATGGAATAAGAAACGGCAATTTTCGCGGGTGCTGTTGGATCAGGATGCCAATTGATGGACGTAGCAGTACGCTTAATCTCATTTGGATCACGAAATACCGCCAATCCCTTGGCACTTGGTGGTTCACTGGAGTGATCAACATTTACCCCTTCAAAATATTCCTGAAATGCAAACCGAGTTTACCGCCATTGTCCTAGAAAACAAAATTTGGGTGTACCTGGTAGATATCAATAGTGTTGATCTGTTTCATGCACCTTGCAACAATCGGGCCCAATATTTTAACTGCTCCTTTGTACTCCTCGTCCTTCTCTGCCTTCTTGCGGAAACGACTAACATCACTCTGTTCGGTGAAGTCCACATCCTTTGGCCAACCTCCTTCAACATGCCGCATACTAGAACTTTTCGTGACCAAGCGTTCTGTATTTGCCTCGTGCTCTGACCTGTAAATGCTCAAGTGAACACACATAGACTACAGCAAGAAAGGAAGGATCTACATATGAGGGGCAGTGTCGAAGCAAGCAATACTGGGATTTCTCATTAAATAATTCACTTGGTATGCTTCGGTAGATGGAATCGCCTCCAAAACTTCCGCTGGGACAGCGGTAAACTTCGGATGCTTGCCGAATTCTCTTCTTTTCTTTGTGTAAATATGAGCTAACTGTATGGACGGTAATGAACTATGTGAGTACACCATAAGATAACCGTCTTACCTCCATTTTTGTTAAGATCCGTTTTAAAATTATAAGATCACAAGCTGGAAGCACCAAGACAGCACAAGAATCGCGGCGGGGCAAGCAATGACCCAGCCGTTTCGTCATTGCGAACACATAAGCATTTCCAGCCTTTTTAAGCGGCTCGTCGTGTGCGGGGCGAGTGCGCCAAGCCAACACCAACAACAACAATAAAAATAGCACTTCATGGTATAATACCCACTGTGCAAGTATATGGTATACCATAGGCGAATAGCAGCTATATTCTATCCAAAACAAGCAATAGCATACTCATTGCACTAGTTTCTGTTTCGAAGTGCTTGAAACTTTGTGTGGTAGCTACGTGATTTTCCGGACCAAGTCCCACTTTATACCATGCAAAAACTTGCTATGGCGAGTTATATACTGGTTATTGGGTGGATGGTATTACATCTATGCTGCGGGCAGAGCATGAATGGTATGATTCCCCCACGGTATTATCATCTACCAATGCACGAAGTAACCCAACAAGCAGTGTACTTACAAACAACGAAATACGATGAGGTTGTTGTTTCATTTGCAGATAAAGGATCGGAGTTAAAGCCTGGAGACTACTTGACTCATTCAGACGGAATACGTGTTCTAAATGGTGGTTTGGGAAGCTTTCTTAAATCTGGAGAGAAGGAAGTTATAGTTCCTGTGATTGAGGATGATGACGAGAAATTTGGTGGAAAGCGGTTACTTGGTTTTGTGCTGGTGCAACCTGTAACTCCTCGTAAAATATCAACTCGTAGAGGGGAAATAGCCTTTGATATGGATGAGGGAGGATCGGTACCCACTGTGCAAGTTGGTAACATTGTAGTAACAAACGAAGGTGCCAAGACCCAAGCAGATGCTGATGTGGAGGCACCTCCGCATGGTGGTGGTGCTTGCATTACATCAAGAGACTGTTTTAACTTTAACGGTACTTGTCTTGCAGGGCAATGTTCCTGTATCGGAGTTTACACTGGTTCATACTGTCAAGTAAGCATTATATTGGACTAATATTGATTGTGCTTGAAATGTATCGAAGTTAAATAGACCCGACCTCGCTGCAGCGGCAGTTCGGAGAAAAGCCACTCAACAGTTTCAGCAACAAAAGCAAAAACAGCAACAGAACAAAGAAATTGGAATCGCATCAAAAAGGGACCCACCCCCATCACCAAATCTCTCAAACACTAACCAAGGGATGAATCCGCAAGTGTCTCCTGAAACAATCCAGGCACCAACAGTTTCAGTCCCTCCCGAGGAGCAGCAGGATGAGCCTTCGAAGAAGATTAAAAAGTGAGTCATGTGAGTCATGTGTTTTTGACCATTCACTTATGCAAGCGAACCTTTTCAACAGGAAGAAGAAGAAGCCCAAGCCATCGGTCCAACAATTTGATGATTCTTCAGCCCATGGTAATAAATCCTGATTGTCTATATTGATTTCTACCATGTCACTGTACCGTTCATTTGAATAAGATTCAAAGCAACCTTCCGCATCAGATTCTGAACAATCTGGGCAAGCTTCTTCAGAGGGCAATAAGGAGAAAGAATTGACGGTTGATGATTTGTATGGAGAGGGCAAAGCTTATCCAGAACCATTTGTTGCAGGTCTTACAATTGATGGTGATTAACAATATTCCATAAAAGTTATTTTTGCAGGTAGATTGCCAGGTCAAACATTGGCAGAAAGGCATAAGCGACGAAATGCTAGAGAAAATTTCATCTATAGTGTTAGGTTTAGGTCAGGACCACTGGGTATTGTGTTTGATAATAAGTTACCTGATTCTACTGTGGTTGAGCAAATTGTCAAAGGCCAACAAGCTCATCAATCAGATATCAAGGTAAACTCCCATGACACGTTATGCTTCTAAAGTGGTTTAAAATGGATTACTGCCGTTTTCCCGGTAGGAAGGAGACAAGCTTATTGCAGTTGAGCAGTTCAACCTTACAACAGCTCCTGCCAAGGTAACAGTTCGGATTCTAAACTCTCTTCCATGGCCTAGAACTCTTGTTTTCGAAACCAGGTGCGAAATTCCATTTTTTGTTTTGAGAGTTCAGTTCACTTTTTTTTTCAGATATCAAGGTGAAGACCCTTCAATTGTCGAGCAGAAGAAACGCACTCGATC
>JACCEA010011048.1_pt1 | contig 14462 bp, 13 predicted proteins | sample 7449851 | NCBI WGS metagenome assembly JACCEA01 (sample SAMN15323453, study PRJNA562643) | freshwater metagenome | isolation source: river surface water | place: USA:Blue River Watershed | collected 2017-08-18 | reverse complement strand
ACTATCCTTACTTGTATTTACCTAAAAGACCTTTATGTTGCACATTAATTTTTTATACTATCAAAATGCCTCAACTTGATATCGATCTGCTTAATGATTTTCTAGTTTTCGCTTTTGTAGCCCTTCTCCTTGGATTTGGGGAAGAGGAAAGTGAAGAAAATGTAATTGAAAGGTCTTCTGAAGCACACCTAGCTCAGTATTACCTGTCAACACGTCAAACTCTACGTGAAGAAGCTCGACTAGTCGCTTCTTCAAATGTTTTTTAATTTAAATTAATTTAAATTATATTTGATTTTAATTTATACTATGCCCTTTATAATAATTGTATTCATTTCCACATACCGAAAAGTAAGAGGGGAATGATAAAAGGTATACAAATAAATATGCTACCTGTATTACTAGTATCATTTTTTTTATAGTTAAAGTAATGGCAACTGTGTCTCTAAATAATTCTTCGTTCTCTTCATGAGCTACCCGTTGGCTTCTATCTACAAATCATAAAGATATTGGAATTCTTTATCTTATTTTCGGAGCTTTTTCAGGAATTCTAGGTACTGCTAGGTCTCTAATTATCCGTAGGGAACTAGGAGGTACAGGACATCAAATTCTAGCAGGAAATTATCAACTGTATAATGTAGTTATTACAGCTCATGCCTTCCTTAGGATTTTTTTCAGGGTAAGGCCTATCCTTATTGGAGGTTTTGGTAATTTTAGGGTACCAATCCTTATCGGTGCTCCAGATAGGGCATTCCCTCGAAGGAATAATATTAGCTTTTGGCTACTACCGCCTTCGCTACTTCTACTACTATCGTCAGCGCTTGTTGAAGGTGGTGCTGGTACAGGTTGAACAGTTTATCCTCCTCTTTCAGGAATCCAAGCACATTCAGGACCTTCCGTAGATCTTGCTATTTTTAGTCTCCATCTTTCAGGTGCTTCATCTATTAGGGGTGCGATTAACTTTATTGTAACAATCTTTAATAGGCGAGCTCCAGGTCTTTTTAGGCATAAAATCCCACTTTTTGTATGAGCTGTTTTTGTTACAGCCTTCCTTCTACTTCTATCTCTTCCTGTATTTGCAGGTGCAATTACTAGGCTACTTACAGATCGTAATTTTAATACTAGTTTTTATGATCCAGCTGCTGGAGGAGATCCTGTGCTTTACCAACATCTATTTTGGTTTTTTGGTCATCCTGAAGTATATATCCTAATTCTACCTGGTTTTGGTATCCTAAGCCATATTATTTCGACTTACTCAGGTAAACCTGTTTTCGGTTATCTAGGTAGGGTATACGCTAGGGTATCTATTGGTATTCTAGGATTTATTGTATGAGCTCACCATAGGTATACTGTAGGTCTAGATGTAGATACACGTGCTTACTTTACTGCGGCTACTAGGATTATTGCAGTACCTACAGGTATTAAAGTATTTAGTTGGATTGCTACAAGGTGAGGAGGTGCACTTAACCTAAATAAACCAGCAAGGAGGTTTGCTGTAGGTTTTATTTTCCTTTTTACTGTAGGAGGTCTTACTGGAATTGCTCTAGCTAATGGAGGTCTAGATACAGCACTACATGATACTTATTATGTAGTTGCTCATTTCCATTATGTACTTTCAAGGGGAGCTGTATTTGCTATTTTTGCTGGATTTTATTATTGGTTTGAAAAAAGGGTTGCTGTAGAAATTCCTGCAATTGTAGGTAAAATCCATTTTTGAACTACATTCGTAGGGGTAAATCTTACATTCTTCCCAAGGCATTTCCTTGGACTGGCTGGAAGGCCTCGTCGAATCCCTGATTATCCAGATGGATATCTTGTATGAAATCAAGTAGCTTCTGTTGGTTCTTATATTACATTTTACGGACTTATTTTTTTCTTTACTTCGGTTTGACTTGCGTTCTTCAAACCATTCCAAGCCGTAAAAGTACAACATTAATTTAAATTATTAAATGTCTTTTATTTCTTTTTTAGTTAAATGTTTAATTTTTTTACACAACAAGTAATCGCACCTTTTTTCGTTTCAGATCTTCTACTTGCAGTGCTTCTATTCCCCCTACTCTCCTTTTTTTTTCTGCTTAGGGGGTCCTCTTGGAGCGTAAAAGCTCAATATAAATACGCTCTACTGCTATCAAGTATCTCTTTTATTCTGTCCAGGGCTCTTGCTGGGGTACTAAATTTCGGGAAAGGAGGTTTCCAAGAAACTTTTTATTTCTCTCTAATCCCATCGTTTACTTTTGCACTTCGCCTTGGTGTTGATGGAATCTCTCTTTTTTTTATTCTTCTGACTAATCTCTTTATTTTCCTTTGTATCCTAAGCCTAACACCTGCTACTTTTCGCCTACATGAGGCAATTCTATATCTAGTGTTTCTTCAATGAAGCGTACTAGCAACATTTCTTTTTCTTGATCTACTAGGTTTCTTTGTTTTTTTTGAAAGGACGCTAATTCCTATTTATTTTCTAGTACTTCTTTGAGGATCGCGCGAACGTCGTGTACGGGCAAGTTATCTGATTTCGATCTATACGCTTCTCGGATCTATTTTTAGGTTTTTTAATCTACTTTATCTTTACTCTAAAACAGGTACAACCGATTACGATCTTCTTCTACAACTTTTCCTTACTGATGAAGATCAGCGTTTTCTTTGACTTACCTTTTTTCTAGCTTTTGCTGCCAAAATCCCACTATTTCCTCTACATATCTGACTCCCAGAAGCTCATGTGGAAGCACCAACTATTGGATCAGTTCTTCTAGCTGTACTTCTTCTAAAACTAGGTACTTATGGACTAGTTCGTTTTTCTCTACCACTTTTCCCGGAGGGAACTGCTTACTTCGGTCCTGTAGTATCTACCTTTGCTCTTATCGGAGTTATTTATACTTGCTTTACAGCTATTCGCCAGATTGACCTTAAAAAAATTATTGCTTATTCTTCGGTAGGGCATAGGAATGTAGTTCTACTTGGAATTAGGGCTGAAACAAGTGAGGCACTCCAAGGAGCGCTTTTCCAAAGGCTAAGTCATGGTGTTGTTTCAGGTGCACTCTTTTTCTGTGTAGGATCACTTTATGAACGTTATAGTGTACGTTCACTAAAATATTTTGGTGGACTTGCGCATTTTTATCCTATTTTTACAAGGATTTTCCTTCTTTTCTCGCTGGCAAATATCAGTTTTCCACTAACTAGTAGTTTTGTAGGTGAATTTTTTATTTTTGTAGGGCTTTTTCGTCAAAATTTTTGAGCTACGCTTTTTGCTGCTACTAGTAGGGTTCTTGGTGCTGTTTATACACTATGGACTTTTAATCGAATTTTTTTCGGTAATCTGAGTGTTCTTTCAGTTACAGCTTATTCAGATCTAACACGTAAAGAAATCGCGCTTTTTATTGTTCCAATTATCGCTCTATTTGTAATGGGACTTGCTCCTCATTATTTTCTTGATATCCTTTTCCTAGATTGTCTTCATATTCTAGAGCACGCATCGCTAGCGCGAAATTAATCTTAAATTAAATTAAACTTTATATAATTGAATTTTAATTTTAAAAACAATTAAATCCTAATTAACTTATAACTTAAACGAATTAATGCAACTTCAATCAAAAACTACTACTACTTTCTCTTTTCGTGAGCTACGAAGTCTACAAATGCTCTATCGTTCGCGGGAGCTAGCTAACCTATGGCGTTCAACACAAATTGCTAGTGGGGGCAACTCTCCAATTAAACGGGAGCTAACTTATATCTATTATGGGTCTAGGGGTGCCCTTTCACCTAACCAACGTGCACTATTTCGTGCACAACTGAGTCGTATTGCTACTTTTCAAGGAGGCTCCATTAAATTTACGCTATTCCCAACTCCAGTAGCGCAATCTATTAGGGCTTTCTCTTTCCTTTCTAATATTCGTTCACTACTTAAAGGTACATCTTACCAGAGGGCGATTCGAATCCCACTCTCAAATATTTCTTCGGGGCAGGAGGTTCTGACGCAATCGCAAGTGCAACAATCAGTATCTCAATTTCAGAGGTATAACTTTTTTACAAGGCTTAAGACAATTCAACTAACAGAAGAGGCTCGTTTTGATTTTAAGCCGGGTCTTTCTTTTTTTCCTACAACATTTGGAGCGAAAACACCTAGGCGATATAATCAACTAATGTCTACAGCAAAAGCGGCTATTCCGCTACAAAGCCAAGTAGGTCTTTGCGCTTCACAAGTAAATCTCCCAGAGCTTATTGTCTTTTCTACCCTACTTTATTTTACTAAAACACTCTCAGCTACAAATAAAGAAATCAAATTAGGCTAGATAGCATAAAAGGTTAATGCTTTGGATTGCAAATCTAAGAAAGGCGGTTCGATTCCGCCTCTAGCCTATTATTACAAGTAATCTATTATTTTTTATTTTTAGAAAATTGTTGTAAAAATAATTTACGCTTTTTCTTCTTTTGAAGGGGATATAGTTCAGTTGGTAGAATGGATGCTTTGCATGCATTAGGTCATCGGTTCGAATCCGATTATCTCCAGTTATATAAATATAATGAAATATCTTATTCTTAAAGATCGCCGCCGTCGCATTCTTTACGCTCTTTATGAGCGTCGTCGTAATGTACTACTTTCGCTGGTACAAAATATTACAGTCGCTTCTACTATTCGGGCTCAAGCGTATCGAGCTCTTCTACTACTCCCTCGGGATAGCTCAGTAACTCGTGTACGGAACCGATGTACTCTTACAGGGCGATCACGTGCAATTTATCGTCGATTTGGGCTATCTCGTCTGAGGTTCCGTAAACTCGCAACTCAAGGTCAGCTAGCAGGTATTAAAAAATCTAGTTGGTAATTGTTTTAAATATTACTTCATAAATGTATTTTATTTCTAATAGGATTACTTCAATTCGAAATGGAGAACAAGCTTCGCTGCGGCAAATCGTATGAGATACACCCAGCGGAAGTCATTATAAAAGTCTATACACAACTCTAGAGGTTCTACGTGAAGCAGGTGTTATTCGCGGATTTTCTTTCCTATCCTCAGTTAAAAATAAAAATAAAGTTGTTATTTATCTAAAGTACGATTCAATCGGGAAAAGTGTAATTCGTTCTGTTTTTCTTGTTTCAACTTCAGCTCGGCGCATCCATATTAGCGCCTCTTCTCTTTGACAACCGCAAAGTACTTCTGGTTTTTTTGTTCTATCAACTATTTACGGTATCCTGACTGATGTTGAAGCTCGCCGTTATAATGTAGGTGGTGAGGTGCTTTTTGGAGTTACTTAATTTAGCTTTTAATTGTAATTTTTTTGTGTAAACAATGCTTTCATATCTACTCCCCCAAGATATTAAAATTCAATATACTCCAGGTTTTATTAAAAGGCAAGGTCCACTAGGGGACTGTATTAAAAAAACTGGAGGTCTCTCATTTAACCTGATTACAACTTCAGAAGGGTCGCGCCTTTTTGTTTCAGGTTCCTCATTTAAAGAAGCAGCTACTGCGCTATCGCACCTCTCTCGCCTAGCGCTTGGTCTGTCTCAAGGTTTCCGTCGACGCCTGCGTCTAGTAGGTATTGGTTTCCGGGCATCTAGGCGAGATGGCATTACTAATTCAAGTAATCTAAGCGAAGGTATTTACACTAAAAACTATAGGCGTAAGCGTATGTCGACCATCTTTTTTAAAAATAAAGTTACTCCTAAACTACTAAGCCTAAAAATTGGGTATAGTCACGAGTATGCTTATCCTTTTGTAAAGGATAATTCAAGCTCGATTGATATTTCTGTCTCTCGTCTAGAAAGTCGGAGTAAAGGAACACTAATCTCTCTAAAATCGGCTAATCAGGTTCAGCTTAATCAAGTAGCTTCTGAGATTCGCTCTTTCCGCCTACCTGATATTTATAAAGGAAAGGGGATCTACTTTGATCGAGAAGTGATTAAACTCAAAAAAGGTAAACGTCAAGGGTAGAATTAGTTTTTTATTTAGGTTTTCTTGATTATTAAATTATAATTATTTAAGTTAAATGATTTCTTGTAATTAATGTCACAAAAAAATATTTATAAACCTCGGTATACTATTGCATATATTGCTAAATCTAAAGTTTGGCCTTATAAAAATTCGTATCTTCGACGCTTTTATGCACTTCGTGCCCGTCGCCTCCGTCGGGGAGGGCTTTTTTCCCGTTGTGTTCTAGTAGCTACGACAATGAAATGAACACAAACACGGCGGTTTATCCGACCTTTTCAGCAATCAGCAGGTTCAGTTTCAGTCTCAACGTCAAGTAAAACTGCATTTGGTCGCCCGCGTAAACGCCGTTATCGTGATAGCTTTTATATGAAACAGCAGCTTCGCGCTTTTCATGGTAAAATGAAAGAAGAGGTGCTTCGCCACTTTTTCCGTACCCACCAAAGTACTGTAGGCAGTCGTACACAAGCTTTTTTCTCAGTACTAGAATCCCGGCTAGATAGGTTTTTCTTTCGTAGGCGCGTTTTCCCAACAGTTTTCTCTTGTCACCAATTTATTCATCACTGTGGCCTGGAAGTTAATGGGCGTATTGAGCAATCCCCTCGTGCAATCATTCGTGTCGGGGATAGGGTTGCTCTGCCTACTCAAGCTTGAAAATCTTTTTATTGAGATCTGTTTTGTCGTATCTATTACCGTCGCTGAGGTCTTTACGTAAGGCGCCGCCGCCTTTACACTCAACTAAAAAAATATACTTATGTCCTACGTGGACGTTCAAAAAGCCTTCTTACAAATACAAGGTCAAAAATCGGGAAAGGAAACTACCTTGTAGCTTCAAGGCAGCATAGGGATAGCTTCAATAATCGCTTCCGCGCTCTAGCTCATCCTCAAGTGTTTTCTTCCAAAAAAAGTATGAATCTTCGTTCAAGTGGAACAGCTAACTCTATTTGAAGTAAAGCTTTTTTTACGAATTTCCTTGATTTTGAACAAAGCGTTCCAAAAGCTAACACGTCAATCGATATTTCTAAGTATAAAGGTCAACACAAGCTGCTTTATAGGTTTACTTCAAGGCTTGCTGAATATGCGTTTAGCGGTCAAGGGGAATCTAACTCGCAAGATGATAAATCGATTGAGCTTTCTTTTTCAAAACTTCAACAATTTCAAAAACTTTACTTTTCACTACGGCTGCGTAAATCACTACTTCCGCTTATTACTCGCTATCGAAAAAAACGTCAAGGGCGTAGTCGCGGTAAAGTGACTAAATTCGTAGGGCAATCATCTATTTATCGTCGATCATATAGGCGTTCAAATCTCCTACGCCTTTATAGGAAACGTAATAAAAAGCTGATTCGACGCAATAAAAGGCCTCGGCTGAAACCTATTCATTTTTTCATTCCCTCTTATATGCAAATGGATTTCCGTACTCTTCGTGCTGTAAAAATTCAGTCACCTAGCTTTGAGGATATCTATTACCCTTTCCGTATTTCACTTTCAAGCGTACATTCATTCTATCGCACAAAAGGTATTTAATAAAATTGAACTTATAAATGGATAATCTTAATAACTCAAAAAATGTAGTTTCAAGTAAGAGTCTATTTCCCCTTTCAGATCGAGTTACTTTTTTTAAAGTGTATACCCTTAATGAAAGGGTACTGGCTTTTTTTATTAGCCTTACTCTTTTTGTATGCCAAGAGTCTGGTATTTTTACTCCTATTTGACAGGAACTTTACCAAGTCTTTAATCAAGCTTTCCCTTATTTTTGACTGAACCTTTCTGCCCTTCTTGTCCTCGCAGTCGCTTTTTGATTTATTAGTAAAGATAGCCTTTTTTCATTTTTTGCAGTAAAAAGGGATCTAATTTATCAGTCCGTTCAGTCTGATCAAGTTGTGTTTATGATTCTTTTTTTTAGGCTCAATATTCTTATGCTTTTCTCTATTAAAGTAATTAAATTTGTTTATCTCTACTGGGAGCGCATATACTCCTTTTTACCATCTGTTGGACAAGGTAGGTACAGTTTTTTAGCATTTTATTTTAAACTGATTCCTTTAGCTAGATATTTTATATAATTTATATGATAGTATTACTTTATTTTTAGGTTTTAAAGCAAAGTTCTCATATGTAAGCATAGCTCTTTTTTTGGGGGATAGACTTGTGATTAAAGGTTGATAGGTTGATAGGGTTATAGCATAATAGAATTTAAAACTATAAATTATTATAGTAGGTTCAATTTTTATCTGATTGTCGTTTTTTCTTGCAGTTTAATTACAATAGGTTATTATTAAATAATAATAATAATAATAATAGGAATCTGTGAGTTGTGCTAATTTGTTAAACTAATTGTTCTCTTTTCGATTAGTGTAATAACCTGTGAATGCAGACGCTATTTATATTTAAACTTACTGGAAATCAAACACTCTTTTTTCTTTTAATTTTTCTGTGGCTTGCTAATATAAACTTAAATCAAAATTTAATAATATTTATATTTATATTTATATTTATATTAATGTTTATGTGATATTCACCTATTCAAATTTTTCTTTCTTCTTGAGAAGGATCCTCTTCAGTTAGTCCGCAACTTACTAAAAATATCAATTACCTGTGTCGAGCAACTATTATTTCGACAGAGCAGGATACCTTTAAAAAATTCGAGTATCTTTCAGCTACATTCAACACTACTAAAAGGTCCTCCGATACTACAACAAGGCATAGGAGTATTTTCAATAACGACTGATCGGGGTATATTGCAGACTCTGATCTACTTCACTTTCAACGCTATCTTGCTCGTGTAGAGCAAAACGAGGCAGTTGTTGCCCTACGCAAATACCTAGAAACTGTTCAAGATTCGTCTTCAGCTTGAATGACCCCTAATAGCATCGTTTTTTGGTGTACAGCTACGCTCATTGTTATTGCCCTCGGGCTTACGGTTCTCCCTACAGTAGTTACAGCTGTTAAGTCGTGAGGTCAAACTGCGCCGATTCCACCTGTTTCACCTGTTCCTTCTGGCGGTAATCTTGAGGTACTTGGACAGGCGCTAGGAGACAACGAAGTGGCTCTACAAACGGCTAAAGTCACATTTAAAACACTTAAGGCGATGCAGGCAGCGCAGGCTGGTGGGCAGGGGTGGGATACTCCACTAGGGGGTCTAGTAGTAAGGCTTATTGTTGTTGTCGGTATTGCCCGTGGTCTCTTATTATAAAACGAATCGAATTATCTAAATATTAATGCATTCATGATTTACTTACTTTTTTTACTTTAAAACTACTGTAATTCCTGAAATCCATCGTGAACTTTTTAGGAAATACTTTTCTTATTTCGTAAAATATCAAGAGGTACTTCTAGCTGCAAGTGAACAACCTACTAAGCCTAATAGTCGTTCGCTTATGGTTTGGCAGCTTAAACAATCTAATCTTTGCTTTGAGACATCGTGGGATGGCTCGGTAAATGTATATGTCCTTGAATATTTCAAAATTATTCTGGAATCTACTTGCAATAATCTTCAAAAAAATATTCAGAGTCCACTTCCTTGTTCCAATCCAAATGAACTTACAGAAATCCATAAAATTGTAGTTGAGATTCTAGCTACTTGACAGACCAACCTAAGGTATACTCTCGGTCTTAGCTGCGTGGCTATTGTTTCATTTGGTGTAGCAGGTTATTGTGGGTATAAGGCTTATCTAGGTTGGTCCGCAGTTAGCCAAGCTTATCAATTTGATAGTGCTGGTGTCGACATTGCAGTCACTACTTGGCTAAAAGAGCAACTAGCTAATGGGGTACCTACACCACGGCTAAATCAAACACAACTTGACTTTATTAATAATCTAGAACCTTCCCCTATTTTCGATCGAGCAAATCTAATTAAACCGCTAACCCAATCGCTTTTCGATATTCTCCTGGAAAATCGACTGAGGCTCCTCCGAATGTTTCCTGATGTAAACCTAGGGCGTCTGAGTGATATGCATAACGTTCAGGTTCTTACAGGTCGGGTATACGATTGGCTTGATCGGTCGTTTCACCTCCACGAGCAGGCTCTGCAATTTGGGGGTCGCAGGACAGGTGAAGGTGATCGTATGTGGCCTACGATCAATGATTTTGCTGTTTCTTTTTGAACGAATATGGATCTTCTCCATCTCCTGCAGAGCTCTTTTAAAAATAAATTTACTGAATGATCGAAGCCGATCTCTTTCGACTACATTACTGGTCTAGCTCAGCACGGTCTTCGTGGGATTGACCAACATCTTCCGTTTCATAATCCGCCCGGTTATTATTGATATGAGTACTATATGCATTGATTTTCGCAACTTCCTTCGGTTATTCAAATTGTTCAAAATTCTTTTCTGGGGCATTCTACTGATGTAGCGAATCTGCTGAATCGGTCTTCTGTTGCTCAAGAGGTTCTAGCACAATCAGCCGAAGCAACCTCTAACCTGACAAGGTGAGCTGCTTTTTATACAACAGGGGCTGTTCTAAGCTTTATTTGTGGAGGTTGTTCTGCGGTTGTTCTCATTTATAAAAGTGTCCTTTATTTATTTAAATATCATTTACTCTTATAATTTTAATTATTCTCGTGTGCAGCGCTCTCTGCGTAAAAGGGGTGCCCTGGATAGCCGTGAGTTTGCTGAGCTGGAAAAAACTAGTATTGAGGTTTCGAATCGTATTTCTGAAGTTAGTAACGCAGCTCTAGCTGAAAAACTTCCAACAAAGGTTCTTAATAAAATTAAAGTAGTCTATGATAAATACCTATCAGACGTGGAAACTACTATCCAGCGTCAAATTAGCCGCATTAAGGCAAATTCGGAGATGAAAGAACCTCTTAATTCGGCCTATCATGATGCTTGTCGTGGCACGTATCAAGGATCTAATCCATGGGTATCTAAAAAAGAGTCAGGACAGAGCCTATATGATGAAATTCAGCAACGTACCGATGCTGAAAATAGGGCGAAAAAGCTGACCTTTCTTCAAAAAGCACGTGATGCTGTATTTTCAATTTTTAAATAATTGTAATACAAGTAGACAGTATACATACCTCTATTTATCTTAAAAAGCTAAAGGTATGGGCCTTATTAATTTTAAAGTTGTTACAATTTCTAGCTTTAATAGGTCATAATTAATTTAATATAATGCAATGGAAAGGTATGTTAAAACTATCTATTTGTTTTAGCTTTAAATTGTAAATTAGGGATTAGTTTATGGTAAACAGTGGTAGTTTTTAGCTCTACTATAAATGGGTTCGATTCCCATTCTTCTTATTTTTGTTTAAACTGTAATGGTCTTTTTGGCTTTTAGGAGGAAGCGTAGTTCCATCACTACTTCTTTTCTAGCTTACTAAACGCTTATTATTAACTAAGCTAAAATTCTAATACTATTAGTTAGATTATTTATTAACTTTTTAATTGAATTATATAATTTAATTAACTTTGTTTCAGGAATGAGCACGGTTAACCTATTATAAATTGTTGTTTGACTTTTTGTAATTGCATGATTTATTCTAGTCAATAATGGTAGTTGCTGCAAAACTAATCGGTGCCGCTCTTTCTACAATCGCTCTAGCTGGGGTAGGAGTGGGAATTGGTAATATTTTTAGCTCACTTCTAATTGCTGTTTCTCGTAATCCAAACGAAAAAGATGAACTTTTCCGTTTCGCTATTCTTGGATTCGCGCTAACAGAAGCTATCGCGCTTTTCGCTCTAAGGAGGGCTTTCCTTATCCTATTTACTTTTTAATTAAGTATGTATATTTTAATTAAGTTAGCTTTTTTTCAGCCCCTAATAAAGCCTCACTAGATACCATCCCGAATTCTATCAATTTTTGTGTAAGTGCGTATGGGGGCGTCTGGAATACTCTTAAAAAGGGGAAGCCTTTTATTTTTATTTATATTTATATATTATCTAAATTCTTTCTGTTATTAAATTAAATTAAATTAAATTAAATTAAATTAAATTAAATTAAATTATATTATATTATATTATATGTTCAAAAGTTTTGTTAAACATCTGTCAAATTCGTGTTGGTATCAGTCAAACATTAAACATATTCCTACTACTTTTCAAGCGATTATTCTTATTGCAGAACGAGAATCCTTCCTCAAACATTTTAAGAGGTTTGTTGAATCAGAAGGCGTATCTCTGCATAAAAATATCGCACAATATTTTTCAAATGAGTGAAACGGTGAGGTTAATGATGGTGATCTTACCCTTTTTCTGCAGTTTCTAGTTAAACTAGAACAAACGGAGGAAGTGAAGGCTCTCCGAAGCCATCTGGATCCGGCTATTGCTCCATCTTCGCTAATCAGTACGCTTTATTCCTATGATCCTTTTCTAGCAGCTCTTGCACTTTTTGTAGTACCAGTAATTCTTTATGTGTCCATTATGTCATGGCGGGCCGTCGCTCTTAGCCGAATGGCAGCTGCAGCTGCGCATCACTTTAATGTATGTAAAGTTAAATGGCTGCACTCAAGGGGTGAACTAGCTGCAGCGGAAATTCATCTGAGGTGGTATAATATTGCACGTAAGACCGCATTTCTGGCGGCTCAGGCTACGTATTATCACAAAGTTGCGATGAATCAAATTGGGCAAATTCCCCTCCTCATTAAAGATATTTCAGATCAGCTTTCGCCTCGTGTGGCGTCGGAAGGGGTTGCTGCAGGACTTTCTGACACGGCCCCTGCGGTACTAGAGACTGTGGTGGAACTCTCCGCTGAAGCACTATCTGGACGGATTAGTCCTGTTTCGATTAGTGAGCTAGCTGCTTCATCAGCGGAGACTGTCGCAAGTCTACCCTATTTTATTGACACGCCTCAGGCACTTCGGAGGTATCGTGCTGTTAAGGAGCTACTAATGAATGTTCTTGAGGTAACACCAGAGGTAGCCTCTGAAATTGCGTATGAGGTAGTGACTAAGGCAACGCCTCCGCTAACAGTTGAAGTATCTGATAAGGTGGTGATTGAGGCGGTTGCCAAGGTCCTAAATAAATCAAGGCCTGAGGTAGTTGAGAACGTAAGCGTTACAGCTTCGCAATGGAGGTCGTATCCTTTCCCTCAACTAGCCTTTCTCGCTTTTATCGGTATTCTACTTGGCCGCTATTTCTCCTTATTTGATAAAAAATTATAGTTGTAGCTTTTTGTTATCAATGTATTTTCTTAATCTTGTGTTTTCTGATCAACCATCCAATAACTGGCAAAGGGGTTTCCAAACTCCAGCGTCTCCTATTGCAGAAGGTATTTTTGCATTTCATGATGATCTTAGGATTTTCCTAACAGGTATCCTAGGTTTTGTAAGGTATATTCTTGCTGTTTGCCTAAATCGCTTTGGTTTTAGTGCTCAAGCAAAAAAAGGAACTTCTTATCGCCTTGTACACGCATCAACTCTTGAAGTTGTTTGAACAATTATTCCTGCGCTAATTCTTGTTGTAATTGCAATCCCCTCATTTTCTCTACTATATTCTGTAGATGAAATTATTGAACCACTGTTTACTGTTAAAGTTGTTGGGCATCAATGGTACTGAAGCTATGAATTTCTAGATCCTGAAGTGGTGGCTCGTCTTTATAATGAGTCATTTACTGGTGCAGATGAATCACTGCTTTTTGAGGCAGAAGGTTCAGGTAGTTTCGATAGTTATAGGCTATCTGATGATGAACTTGTTGCTGGGGAAGGCCTAACTTCTTATCGTCTACTAACTGTAGATAATCACCTTTTCCTTCCTACAGAAAGGCATGTTCGCGCTAGGGTTACTTCAGCTGATGTACTACATAGTTGAGCTATTCCTAGTCTAGGAATTAAACTAGATGCTTGTCCTGGACGTCTTAACCAAACTTCACTTTTTATTAAACGTAAAGGGCTTTATTACGGACAATGTAGTGAGATTTGTGGAGTTAATCATGGATTTAGGCCTATTGGAATTGCAAGTCAAGATTTTTTTGCCGGTCTAACTCCTTCAACTCTAGATTTCGAACCACTACTGGCAGCACTACAAGCGCTAGCTCTAGAGTAATTAAACTGGTTTTAGTTTTAGATATAGAATATTATATTACATTTAAAGTTATTAAAGAAGTGGCTGAGCGGTCAAAAGCGGCGGATTGTAAATCCGTTGAGTTTACTCTACATTGGTTCGAATCCAATCTTCTTTAAACTCAGCTATAAAGCAGCTAATGGTGTCTCCTTTTAAATGATCAATTGGTAGGGTTTTCTCATTTTCCTACCTTTGCTTTTTCTTTAGGAATTTTAGGTATGTCGATATCGTTTTTACTTTTCTTACTACTCTACCTAAAATTCCATTTTTTATTACGGATAGTAATATTCTAGCTTATTATTATTTCCTGATCCTGATCTTCTATTCGTATGTTCTTTATAGCCCATTTATTTATAGTGTCTTTACACTCTTTATCCTACATGTAAACACTTATTATAGGTTTTCGAGCCTCTTTCGTTACTGTAGTCTTTTTATCTACCTTCACTGTCTCGTATTTATCTATAATCATTTTGATTTTTCTAATTCTAATAGTAATCTAAGGATTCCTGTGGTTAGTGAATGAGCTGAGGGTCTTGATTT
>JACCEA010982448.1_pt1 | contig 14472 bp, 16 predicted proteins | sample 7449851 | NCBI WGS metagenome assembly JACCEA01 (sample SAMN15323453, study PRJNA562643) | freshwater metagenome | isolation source: river surface water | place: USA:Blue River Watershed | collected 2017-08-18 | reverse complement strand
GATCTGTTGGCACCTTTGTAGATTTGAGCCCAGCACTCCTCACAAAAGGATTGGATGAACTCCAAGCTGTAACGCGTGAAGCACGAACCCTTCTTGTGGATTATTATAAGGGCTGTGAGGACTTGTACCAAGAGGGTGTGCGTGAAGTCTTGAACTCCAAGAGTACACCTGTCTAGGCACAATGAAGAGGTAAAATTGGTTTGGGAGTTGCAGTACCAACATCCAGACCCATTACACACCATGATGATACACCCGCCTTGGTCCACTTGGACTCCAAGTGTGGCATGCTATGAGGTGCGTCTATCCAATCATAGGGAACCGAATCCAAAATTTGCTCCAAATAAAATGCATCTTCATAAGCCGATTTAGAAGATCCAAATCGTACCCAGCCAACAACCTCACACCATGTCTGTCCAGAAATTGTTCTCTCATAGGTCGGTGTTACAAGCGCTATATAAATAAGTTCCTTATTCACTACAATTTCATATGCCTCTATAGATCGTGTATTGGACTCTGAATCTAGAAGCACAAGACCATTTGGATGCTCTTGCAACCAAACTGCTTGTAATTGAGGAATCAAGGAAGCAGGAACTGGTTTTATAGTACCTTGGGATATCCCTTTGCGCCGCTGAATGTGGGATTCAGAAAGTACAGGAGGTACTGGACTTTTGAGCATACCATCATTTCTCCACCAGAAAATCTTCTTGGGTTGGCTGAAACAATAGACAGCACGCAAAAGTACATTTGTCACACCACGATGTCTCCATTCAGGATGCACACAGAGCCAAGAAATCAGACCCATAGGAGCGCCTTTGAACGATCCAGCATGCTGACAAATGACTAGACCAATGAGTTTCTTGTCAGAGTCACGCAATTCAGCACCAATCCAATGACCAGATATCAGGTGATCCTGAACAAGTGATGGAGGGAGTTCTAAGCGAAGAGAGGTTTGATCTTGTTGTGTGTAAAAATACAGCATGAGAAAATGGGAATATTCCTTTGCGTGAAGTGGAAGACATTTTGTCGCACGAGTCCCCGTTGGACCTACAGGAAACTCTTTTGTAGGTAGTGTACTTGGAATGAGTTGAGGTTCAACAGACTGTCCTGAAACCCGTCTCCATAGCCACTTTGACCAAGACACTGTTGGAGCTTGTGTAAAAAAATGGTTCATCTAAGGGTAGTATAAAATTGATCACTTAAGCAGGAGGTCTCTAGGCACCAACATGGCTGACACTCCCGTTTCTACAATCGTAAAACTGTCCAAACCGCGTTGTGCTATGTGTCATAAGAAACTTGGTCTTGTCAACTTTACCTGTAAATGTGGTGGTCTCTATTGTACACAACATCGTGGGGATGTAGACCATCAGTGTACCTATGATTATAAGGCTGAACAACAAAAGTCTCTCAGCACACTTATGGAAAAAGTGGTTGCAAAAAAGGTAGAGGTTCTGTAGAATGAAGGAGATCGTTCATGAAAATCCTTTGGTAAAGGAATCTCAGGAACCAGCGCAAACACAAACAACACCAGAAGAAGATCAATTCATATGTTGTTGTAGTTGTTGTTGTGTTTTATGGATTGCAGCTCTATTCCAGTGAAGGTGCACCTTGAATATAGAGAGCAACGATGGATGGAGACCAACGTCCCATAAGGCGGGTTTGACTCGGCGAATACCATGTCATTCCGTCTTTTTCACGCTTGTCACTCTTGAGACGCGCAAATGCTGCTGGATGTTCATTCAGCCACTGGAATTCGTTTTGTGCCTCCTGAATTTCTTCAGGGGTCACAATGGCTTGAAAGACATGATACTGAAAATAGTGGTTGGGTGGATAATCTGGCTCATGACTTTGAACCACGAGACCAGTGTACCGCAACTTGTGAAACGAGTCAATCTTGGCCTCTTCTTCCACCTCGCGACGGACATTTTCTGCGAGAAGTTCAATGAGAGGCTTGGACTCATCCATATCTTTGCCTTCCATCTGCCCCTTGGGAGGTTCCCACGCCTTTGTCGTGGGATTTGCTCCATGTCTCTTTACAACAAGAAAGCGTGATGCTTCAAACGGCTGCTTGTGTTCATGGAGAAAACAGACAGAGCGAAGGTAGACACGCCAACCGTGGACTGGGTGTTCCACATACGCATATCGCTTATTAGGAGCATGTGGTAACTTGGCTGATCCGCGAACAAGTCCGGGTTCAAACACATTCAAGAGGCCTGTTGGCGAAGTTGCCATACCCTACTAGACAACTTGAATTCTTCCTAAGGCCCTTACCGTCTAGAACGTCTGGATTTAGAACGTCTAGAGCGCCGTGTCTTTCTGCGTCTGCGTCTAGACCCAGGAGTATTTGCGAACCTTGCTGGTGTGGGTAGAGCAGGGCTTGTAACCAATCCAGGATCAGGTGTCGCACGAGGACGATTGAATGCGGACAAGTTCATGCGTTCTGGAACAGTTAAATACTGTACATGTTCACCAGTATTTGCATAACGTTCATCTTCATTCCGCAGAGCTGCACGACCAAATGCTGGTGAATTTAGAGGTACATTCCAAGCATTGATTTCCACTTCGGTATTATAGTTATTGTTTCTGTTTCTCATGTTGGGTGGTACACCATATGGTCCATGACGTGGCCGTCTAATCACAACATTTCCAAGATTGTTCCGATTCACTCCTGCCGCAAGTTCAGCCGAGCGTTGAGCAGCAGCCGCTGCCGCGTTTGCTGCTGCTCTGTTTGCAGCACGTGCTGCAGCAGCTGCCGTAATTTCAGGATCCTCTTCCTCATTTTCAGCCAATGCAGCAGGTTTTCCAATCTTGAGTCCGAGCATACTTCTCTACTTTATCCTTGGAAAAATTGACCTAAATTCCCAGGGTGTATAGATAGGTAGAGATACAATGTCTGCTCGTCGCATCCAAAAGGAACATCAGGACCTTCAGAAGGATACTCCTGAAAATTGTAGCGCAGGACCTCGCAAGGATAACATGTATATCTGGGATGCCATGATCCTCGGTCCTAGTGACTCCCCATTTAGCGGTGGTGTATTCAAACTGGAAATCCATTTCCCAACGGACTACCCGTTCAAGCCTCCCAAGGTCACCTTTCTGACAAAGATCTATCATCCCAATATCAGCCCTCAGGGTGCCATCTGCCTTGATATCCTCAAAGATCAGTGGAGCCCTGCGCTTACCGTAAACAAGGTGCTTCTCAGCATTTGCAGTCTTCTAACGGATCCGAATCCGAAAGATCCACTGGTTCCTGAAGCGGCAGATATTTACATGAAGGACAAGGCACGGTACGAAGAGACGGCTCGCCTCTGGACGCAAAAGTACGCATCAGGTTAACGTCTGCGCCGTGTCTGACGTCTACGCCGATTTCTCCGGGACTTTCTATTTTTCTTTTGCCACCATTGTTGAGGGTTTGGGTTTGGTGAACCTAATACAAATGGTGTTGTACCAGCAGCCATTGGAGATTGCCAGTGTGGATTAGGTGACATTCCAAATGCCCCAGCATAGGGTTGAGAAACCCATATTTTAGGTTGTCCAGCAGATGACATCGGTTGTGCTGAAAACGCAGGAGGTTGTGTATATGCATACATTCCAGACTGTCCCATTTGGACCATGGACCGTGCGGCGTTCCACTCAGCAGGGGTATATGCCATCTATTCTAGACCTATTTTTCAAATTCCAGCAAATAAGCATATTCAAACCCAATAGAGTTCAAATCTTGGTATCCCACATATTTCCATCCAGCGCGCTTTGCCATGGCAACCACCTCTTCAATCTTCGGCATGAGGAACTCATGTTTTTGACGCCGAACCTTTCCATCCTTGAACCTAAACGTCTCATAAAATTCTCCGCGGGGATCGGTCAAGACAAATTCAGCCTCATAGTCAAACGTATTAAACGCAACCTTGGACTTTTGAAGACGTTCTTTGCTGTATTTTTGTAAACTAAATCCTACAAATGGGCTTGCGGATTCTAGCAAAGGATCAAACTTGTACTTATTCACTACTTCCACAATTAATTTCCCACCAGGTTTCGTCCAAAACCCACAATGACGGAAAAATTCTTCCTGATTTTTCATGTAATAAAAAGAAAAGTAGAAACAGATAATATGTGTAAATTCAGCGCCACTGGCAGCACTGGGATTTAGTATCGTATCCTGTCTCCATCGCAATGCCTCTTGTTGTTCCTTGCTAAGTTTCGCCTTTGGAACCACTGTCTCTTGCGCATATCGCAGCATAGGAGGAGATGAATCTAAACCCACCATACGACCAACACCTAGACGTGAAAAGGATACAGATGCATGACCTGTTCCACATCCCAAATCTAGGACAGACCATTGACTCGGTGGTATCAGTGCCTTCTTCTTCCAATTATTAAACAAGAATGTACATTTGGCAGCAGTACGAACGGATTGGTTACTCAATTGATCATAAATGCTTGCATAGAAATCGTCATAAATAGATGCGGGGTCTGTAATCCAGGTATACAAATCATTATCCTTCTTTTCCCCCTTGCTCTCCCCTTCAAACCCTTCCTTCAACGGCGGGGCCTCATAACGAAGCCATCGGTCTGCGCCAACCAGTATCAGATAGTTGGTACACAACAATATCAAGAAGAAAAACATGACCTTCTGTGGACCTGACCAGCCAAACATCTCCTACTTGTGTTTTCTTGTTTTGCTGTTAGAGTTTAACCTCAACCGCCTACATGTCTTTGCGCGCGAGCTCTTAGAACATCCACTGCGATGAGTTGCAATCTGTTTACAGAGTCCGTGAAAACTGACATTTCCTAGAGACTGCAATTGGCTGTCCATTGAACAACGGATCGCATAGAGCCAACGGAGTGCTGATTTACGACTTTGTGTAGCCTGATTGAGAGATCCTGCCGCACATGTCCATGCCGATCTCCATTCCTCAAATGGAAGAACAAGTGGAACAACCTTCCAAAAGGTGCGCAACATACATTTACGTTCTTTTGCAGTCATCATATTGTAGCGATTCTTATCCTTGAGGCATTTCGGCACCTGTTCAGGAGCATCGGGCATGGGTTTGGACGGTGACGAATCAGGATGATTGTCAGCGATACTAAAGAGAAAATCCCAACCAGGAAATTCTGTTTTTGTACACCCTTGATGAAGCATAGTATCATAGTGTTCTTTGACTTGTTGAAAAGGCGGATTAGGAGGTAAGGTTTGTCCCTGATCTCTGAGTTTTTGATTGACTAAATTGTGAATCTTATAGAGCCATTCTGGAAAGTCTTCACGGCGTCTAGGAATCGGATGCTGTTCATAATATGATGTTAAACTCGTGCGACAAAACTTACATGGGAGTACATAGGGAAGTGTACACCAAAATGTACGCGATGCATTTGCCTTGTTGGAACTTGCTATAAGGTGTAGCAAACGCCAGCCAGAAGGGCCCCAAAAACGGGTATCCATTCTTCCTATTAGATCTTCTATACTTTCTCTTGGGCTTAACCCATGCCAAATCCATTGACCGAGAGCGGTGCCAAGTAAGGACGCACTTGTTGGATAGGCGCATCTTCTGCCTTGCACTTGACCACGGTAGGCGGGCAGACCTGGCGAGGGCATGGTGCGGGAGGTGGACACTTGGTTGCGGGAGGACACTTGACCTCAGGGCAGCGGGGTCTCGGGCAAGGTGGGCACTCACCAGAGGGCTTGTTGCACTTGCTGCAGTCCATGATAACTGGCTGAGGCTTGGGCACCGAGGACTTGAGCACATAGTTGGACAGATCAGGGACTGGTGGGCACTCGGTTTTCAACATGTACTTGCTGAGATCTGGCATTGCGGGGCAAGGAGGGATTGTGCTCTTGAGAACGTACTTGGTCAAGTCAGGTTGGACACACGGGGGGCAAGGAGGGCAGACGAATCTTGCGCCCTGACCTTGGCATCCACAGTTATTTGTTGCAGCTTTTCCACAAACGTTGCACTTGGCAGCGAGTGTTGCTAAATCTTGATATCCTTCTCTGGGCTTGGTAAAGGCACGGCCCAACATCATGCCCAGGAGAACTCCAACTAGTAATACCAATCCTGGAACGGCTAGATTCACTGATTTTGCCATCGGGGATAGCCACTCTAAAGATAGACTATATATCTTCCAAGTGGTTGAGATGTCTCTTAGGATCTCCAGCCGCCCCACCGTTGTGGCGGGCATCCAACAGAAACTGCTAAACCGGGGTCGCTTGTGGAGTTGAGACGCATACACATCATTTGTGTGTGTCCACGCCAACTAAAGTCATTACTGACTTGCGCATCAGGAGGCAGCGCACCAAAGAGAAGGGGATCCATGCCACGCTTGCGGATTTGCTGAACAATTTCAGCATTTCGCTGCTTCCAGTCAAAAGGTGCTTGAGGAGTGCTCAAGGTTCTAGATGTGGAGGTTCCAGGAAGACCTGAATCATACCCTTGCTGAGTTCTGCTATCGCTGACTTTGGCTGAATTTGCTGCAGCAAGAGCATCTGTTGCCTGAATAGAAGGAGTCAGTCCTGGAACTACTCCTGGGATTCCTCCTTGATCCGAGGGAAGACCCATGCTTGACAGTTGCTTCACAAGACGCTCAGTCTTTTCTGCTGTCTTATAACGAAGCTCTTCAATCTTGGGATTATCATAACGATAACTAATGCTCCAAGAGGACCCATCAAAGAACTTCTTCATGTAACCCTTCAAGACATTGTTGCTCTGGAGCAATTGTTCAGTGTCCTTTGCACTGAGACCTCCTGGAAACAAACTGGACAGCGAATCAGGGAGTGAATTGTCACGCAAGAGAGTTGGCAGAGGATCATTTGGCTTTCCTAGAACTGGAAAGGCGCGCTCCAAATCCACAGCATAGATTGGTACTGTCTCAGGTGTGATTTGACCAGACTGTAATTGGTAGATTACCTGATCAACATCCTGCTTAAGTTTATTCAACACATTCAAGCGAGCTATAATGACAGGATCGGATGTTCCTGATGCACTCAGACGCTGTTGCTCAACAACTACACGCACTTGGAACTCTTGGAGTTGCTTGAGGGTTGCGCGCTTGTCTGAAGAGAGTTCAGAACCAGTTGTAGGCATGGTGGGAGTTCTTACAGGAGATTTCGGAACCTTGCCCAAAAATGCACCAGCATTCTGGAGATCTATGCTATAGATTGGCACTTGATTAGATGCCATACTTCCAGTCATGAGTTGATTAATGACTTGATCCACATCTTGTTGGATACGGATAAGAGTAGTCTGACGAACCTTGGATTGAGTATCCGTAGCACCAGATGCTTGTAGTTTCTCTAGTTCAAGTGTGACTTTGATCTGAAACTCTTGAAGTTCCTTCAAGGATGCGCGTTGCTCAGATGGCAAAGTTTGGAATCCTTCTTTAACTTGAGAAGCTGTCAGAGCAGTTTCCTTTACAGCACCACTAGCTTGAAGATCACGGAGCATAGATCTGAGATATCTCAAATTGGATGAAATATCATTCAATTGCTGATTATTGATTCGGCTTGTTAATCCGGGATTCCGCTCCATGACTGTTTGTACATCCAACAAGTCACCCAGATCGGCTCGCGCGCGAGTGAGCGGGATTTGGATAGACGGATCGCTACTCTGATCCAGTAGCGGTGCCTCAAAGCCGAAAAAGGCTTGGAGATCCTCCTTAACACCCAAGATCCGAATGTACTTGGCGGGCTCATTAGACGGATCACGATAGGGATTTGGGACTTCCTTTGAGCGTTGGCCAAATGGTGCAGAGGGAAGATTTGCTGGAGGGGGAGGACTAGGCTGAATATTTCCAACACCCGCCTCGGCAATTTCCACTGTCTTTGGTTGCTGAATCGGCAACTTGGTGTAAAGTGCCTCTGGGGTTCCTGAATTCATAGAGGTCCAATTAACACCCATGAGATTCTGAAACCCCTCTTTGGAAGGAGCATTGCTATACACAACTACCGACAGCGCGATAACTGCTAAGAAAAACAGTAAGGCTTTTTGCATCGGGCCTTTTCCTACTACTCATGACTATTCTTCATCAGATCCTTCAGCCTCTACTGCCTCTTCCTCAGCCTCTTCCTCTGCCATCTCCATTTCTACATCTTCCTCTTGATCAAACACTTCTTCTTCGGGTGCATCATCCGTAATTGTCGTTTCAATGGCATCCAGACCTGCAACATCTTCATCTCCAATTGCGATGGTCTCTTCATCCAATGGTGCACCCATATCAGCTTCTTGTGTCTTTTGTACTCCTCTGGGTGCTTTAGCTTTAGCTGGCTTCTTTGCTGGCTTCTTTGCTGCCGTTTTCTTGGGTGCTGACTTTTTCGCTGCTGGTTTTTTCACTGTTGTTTTCTTGGGTGCTGCCTTTTTTGCTGCTGGCTTTTTCGCTGGTCTCTTCTTAGCAGCAAATGCTTCATGAATAACAAAAATAAATGATAAGAGAATACTACACAAGAATACTAGCATAAGAACCAAAAGTTTAGGATTCATTAGTTTCCTATTAGATACCGGTAGAACTTGTATCTAATAATGAAGATATCCTAGAAGATTTACAGACCATAGACATTATTGCGAGGCACATACTGATTCATGTCCACTGGTGGCTGAGGCTGTGTCATGTCAGATGTATTAATAATAATCGTAGGTGCAGGTTGTGCCGCACCATATGGAGTTGTCGGTCCACGCATAAACTGGCCTTGGTTGAGGCTAGGGCTGGTGACATTCGGGGTCGCTGGGACTGTGGGAGTCGTAGAACGATTTACCAGAGAAGTGTTTTGCGTTCCCTTGAGTTCATCACGAACAGCAGAACGTACTTGATTGACCAACTCAGCGCCACCTGCTGCTCCTGCTGCTGCAGTTGCGGGCATACCTAAACCGGTTGCGTAGGGAGCACCAGCGGCTTGACGACCAGGAGTATATGCAATGAGGCTCTGGATGAGTTCTGAGAACTTCATTCCCTTGGTTGCGGGGACTCCTGCGACACCTGTGTCCTGAGAGGCCGTCATCATCTTCTTGCCCTTCTTGGGCGTGGTTCCCTTCTTGCCCTTTCTAGGGGTACCCTTGGCTCCCTTCTTCGGTGTGCCCTTGACACCCTTCTTCGGTGTACCCTTGACCCCCTTCTTCGGTGTACCTCTCTTAGGGGTACCCTTCTTAGGAGTACCTCTCTTAGGGGTACCCTTCTTAGGAGTACCTCTCTTAGGGGTACCCTTCTTAGGAGTACCTCTCTTAGGAGTACCTCTCTTCGGAGTGCCTCTCTTCACAGGCTTTTTTGCTGGTCTCTTTCTTGCTTGGAATCCCTCACTCATGACAAACAGATACTGCAGCAGAATCGCTGTCAGAAATACTCCTGTCAATACAACAAGTTGCGAGTACATCGCCATTCTAACCTTGTGGTAAAAATTGATGGTTGCCCTTAAGAATCTACCAAGCAAATAATGCTAAAGGCACAATTTACAGATACCTCTGACAAGCCTGAAGTTGGTATTGACGAAGCAGGTCGTGGCCCTCTTTGGGGTCCATTGACGGCTGCAGCAGTAGTCTGGCCACCGGAACATGATTGGCGTGACAGACATCGGGAACTTGCGCCAAAGATTCAAGATAGCAAGAAGATTTCAGCCAAGAAGCGTGAGAAGATCGCAAAAGAGATTCAAGAACTAGCAACGGCAGTTGGTGTCGGATTTGTCATGCCAGAAGAGATTGATACACGTGGCGCTACATGGGCAAATCAAACCGCCTTTCGGCGAGCCATCACAAATATTCAAGAGAAAGGTTGTTCCATTGGCCCAGAAGTTCGCTATTTAATTGATGGTGTGCTCCCTCTTGCCGATCTCAAGATTGGTGAAGAGGAACAGTGTATTGTAGATGGTGACGCCAAGTATATCAGCATTGCGGCAGCATCTATTGTAGCTAAAGTGGAACATGACAATTGGGTGACGACTTGGTGTAAAGAGCATGTCGCGGAAGCAGCCAAATATGATTTACTGAATTGTAAGGGATATGGCACAAAGGCGCATCGTGATGGCATTCTCAAACATGGATACACAGATCTTCATCGGCGACTGTATCTACGGAAACTTATACCGAATATTGTCGTATCGCGGTATATGATTCAGGAAGAGTAATTTATGCTATACTAGTGCCAGCCTAGTAGCAACTTGAATTGACATTCGTCAATCTAGTTGCGGCGGTAGCAACTTGGTCTAGCTATGCTAGCCTAGTTGCGGCGATTGCGGCGCGTATTGCGACGGGTGTTGCGGCGACGGCGGCCACCCATCAAATTGTTGCGACGGCTCTTGCGATCCTTGCGATTCTTGCGGTCGCGGCGGGTGTTGCGGCGACGGCGGCCGCCCATCAGGTTGTTGCGGCGGCTCTTGCGGTCCTTGCGATTCTTGCGGCTCTTACGATTCTTACGGCTCTTACGATTCTTGCGATTCTTGCGGCTGTAAGCGTTGTTCACATTGTAACCTCCAAAGGTATTACGGATGACGTCCATCTTCTATACTAGACACCAACATTTTTAGCGCACAGTAGAGTCTATCCATGAATCCAGCAGAGCCAGATCAAGAGACCACTGGACAAGACTCGTTTCGGGAGGAGTAAAATGTCCTTGGTGTCTCTCTACGATACACAATTTTGGCGCGCCATTGGGAGCATTCTCTCTCAACCGACGGATCCACTTGACCGATTCATATGCAAACACCTGACTATCATGAATAGCTGTTCTCGTCAAGACAAACGTATTGGGTGTGGAAATCACAGTGGCCGAGTCTGCCGGACTGGTTTGAACAATGTGGATGAAATCCTCCAACCGCATGGTTGGACAGCCAAACTCATTGTACTCCAAAGACGTTAGCGGTAGTTCTGGATTTGTTGTTGTTCGGAGTTCATCTACATATGGAACCTCTGCATACGCACCCTGGAACAAATGTCCTTGTGGATCCTGACGCAAGAGATCTCCTACAAGCAAACCGCCAGCAGATCGCCCATAAATAGCAGTTTTAGATGGACCAATAGAAAATTCTTCCTGTGCCTCCTTAAGAATTCCTAGAACGTCTGCGAAAGTTTTTCCACGACCGTCACGGCGACCTGCTTTTGCCCATGCCTCTGTGTGATCACCGCCACCTCGTGGAAATGTATAGACAACACACCAGCCTGATTGAACAAGAGGTGCCCATCGTGCCATCGTAGACCCCACAGATGTGGTCATTCCATACGCTCCATAACCAACCACGAGCAGTTTAGTCGGTTTCGTGTGTTCCTTGTATGTCGCAATCCCAAAAACCGCTGTACCGTCTTTAGATCGCCCCTCTAGCCGTTTTGATACGAGGCCTGTTGGCAAAATAGGTGCGACAAGTTCCAGCGATGTACCTTGTAGGCGATAATACGATATTCCTAGATCAGGACGCTGTATTTGTACAACAAGTGGAAGACGTCCTTCAAACACTCCAAATGGATCTAACCGAATGTCGCCCGCTGGAAGATGGAGCAACTTGGTCGCCGAGTGGTTAGAACCGCAATGCCACAATGTCTTTTCTCCATGCCGTTTGGTGATCATATATCCTTGTTTCGGCCACACGAATTCAATTCCAAATTCTTTTCCAAGAGGTAAAATCCAAGATCTTGGAACAATCCAGCGATCTGGGCGTTTGACTAGAGATCCTGAAGGGAGAATCTCATAAACGGTTATGTCTTGGCTGTCATCACAAATCAGCAAAATCCTGCCATCTGAGTGTTTTTCTAGAGCTAGATTTACAGTCGGCTTGGTTTCATTATAATGAATTTTCACAGAACCACCTGTTTCAGCATCACAGGATAAGAGCTGATAATACTGAAGTTTGTTCTTGACTGCCAAATAGTAAATCCGATCTCCTTGAAGGGCGACTTCAGGACCGACTGGATGTTTTGTCCATGATGGTCTCTTATCTGCTGCCAGCTTCCAGTATTGGAGTTCAAAATCTTCAGCACCTTCACCAACATCTTCCGTGCACCATACACTGGATGGTGATGTAGCCAAGTCTCGTACCGTATGAGATTTGTTTCCCCCTCGTGCTGTCCATTCTAGGAAAAACTGATTATGCCAAACGATGTTCACAGGACCACTCTCAAACGGAACCGATGTAGGAGATTTTGCATGAGCCGCTGAAAAGAGTGCTTGGAATTCACCGAATTTTGCATTGACCTCAGGAGTCATGGATTGTTTTACGATTTTTTCTTCCTCATCTAGCACATCTTCCCATCGCTTTCCCTTCATGGATTCCATCCAAGCATCTGGATCCATCCAGGATGCAAACTGTGTGTGCCGAACAGGGACACCAGTCATGCTCTACTGTTGGTGTCAAACCATGGCCTAAACATCATCACGCAATCCACATAGAAATGCCGGGTGTTCTCAGTGTTGTAGTTGTCTATAACAAATCCAATCAATTTGGCCTAGCAAAAGATGCTCAACTCCTTGCTGAAGCGCTTCCTATTGCGGGTCGTGCTACTGGAGGTCAGCGTGTTGGTGTTGTAAAACTTATGGACTGTCGTGAGGCACCTATTGTATGTGATGTGTGTATCCACCTAGAAGTTCCCTATGCGGTTTGGTTTCCATGGGCAAAGACGAATGCTATTCTTGTCAATGGGGAATGGTGGAAGACCGAATGGAATTGCTATAAGGATCAGTTTGACGTGGCCATGTTCCGTGATCCAGCGACAAAAGAGGCTTTGTCTGAAGGATTTCGTGACAGTGTTCTGATGAAATGGGTGTCTACTGTCGCCAAAGAGGGATCTAAAGAAAAGACAGCTGCGGCAAAGCACAAACCGAAAACGCGTGAGTGGGTGTGGGTTCTTGGTGGATCCAAGAATAAACGCGCAGCAGCGTTGAAGATTCTTCCTCTCTGGAAAGAATCCTATCCTGCCCTTCATGTTTACACTGTAGAGGCCCTTGAAGGTACATTTGCGCCAAATGTCCATATGCATACAGGATTTTTGGCAGCAGAGAAAAAGCAGCAGATTCTGGATTCCACTGGTGGTCATATTTGTCTCAGCGAAGCAGAGTCTTTTGGCTATACGGCAGCAGAAGCAGAAGAAGTTGGTGCATATATGTTGCTGAATCCTCTACCGTGCTACTCCTATACCTATCAACTTACCAAAGGTGTATCATGGATTGATCTTGAGAACCCTGACTTGGATGCGGCGATGAAAGCGTTTCAAGAGGCAGATCTTGATCGCATACGTGAAATGCGCAATGCTCTTGTACAAGAACGGCGTAGTGTATTCCTTCTCCATTGTGGCACTCTGATTCAACACTTGAAGGAGGCTATGGAGACGCGGACCCCTCTGCCTCGCCATATGCCCCCTCTTCTAAATGCACAGGACTGTCCTCCCATCAGCATTGTAACGCTGTCCTATAATCGCCCCAAATTTATGCAAAATGCATGTCTAAATCTGCTCCACTCAGACTATCCGCGAGACAAGATAGAATGGGTTGTTGTGGATGACTCGGATCCTGACCAGAGTGCCAGCGACACGGTTGTGCGATTTACACAACAGTTTTCTCCTGGAAAGGTTATCTATGTCCCTCTTCGCAATAAGACTACTGTAGGAGCCAAGAGAAATTTGGGTGTGGAGCGAGCGAGTAACGATATTATTCTCATGATGGATGACGACGATCATTACCCTACAACCAGTTTCCGTCGCCGTGTTGCATGGCTCCTGAAGGCACGAGATCGCTACGAGTGTGCTATGTGTACCACGATTGCCATGTATGATTTACTCAAAGGAGTCAGCGCAGTCAATGTACCACCCTATGATCTATCTTTGGCACAGCGGTGTAGCGAAGCAACTCTGACCTTTACACGGTCATTTTGGAATGTAAGAAAATTTCCTGAAGTAGATGTGGCAGAAGGTGAAGAGTTTCTGAAAGGGCGTGAGAGTCAGTGTGCTGAAATTCCTCCTCAGCAAATCATTGTCGCGCTCAGCCACGGAAAAAATCTTGGATCTCGCCAAATGCCAAATGCTGGAAATGGCTGCTTCTGGGGATTTCCACGACCCCTGTTGGAATTTCTCCATGGACTTGTTGGCATAAAGGTGGAGGAGGAGAAATAATCACATGGACCCTATAGGATTTGTTATATTTGGTTGTTTAACAATACCCAAATATAGACAACAAGTAGAGGACTGCTGGAACACGTGGTGCCAAGATGCCATCAAAGCCAAGTGTATCGTACGATTTTACGTTGGTGATATTCCTGAGGATCTTGATCCTACACTCAAACAAGTGTGTGTGAATGTACACCAGGGCGATTCCTACATGTCTGCGACATTCAAACAATGGCGTGGATTGGAAGAAATGTCTGAACGGCCCTGTAAATGGGTGTTCACTGCTGGAACAGATACATTTGTTCATGTGAAAAATGCTCTTGAATTTGTCAGCAAATATTCAGAAAAAGAGCTGATCACAATTGGTGGCGATCTAGGATCCGAAACGATTGGTGACCAAAAGGTTTCCTATTTT
>JACCEA010903422.1_pt1 | contig 14474 bp, 7 predicted proteins | sample 7449851 | NCBI WGS metagenome assembly JACCEA01 (sample SAMN15323453, study PRJNA562643) | freshwater metagenome | isolation source: river surface water | place: USA:Blue River Watershed | collected 2017-08-18 | reverse complement strand
TCGCCGTGGAACGAGGCGGAGGACGGGTTGCGCAGGCCCTTGTCGGCGATCATCTGCGGGTTCTTGCCGTCCAGGTCGACGTGGAACATGCGGTTGTTGCCGCGGTCGAGGCAGAGCAGGCGGGCCGGGGCGAAGCGGTTGTCGACGAAGACCTTGTGGGTGTTGGCGAACGGCTTGTCGTTCACCTTCTGGGTCGGGCCGCCGAACACCTGCTTGAACTTGCCGGCCTTGTCGAAGACGAAGACCCAGCTCTTGCCGTAGCCGTCGACGGCGTAGATGTCGCCGTTGGCCGCGACGTCGCAGTTGGTGAGCTTCAGGGCGTTCACTTCCTTGCCGTTCTTGTCCTTGGTCTTGCCCTGGGCGGCCGGGAAGGCGTCGGCCTTGATCTCCATCACCACCGTGCCGTCGAGCTGGCACTTGATGATGCGCTGCTCGTTCAGGACGGCCGCGTAGATGAACTCGCCTTCGTCGGTCTTGCGGACGACGAAGCCGTGGAGGGAGCCGGGGAGCTTGAGGGCCTTCACGAACTTACCGGTCTGGTCGTAGACCTGGAGGCCCGCGTTGTTCTCCTGGACGCTGACGTAGATGAGGCCGGCGGAGTCGACGGCGATCTCGCCGTGGCCGTTGCCGATGGTCTTGCGGCCCTCGGCGGGCTTGAGGAAGTCGGGGACCAGTTCGTACTTGGCTTCGGCGGCGAAGGCGAAGGAGCCGGCGACGAGGAGGGCGAGGGTGGGGAGGAGCGGGCGCATGGGGGTAGGGGGCCGATAAAGGGCAGAGCGCGGGGGCTGGCAATTTGAAACACCACCGAGGCTTGCAACCCATCCGGCTTTGGGGTGTCTTGGGCTCCACCCCCATGCGTTCCCTCCGCCTCCTCCCGCTCCTCGCCCTCGCCATGGTCGGCGCCCTCCGCGCCGCCGACGCCCCGGCCGCCGAACCCCTGCCGAAGGCCGACTTCGTCCCCGCCTTCAACGGCAAGGACCTGACCGGCTGGAAGGACGCCAAGGACAACAAGTTCTGGAAGGTCGTCGACGGCGTGCTCGTCGGCGAGAACGACGAGAAGCTCAAGGGCAACATGCTCTACACCGAGAAGGCCTATGGCGACGTCATCATCTCCCTCGAGTGCCGCTTCAGCGGCGAGATCGACAGCGGCATCATGGTGCGGCGCGACAAGTCCGGGAAGAAGGACCTGCAGATGCAGATCGGCGTCTCGCGCAGCCTGAAGAAGGACATGACCTGCACCTTCTACGTCGGCAAGTACCCCGAGGCCGGCTGGGCGCCGAAGGTCGAGAAACTCTGGAAGAAGGACGAATGGAACAAGATCGTCTTCCGCGCCAAGGGCGACACCTACACCGTCTGGCTCAACGGCGAGCAGGTCTCCAACTACGTCGACGCCGCCTACCCGACCCCTTATTCCGTCGGCCTGCAGATCCATGGCGGCCTGAAGATGAAGGTCGAGTACCGCGACATCCAGATCGCCGAGCTGAAGTAAGCCCGTCACCCCACCGTGACGCCGACGGGCGGGATCCCTGGGTCCCGCCCGTTTTCGTCGGCGGGTTTCCGCTGGCGGGCCGGGCGCCGGCGGCTATCACAGAGGCATGGAGAACCCCATCCCCGGCGACCCCACCCGCCGCGCCTTCCTCCTCCGCGCCGGCGCCCTCTCGCTGGGCTTCGTGCCTTTCTTCGCCCGCGGGGCCGAGCCCGCGAAGCCTCCCCTGAAGGCCAAGCCCGACCCTTACGCGGGGGCGGTCTTCGTCGACGGCGAGCCGCCCTTGCCCGAGGAGGGTTCCTTCACCTTCGCGGTGCTGCCGGACACGCAGTATTACGCCGAGAGATACCCGGAGACCTACCTCGCGCAGACCCGTTGGCTCGTCGCGCAGCGCGAGCGTCGGCGCATCGAGGCGGTCTTCCACCTCGGCGACATCACCAACCAGAACACCCCGCCGCAGTGGACCAACGCCCGGCAGGCGATGCAGGTCCTGATGGATGCCGGGCTGCCGATGTGCCTCGTGCCCGGCAACCATGACTATGGTCCCCGCGGCAATGGCGCGGACCGGACCAGCCTGATGTCCGCGTACTTCCCCGTGAAGGAGCTCGCCGCCGCCAAGCATTGGGGCGGCAACTACGACCGGGAGCCCGACCGGGCCGAGAACAGCTGGCACCGGCTGGACGTCGGCCCGCGCCGGTTCCTCGTGCTCTGCCTCGAGTTCGGGCCGCGCAACGACGTCCTGCGCTGGGCCAACGCGATCGTCGCGGCCCACCCGGATCGCGAGGTCATCCTGCTGACGCACGTGCTCATCTACCATGACGAGACGCGCTATGATTGGCGAAAATATGGGACCAAGCAGGACTGGAATCCCCACGCCTATGTGATGGCCAAGCAGGGCGGGGACGATGTCAACGACGGCGAGGAGCTCTGGGCGAAGTTGATTTCCCGCCACGAAAACTTCCGCCTCACCCTGAATGGGCATGTCCTTGGGGACGGGCTCGGGCGCGTCGTGACGTCGACCGCGAAGGGTCAGGCGGTCCCGCAGCTGCTGGTCAATTTCCAGATGAAGCCCAACGGCGGCGATGGGTGGCTGCGCCTGATCGAGATGCGCAAGGACGGCACGATGCGCACCTTCGACTACTCGCCGACGCGGCGGCAGACCAACGCGTCGCCGCAGAACCAATTCACGATTCCCTGGGCCTGAGCCCGGCGGTCACTTCGCCGGCGTGGCCGGCACGAGGAAGCGCAGCAGCGCCTGCCGGAGTCGTTCCTGTTCGGCCTGGCGGGCTTTCTCTTCGGCGCCGGCCCGGTCGAACTGCTGCTCGCGCCAGCGCCGGTGTTGTTCCTCGTCGGAGATCCAGGCGCTGAGGCGGAAGGGCAGGGGGACGGTCGCGAGCGTAGGCTTGGCCTCCGGAGCCTTGGCGCGCAGCGCCCGCTCGCCGGTGGTGGTGGGGACGCCCGCCGGCTCGAAGGGCGGCAGGGTACGGGCGGCGGCGAGGGGACGGTCGGGGCGTTCCGTCGGCTTGCCCGCGGACCCGCTGGGTCCGGGGCCGGCGGCCGCCGGCGTTGGTTCGACTTCGCCGATCGCGAGGCGCAGGCGTTCGCCCGGTTCCCGTCCTTGGTCGCCGCCCGCCAAGGTCGGCAGCGGCAGGGGCGCGCTCGTCGTGGCGGACCGCGCCGGGCCGGCTTCGGGTGAGCGGAGCGTCAAGCCGCTCGCCGGAAGCTTCGTCGGCGTCGGCTCGTCCAGGCTCGCGAGCGGAAGCCGGGGCGACAGCCCATCCCCGGAGGCGGGGGCCTCGCCGGCCGGCAGGCGCAGCGTCGTCGAGCTTTCGCGGCGAGCCGAGGGTCCGACGATTTCCGGTAGGTTGAAACGGGGGTGTTCGGTCGTCGCCGGCTCCGCGGCGTCGAGACCAGGTAGGCGCAGGGTGGCCTTCGGCGGGCGGCGACCGGTCGTCGCGACGGGCACGGGCAGCGGCAAGGCCGTGCCGGGACGAAGGGCCTTCGTGCCTTCGCCGGGCTCGATCGTCAGCGGCGTGGCCGGCGAGCCCGGGGCACGGGCGGTCTCCGGGACCGCGATTTCGAGCGGCGGGCTCGTCCTCGGGCTGCGGCCGGCGGCGGGCGGCGCCGGCAAACCCAGGCTGGAGGCGGGCGTCCGTGGCTCGGGAGTGGCGCCGGCGTCGATGCCGACAGGGAGCCGGCGCGCTTCAGGCCCGCCGGTCGCGGCCGCGGGCGGCGGTGCCCCCGTCGGCTTCGGCGCGTTCGGCGGAGTGATGGGGGCCGGTGGCCCCTCCGTCGGCTTGGCCGGCTCCGCTGTCTTCACGGGTGCGGGCGGCGGGGTGGGGGGCGTCTCCGCGGTCCGCTCGGTCGCGGCCGGCCGCGGCGGGCGCTCCGGTTGGGCGCCGCCGCCGGAACTTCGACCCTGACCTCCCCGGCGGGAGGAGAAGTTGAACCAGGACGAACTTTCCTCGCTGCCCGTCGGGGTGCGGCAACCGACCAAGCAGAGGGAGCCCGCGGCCAGCAGCCACAGGGTCCAATGTCCGCGGCGGCTTTCCATCCGGGCTTACTGCGCGAGGATCTGCATCGCCGTGACCAGGGGCGGACCGGCCTTCGGGTCGAAGCGGGCGGAAATCGTGAACTTGGCGTCGCGACCGGTCGGCACCGACTTCTCGACGCGCACCAGCTGGGCGCCGGGCCGCTTGTCGTCGCCGAGGGCGCCGCGCATGCGTTCGATGAGGGAGTCGTAATCCAGCGTGTCGACGCAGCGATTCATCAGCTTCCAGCCGAGGTCGGGCTCCTTGGGCGCGGTCAGCTTGGCCATCGACTTCACGGGGTCGCGCGTGGCGCCGTCGGCGAAGCGATCGAATTGGTAGAGGTAGCTCGCCGCGATGGAAAGGGAGTCGTTGCCGACCGCCTCCAGCGCCAGCAGCAGCTCGAACTCCATGGCCGGACGCATCTGGTCATAGCGCACGCGGGTCGCCGTCCCCATCGGGAGGCGACGGAAGAAGCGGTTGGCGTCGAGCCAGAGCGTCAGCGCGCCCGGCTGGTCGCTCGCGTAGTGCGGCAGGATTTCGGGAATCTCGCCCGGTCGGCGCGGGCGCGCCTCGGGCCGGGTCAGGCAGAGGCGGATTTCCTTCTCCACGCACGGGGCGGCGGGGTCGCCTTCGAACTCAACCAAGATGATCGCGGTCCGGTTCGTCAGACCAAAGGTAAAAAACCCGCCTTCCGGGTCCATGTAACGGCCCTCCCCATGCTTGATCATCGAGCGGCTGCGGGTGAGGTTCGAGGCGTTCTTGGCCGTCTCGCCGCGGAGGGAGTTGTTCAGCTGGTCGGCGATGCGCGAGAGGGCCGCCTCGGCGATGGTCGGGTCGACGACGCGGATCACCAGGCCGCAGAGCATGACCGGGCGGGAACCGTCGCCGGCGTCCTTGGCGTCGGCCGGGAATTTCGCGAAGGCGTAGAGGTCCGAGTGGGGGTCGAGGCCGTTCTTCACCAGTTCGGACACGGCGGTGGAAAGGCCCTTGCCACCGGTGCGTTCCAGCCATTCCGGGAAGGCCTTGCTGCCTTTCTGGCGCAGCTCGTCCGGACGGAAGGTCACGACCGCGAAGCTGTCGCCGGGGATCACGTTGGCGGTCCCGAAGTTGCCGCGGGCCGTCCGCTCGTTGCGGTCGGAGAGCCACAGCCAGGCGAAGAGCATCAGCAGGATGCCGCCGAGGACCGCGGCCACGATGACCTCGAGCCGCGTCCACTGGCCGCGGCGAGCCGCCGCGGCGGGCGTGACCGGCAGGTCCGCGGGAGCGGCGCCGGCGCCGCCGGCGGCCGCGACCGTGGCGCCCGCCCGGCCGCGCGTCAGGGCCATGTTGAAGGCGACCACGAGGGTGACGGCGAGCGGGTCGAAGACCGCGACGAGCGCGAGCATGAGCCACTTCACCACGTCCGTGGCTTCGGCGTCGAACGCCCGCGCGACGAAGCGGTAGGAACCGATGTCGGTGGCGGCGATCTGGTCGCGCAGCTTGTGGATCTGTTCGGTGCGCTCGCGGTTGACCTTGTACAGGGCCTCGACCTCGCCCTCGGTCAGGCCGGCCTTGGTCTGGCCTTGTTCCTGCAGGACGGCGAGCTGCTTCTCGAGCCCGGCGAGGCCCTCTTCCCCGGCCTTGCGGAGGGCCTTCTCCTCGTCGTCGAGGCGGGCGAGCTCGCCCCTGAATTGGTCGCGCAGCTGGGCGGATTCCTTGGCGGCGTCGGCGTTCACCCGCGCCTGGTCGGCGCGGAGGCGCTCGACGCGGGCGGCCCCGTCGGCGCGGAGCCGGGCGACGGCGGCCGAAGCCTCGGTGAGCTTGGCCAGGATCGCCTCGCGCTCGGGCTTCTGCTGTTCGCGCAGTTCCTGGCCCTTCTTCACGTTATCCTGTTCGAAGATCAGGTAGGAGCTCGTCGTGCCCTGCGCGGTGTAGGCGGCGACGGCCTGGTCGAGGGTCTTGAGCCGTTCGTTCAGGCCGGTGATGGCGGTCTCCTGGGCCGCGATCGCCTTGGCGACGGCGGCTTCCTCGGCGGCGATGCTCTTGGCGAGGGTGGCGCCGAGGTCGGCGGCGCGTTGGGCCGGGGCGGAAGTGTCCTGGGCGCGGCGGGCGTCGAGGGCCTTGCGCTGCTCCTGCAGGCGGGCCAGCGACTGGGCGAGGGTCTCGCCGGCCTGCGTGATGCGGCCCTGGAGCTTGGCGATGTCCTCGCGGCTCGCGGTGTTGACGCGGACGGTCTTGCCGCGGGCGTCGTCGATCTGCCGCTGGCTGTCGGCGATGGTCTTCTCGAGGACGGCGATCTCGGTCTCGTTGCGCGCGATGGTGGTGGCGGTCTTCTCGTAGGCGCGGGCGAGGTAGCCGTAGTTCCCGAGGGAGGTGATGGCGATCAGCACGAGGACCGCGAGGGTGAGGTAGAAGCGCAGGACCCCCGTGATGAGGTGCCAGTAGCGGTAGAGGAAGGAGGCGGCGACCAACTTGCCGACCTCGAGGGAGGCGGCCATGATCATGACCGGGCCTTCCGAGCCCGTGAAGAGCTGGCCCAGGCCCAGGACCGAGAAATAGGCCGAGCAACCGGCGATATAGAGTGCCGAGGAGAGGAGGACGACGCGGAAGCCCCAGGTCAGCGCCTTGGGCTCCTCGCTTGGTTTCTGGTCAGGGGAGGGGGTGCTCATGGGCCGGGGAGGGTGGTTTCCTACGGGGGCTTCAGGGGGTTGTCAAAAGGTAGATTGCCCCACCGGGGATCCGCGGGCCACCCCCACCCGGGGTACCCCTGGGCCCCCCTCCGCCCGTCCCCGGGGCCGCCCCCGCTCCCCGGGGTATATTTTTGTTATTTTAAGGCAACCGCCGGGTGTTACACCTGTCTCAACCCCAACCCCTCCCTCCCGCCATGAAAATGCACCGCGCTTGCCAAGGTGACCACCCCGACATCCGCTCGTCCTGGCGCCGCCGCGAGTTCCTCCAGGTCGGCATGTTCGGCACGCTCGGCCTGACGTTGCCCGGCATGCTCCGCCTGCAGGCGCTCGAGCTCCCCAAGGTCGAGACGTTCGACGCGCTCGCCGACGCCGTGATCCACATCTACCTGCCCGGCGGCATGGCCCAGCACGAGTCGTGGGATCCCAAGCCCTTCGCCGCGCCGGAATACCGCGGACCCTTCACGCCGATCAAGACCTCCGTCCCCGGCGAGTACGTCGGCGAGAAGTTCGTCAACATCGCGAAGATCATGAACAAGCTGACGGTGGTCCGCTCCATGACGCACGGCGAGGCGGCCCACGAGCGCGGCACGCACAACATGTTCACCGGCTACCGCCCGAGCCCCGCGATCAAGTTCCCCAGCTTCGGCTCCGTCATCGCGCACGAGCAGGGCTCGCGCAACAACCTCCCGCCCTACGTCGTCGTCCCCAGCCAGAGCATCCCCGAGCAGGGCACCGGCTACATGAGCAGCGCCTATGGGCCCTTCGCCCTCGGCAGCGACCCGGCGGACAAGGCCTTCACCGTGCGCGACCTCCTGGCGCCGAAGGACGTCGCCCCGGCCCGCTTCGACCGCCGCCGCGGCCTCCTCGCCTCGGTCGACGAGCATTTCCGCGCCACCGAGAAGTCCGACGCGATCGGCGCGATGGACAGCTTCCAGCAGGCCGCCTACGGCCTCGTCAGCAGCGCCAAGGCCCGCCAGGCCTTCGACCTCTCGCAGGAGCCGGACAAGCTCCGCGACGAGTACGGCCGCAACACCGCCGGCCAGCGCTTCCTCCTGGCCCGCCGCCTCGTCGAATCCGGCGTGCGCATGGTCTCCGTGACCTTCGGCGGCTGGGACCACCACTCCAACATCAAGGGCGGCTTCGAGAACCAGGCCACCCAGTTCGACCAGGCCTTCGCCCGCCTCATCACCGACCTCGCCGACCGCGGCCTGCTCAAGCGCACGCTCGTGCTGGTCAGCTCCGAGTTCGGCCGCACCCCCAAGCTCAACGGCACGAACGGCCGCGACCACTGGCCGCGCGTGTTCTCCGTGGCGATGGCCGGCGGCGGCGTGAAGGAAGGCTACGTGCACGGCGCCTCCGACGCCCTCGGCGGCGAGCCCGACCGCGACGCGGTGGGCCCCGAGGACCTGGCCAAGACCATGTACCGCGTGCTCGGCATCAACGCCGACAAGCGCATCGTCTCCGACGGTGGCCGGCCGATCGACATCGTGAACGGCGGCCGCGTCATGACCGACTGGCTCGCCTGAGCCCGCCGTCCGCCGTCCGCGCGTCATGTTCGTCCGACTCCTCGCGCCGCTCCTGCTGACCCTCGCGGTCGCGCGGGCGGCGTACCCTGATTTCACGGGGACCAAGCCCAACGGCGGCCAGCGGGGCGCCGAGGTCAAGGTGACGCTCACCGGGACGCGCCTCGCCGACTTCGAGGACCTGCTGTTCTACACCCCGGGCTTCCGGGTCAAGGGCGTGCAGAGCGTCGCGGCCGGCAAGGTCGAGCTGACCCTCGCCATCGGCGCGGAGGTCCCCCTCGGCAACCACCTCGTCCGCGTGCGCACGAAGTCCGGCCTCTCCCACGCCCGCCAGTTCTTCGTCAGCCCGTTCGCGAACGTGGACGAGAAGGAGCCCAACGACGATTTCGCCCGCGCCCAGCCCGTCGAGCTCGACCGCACCATCGAAGGCGTCGTCCTCGCCGAGGATGTCGACTACTACAAGGTGGCCATGCGCAAGGGCCAGCGGCTCAGCGTCGAGGTCGACGGCCTGCGGCTCGGTTACGAGGTCTTCGACCCCTACGTCGCGATCCTCGACAAGGACCGTTTCGAGAAGGCCGCCTCCGACGACACGATCCTCCACCGGCAGGACGGCTATTGCTCGTTCGTCGCCGAGTACGACGGCGACTACTACGTCATGGTCCGCGAGTCCTCCTACCGCGGCGGCGCCCGTTCCTTCTACCGCCTGCACCTCGGGAGCTTCCCCCGGCCGGACGCCGTGTACCCCGCGGGCGGCAAGCTCGGGTCCAAGCTCCCCGTCAGCTTCGTCTCCGCCAAGGACGCCTTCACCGAGGAGGTCACGCTGCCGACCGAACCCCGGGCCGACTTCCAGCTCTACGCCCGGACGCAGGCCTCGGCCCCTTCGGGCAACGTCTTCCGGCTTTCGACGGTCGACAACTTCCTCGAGGCGGAGCCGAACGACAAGACCGACGCGGCCAACGCCGTGCCGCCGGCCGAGGCCTACGCCCTCAACGGCGTCATCGAGCGGCCGGGCGACGCGGATTTCTTCCGGCTCACCCTGAAGAAGGGGCAGGTGCTCGAAGGCCAATGCCTCGCGCAGTCCCTCGGCTCGCCCCTGGATCCCGTGGTGCGCGTCGCCAACGCCGCCGGCACGGACCTCGTCTCCAACGACGACGGCGGCGGCATGCGTCGCCTGGATTCCCGGTTCCGCGTCACCGTGCCCGCCGACGGCGTCTACACGCTGCGCGTGCGCGACCACCTCGAGCGCGGCGGCGCCAACTTCGTGTACCGCGTCGAGTTGACGGCCTCGCTGCCGAGCCTGACCTTCGCCTCGCCCGATTACACGGTCAACGACACGAACTACCGCCAGTTCGTCGCGGTGCCCCGCGGCGGCCGCATGGCGCTGCTCCAGAACTTCACCCGTTCCGGCGTCGGCGGTGACTACCGCTTCGAGGCCCCCGGCCTGCCGGCCGGCGTCAGGTTGCTGGCGGACGCCGCCCCCAAGGACCTGCCCAACGTCCCGCTGGTGTTCGAGGCCGCGGCCGACGCCCCGCTCGGCCAGGCCGTCGTGCCCCTGCGCCTGCTGCCCCTCGATCCGAAGCAGACCGTCGTCGGGCGGTTGCGCCAGGTCTACGACATCGTCCGCAACGGCAACGTGATCTACTACCAGGGCGTCGAGGATCGCCTGCCCGTCGCGGTCGTCGAGGCCGCCCCTTACGCCCTCGAGATCGAGGTCCCGAAGGTGCCCGTCGTGCAGAACGGCGTGCTCAGCCTCCCGGTGGTGGCCAAGCGCAAGGAAGGCTTCAAGGGCCCCATCCGCGTCTTCATGGTGTGGACTCCGCCCGGCATCACCTCGCTCGGTGAGCAGACGATCCCGGAAGGCGCCGACCGCTGCGCCTTCGAGCTCAGCGCCAGCGCGGGCGTGTCGGCGGCCGACTGGAACTTCGTGGTCATGGGCGAAGCCGACGCCGGCAACGGGCGCGTCTACAACGCCTCGCCGTTCGCCAAGGTCGCCACCGCGCCGGCCTTCGTCGCCGCCAACGCGGTCCCCCTCGCCGCCATCGAGCAGGGCAGGGAGGCCGTCCTCTCCACCAACTTCGAGGTGCTGCGCCCGTTCGAGGGCGAAGCCGTGGCCCGCCTGGTCGGCGTCCCCGACACCATCGCGATCGCCCCGATCAAGGTCACCAAGGACACGAAGGAACTCCGCTTCACCGTGAAGACCACCGCCGAGTCCCCGGTCGGCAAGAAGGACAACCTCTTCGTCCAGGTGGATGTGCCGGTCAACGGGGCGACCACCACCCACCGCATCGCCTTGGGCTCCTCCCTCCGCATCGACGCCCCGCGCAAGGGCGCGCCCGCGGCCGCCCCGGCCGCCGCGGGCGCCAAGCCCATCGCCGCGGCCGCCCCCGCCGCCCCCGCCGCCTTGTCCCGTCTCGAGCAACTCCGCCAGAAGACCGACGCCCCCAAGAACTGACCATGCTTCGCCGCCTCCTGCCCGTCCTGCTTTGCCTGCCGCTGCTCCCGGCCGCGGAGGCCGTGACCTTCGAACAGGTGCGCCCGGTCCTGGAGACGCGCTGCGTCGAGTGCCACAATCCCGACAAGGTGAAGGGCAAGTTGCTGATGCACACCCAGGCCGCCTTCCTCAAGGGCGGGGCCAATGGCCCGATCGTCGAGCCCGGCCAGCCGGACCGCAGCGAGCTCGTGAAGCGGGTCTTCCTCGCGAAGGACCATGAGGACCTGATGCCCCCGAAGGGCGGTCCGCTTCCGGCGGCCGAACTCGCCCTGCTCCGCGGTTGGGTCGCCGCCGGCGCTCCCTGGACCGCCGGCGTGACGCTCGCCGCGCGCGGCAAGGACGCCGTCGACCCCAAGGCCGAGCTGCTCCGCAAGCTCGCCACGGTCGAGAAGCTCGAGATCTTCCCGCCCGAAGTCCGCCTGGAGACCCGCCGCGACACCCACCGGCTGGTCGTCTTCGCGACCTTCAAGGATGCCACCACGCGCGACGTCACGGCTTTCGCCGACGTCAAGGTCGCCGACCCGAAGGTGGCGGCGCTCTCCGGTGACGTCCTTCGCCCGGTCGCCGACGCCGGCGCCACGGAGGTCGTCGCCGCCCTCGGGGGCCTGACGACCCGGGTGCCCGTCACCGTCAAGGACGGCGCCCAGGACCGCGCGGTCTCCTTCCGCCTCGACGTGATGCCGGTCTTCCTGCGCGGCGGCTGCAACGCGGGCGGTTGCCACGGCGCCGCGCGCGGCAAGGACGGCTTCCGCCTCTCGCTCTTCGGCATGGATCCCGATGGCGACTACGTGCGCCTGACCCGCGAGATGGTCGGCCGCCGCATCAACCTCGCCATCCCCGAGGAAAGCACGCTGGTCGAGAAGGCCGTCGGCGCCGTCCCCCACTCGGGCAACAAGCTGTACGAGCCGGATTCCGCCTACAACCGCACCATCCTGGAATGGATCGCCGGCGGGGCCAAGGACGACGCCCCCGGCGTCGCGAAGGTCACCGGCATCGAGGTCTTCCCGAAGGCGGCCGTCCTCGAGGGCGTGGACGCCACCCAGCAGATCACGGTCCGCGCCACCTACTCCGACGGGACCGACCGCGACGTCACCGACCTCGCGCTGTTCATGTCCAACAACGACCCGGTCGCCAAGGTGGGCAAGGACGGCAAGGTCCGCTCCGGCGAGCGCGGCGCGGCCTTCATCCTCGCCCGCTTCGACGTCTTCAGCGTGACGGCCCAGGTGCTCGTCATCCCGAAGGACCTCGTCTACGCCCGCCCCGCCGCCCCCGAGTTCAACTACATCGACCGCGCCGTCAACGAGCGCCTGCACAAGCTCCGCATCCTGCCCTCCGGCCTCTGCACCGACGAGGAGTACGTGCGGCGCGTGACCATCGACGTGGTCGGGCTCTACCCGACGCCGGCGGAGGTCCGCGCCTTCCTCGCGGATACCCGTCCCGACAAGCGCGCCCAGCTGGTCGAGGCCCTGCTCCAGCGCAAGGAGTTCACCGAGCTCTGGGTCATGAAGTGGGCCGAGCTCCTGCAGATCCGCTCCGGCATCAACCAGGGCAACAACGCCCCGCCGTTCTACAAGAACGCGCTCCTCTACTACAACTGGCTGGCCGACCGCATCGGCGCCAACGTGCCCATCGACCGCATCGTGGTCGACCTGCTCTCCGCCAGCGGCGGCACCGTCTCCAACCCGCCCGTCAACTACTACCAGACCGAGCTCGACAAGCTGAAGCTCAGCGAGAACGTCGCCCAGGTCTTCATGGGCATGCGCATCCAGTGCGCGCAGTGCCACAACCACCCGTTCGACCGGTGGACGATGGACGACTACTACGGCTTCAACGCGTTCTTCGCCCAGGTGGGCCGCAAGAACACGGACGACCCCCAGGAGGTCATCGTCTTCAACAACAAGTCCGGGGAGTCGCAGCACTTCCTGACCAAGGCCAACATGAAGCCGAAGTTCCTCGGCGGCGACGCGCCGGAGCTCAAGCCCGGCGAGGACCGCCGCCGCGTGATGGCCGAGTGGCTGGCCTCGCCCCGCAATCCCTACTTCGCCCGCAACGTCGCCAACCTCATCTGGGCCCACTTCCTGGGGGTCGGCGTCGTCGATCCCGTGGACGACGTGCGCGTCTCGAACCCGCCCTCCAACCCCGAGCTCCTCGACGAGCTGGCGAAGCGCCTGACGGAGTACAAGTACGACGTCCGCCGGCTCGTGCGCGACATCACCGCCTCCGCCGCGTACCAGCGCAGCACCAAGGTCAACGAGAGCAACGCCGGCGACAAGCTGAACTTCGCCCACGGGTCCGTCCGCCGCGTGCGCGCCGAGGTCCTGCTGGACGCGATCTCCCAGATCACCGAGACGCCGAACAAGTTCCAGGGCCTCCCGGTCGGCGCCCGCGCGGTCCAGATCGCCGACGGCGCCGTGAGCAACTACTTCCTGGCCACCTTCGGCCGGGCGAAGCGCGAGTCGGTGGCCTCGTCCGAGGTGAAGACCGACCCCAACCTCTCGCAGGCCCTGCACCTGATGAACGGCGACGCGGTCAACGACCGCATCCGCCGGGGCAAGGTCGTCGAGCGCCTGATCGCGGAAGGCCGCAAGGACCGCGAGATCATGGACGAGCTCTTCCTGCGGGTCTTCGGCCGCGCGCCGCGGGCCGAGGAGGTCGCCGCCGTGACCAAGTCGCTCGCGGCGGATCCCGCCAACCGCCAGGCGGTCCACGAGGACCTGTTCTGGGCGCTGATGAACTCGAAGGAGTTCTACTTCAACCACTGAGCCCGGCCGCCCCGTCCATGCCCGCCGTCGTCCCCGTCCCGCGCCGCTGGTTGAGCCGCCGTTTCCTCGTGCTCGCGGCGGCCGTCGCGTTCGCCGGCGCCGTCCGCGCCCAGGAGGCGGAGAAGCTCACCTACGACGACCACATCCGGCCGCTGCTGGAGAACAAGTGCTTCTCCTGCCACAACCCCGACAAGAAGAAGGGCGGGCTCGACCTCTCCAGCTACGCCGCGCTCCTCGCGGGGGGCGGAGGCGGCGCCGTGGTCGACGCGGGCAACCCGACGGGCAGCCGACTCTGGACCTGCAGCGCCAAGAAGGAAGAGCCGTTCATGCCCCCCGAGGGCGCGCCGCTCGACGCCAAGGATCTGACCCTGCTCTCGAAGTGGATCGCCGGCGGGCTCCTGCAGGCCAAGGGTAGCGTCGCCCGCAAGTCCAGCCAGCCCAAGGTCGACCTCGCCTTCGACGCCACCGCCGGCAAGCCCACCGGCCCCGCGGCCCGGCCGGCCGACGTGCTGCTCGAACCCGTGGTCGTCACGCCGCGCACGACGGCCATCACGGCGCTGGCGGCGAGTCCCTGGACTTCGCTGCTCGCGGTCGCCTCGCCCAAGCAGGTGCTCCTCTACGACACCGAGAGCCGGGAACTGGCCGGGATCCTCCCCTATCCGGAGGGCTACGCCCGTTCGCTCAAGTTCAGCGCCAACGGCTCTCTCCTGATCCTCGGCGGCGGCCGCGGCGGCAAGTTCGGGCACGCCGTCGTCTGGGACGTCCGGACCGGTCGCCGCGTCACCGAGCTCGGCAAGGAGTTCGACCAGGTGATGTCGGCCGACATCACCCCCGACCACCGCAAGGTCGCCCTCGCCACCAACACCAAGAAGGTGAAGTGCTACGACACCGCCTCGGGTGAGCTGCTCTACACGATCGCCAAGCACACCGAGTGGGTCACGGGCGCCGACTTCAGCCCGGATGGCATCCTCCTCGCGACGGCCGACCGCAACGGCAACGTGATGGTCTGGGA
>JACCEA010099486.1_pt1 | contig 14483 bp, 13 predicted proteins | sample 7449851 | NCBI WGS metagenome assembly JACCEA01 (sample SAMN15323453, study PRJNA562643) | freshwater metagenome | isolation source: river surface water | place: USA:Blue River Watershed | collected 2017-08-18 | reverse complement strand
GATCAGATGGTCTGCGTAATAGTAAGCACCTTCAAATGCGCGGAACGTTGCATAGATAACAAAGCTAAAGAGAACACCAAATGTTGCAAGCGGTTGTAACCACCACTTATCGGTTCGTAGCGTGCGCTCTTTGATCTCAGCACGCCCTGGAGAAAAAACTCCTGACATCTGCATTACCCCTCTTTGCCATACGTTGCCATGCGTTGAGATGGCTTTAATAGGGCAAGTGTGCGCCGAATAATCTGCTGGCGCTAGGTGGTTGCCCGTGTACTGGCTATGAAGTCAGCCACAGGTCCGTGTGAACTCAATGAACTGACAGATAAAGAAAAACTGGCGGAGGGCGTGGGATTTGAACCCACGAGGCTTTCACCTGCCGGTTTTCAAGACCGGTGCACTCGGCCGCTATGCGAGCCCTCCGTGGGAGAGGTTACAGGACGAAAGCGGGATCTAAAAAATCGAAGGAGCTTTAAGCAGGAAGATCGAGGAGTTTTTCGATGATCTTGGCGACGCCATCTTCCATGTGCGGTTCTGTCACATCTTTAGCGTGAATCTGCGCATCAGGATGACCATCTGCAATTGCATATGATCGAGCGCACCATTGCAACATTGAAAAGTCGTTGGGATTGTCGCCAAAAGAGACGCAATCATCGGCTGAGAATCCGCTACGTCCTGCCATAAGAGCAAGGGTTTCACCCTTGGAAACACCTTTAGCTGAAATCTCAAGCAGTGATGCTGTTGGGCTCGAATGTGTGACGGTAACCAAATCTCCAATTTCACGCTCTGCAATTTCAAGCATTTGATCAGATGTGAATTCGTGACCTGAACAACGCACCAATAATTTTAAGATCGGAAGCGAAAGAACTTCTTCAATTTGATTGCTTCCTTCGTGATCAATACCAGCATCCCAGATCGCAACGTAGGATTTCTCGCGTTTAAAGAAATTGTCTGACTCCACCGCAAATGAAACACGTGGAATTGCTAAACGTAATTTTTTGATTGTTTGATGCAAAACATCATCAGGTATTGCCCACTCTTCAATCACAGTACCTTTAAGTAAGTCATAATTCATCGCACCATTACAACAAATTGCGTTTCCGTACCCGAATGCATCCTTGATCTCGCCCATCCAACGAGGTGGACGACCTGTGACAAACCAAATCTCAACGCCAAGGTCGCGAGCACGTGCGAATGCTTCTAGAGTGCGAGCAGTGATAGTGCCATCGTGATGAACAATCGTTCCATCAAGATCGGTTGCAATTAGTTTGGGACGGGTTTTTCCTAGATTCACACAAGCTCAAATCGTGTCATTCCAAGGAATGGTTGGAGAGCTGCAGGAACGTTCACAGTTCCATCCGCGTTCTGGTGGTTCTCTAGAATCGCAACAATCATGCGCGGAATCGCAACAAGAGTTCCGTTAAGTGTGGCAACGGCCTTAGTTCCATCACTATCTTTATAGCGAATATTTAGGCGCCGCGCCTGAAATTCTGTGCAATTCGAGGTGCTGGTTACTTCGCGATAGGCGCTCTGGGTTGGAATCCACGCTTCAATATCGAACTTGCGATTAGCGCTGGATCCCAAATCACCTGAAGCAACATCGATGACTCGGTATGGAATCTCCATCGCGTTGAGAAAATCCTTCTCCCATTGCAGAAGGCGCTTATGTTCTTCCTTTGCTTCTTCTGGCTTACAGAAGGAGAACATCTCGACCTTATCAAATTGATGTACGCGAATGATTCCGCGCGTATCTTTTCCATAGCTTCCAGCTTCACGGCGGAAGCATGATGAATAACCGGCATATCGCATCGGTAATTTTGCTCCATCAAGAATTTCGTCCATATGAAATGCTGCAAGCGGGACTTCACTTGTTCCGACTAAGTAATAATCATCTTTCTCAAGGTGGTAAACATTTTCCGCCGCTTGTCCAAGGAAACCTGTTCCCTCCATCGCGGCAGGTTTTACGAGTACTGGCGGAATAACCGGAACGAATCCAGCCTTTGTTGCAGATGAAATTGCATAGTTAACGAGAGCGAATTCGAGAAGCGCACCAACACCGGTCAAGTAATACGAACGAGACCCTGAAACTTTTGCACCGCGCTCTGTATCGATTGCACCCAGAAGTTTGCCGAGTTCAACATGGTCTTTTGGTTCAAATCCTGCCGCTGCAAAATCGCGTGGAGTACCTACATGTTCGATAACGACGAAATCTTCTTCTCCACCGATGGGTGCATCTGGATCAAGAATATTTGAGATCACCATGGCTAGCGCAGTTGCTTGTGCTTCCAACTCTGCACGCTTGGCATCGGCTGCCTTTACCTTGTCAGCTAGCTCCTTGGCATTTGCAAGCAGCGCTGTCTTTTCATCGCCCTTGGCAGCACCTACTGATTTAGAGAGAAGGTTCTGCTCTGCACGAAGTTGTTCAAATTCTGTAATAGCAGTGCGCTTTAAGTCATCACTTGCAAGAACTTGGTCGACGATGCCGACATCTTCTCCGCGACCTTTCTGTGATGCACGTACGGCATCAGGATTCTCGCGCAGGAATTTAATATCGATCATGCTCGCACCTCTCGTGGATATGAACCTAAGAATCTAATCTCATCGCAGATCTCGCCTAGTTCGTCGAGAGAACGAGCAACTGGCTCGTCCTGGCAATGACCTTCGACATCAATAATGAAATGGTAGTGACCAAGTTCGCGTCCGGTTGGACGACTCTGGATGAATGTCAGGTTTACGTCGTGATCTGCAAAGACTGTCAAAATTTCAAGGAGTGCACCTGCGTGATCGATATCGATAAAGAGGGCAACAGAGGTGCGATCGTGACCAGTAGCAGCTGGGATCTGACCTGGTTTAGTCACCAAAACAAATCGAGTGACCGCTCCATCATTGTCACCAATGTTTTCGGCAATTACTTTGAGGCCGAAGTGTTCTGCAGCTGCATTTGATGCGATGGCTGCATCAAATTCTCCACGAGAGAGTGATTGCGCTGCTGCCGCAGTCGAAGCTGTAGGAACAAGTTCTGCATGAGGGTAATGCGTGGCGATGTATGTGCGGCATTGCGCTTCTGCATGTGGGTGAGTAGCAATTGTGGTGATCGAAGAGTTGCCTTCTTTTGTCATCAACGCAAAGGTCACTGGCAGCGTTACTTCTCCTGCAACAACAAGTGGCTCGCCTGTTGCCAACTCATCAAGAGTGCGAGCAACAACTCCTTCAACTGAATTCTCGATTGGGACGAGTGCGAAATCTGCAGCCCCGCTACGGACAGCATCAAGAGCGGCAGTCACATTTGCATAAGGGGTTCGGGTGTCCGCGGAGGTTGTAATTTTCTTGAGCGCAGCCTCTGTAAAGGTCCCGACAGGACCAAGATAGGCATATGTACTCACTGCGCAAGGATAGCCGAGCACTGTAGTTCGATGCGCCGTCGGTTAGGCTAAGCGATATGAATAGCCTCTACTTTGTTAGCGCAGCGCGCTCAGCAGTTGGCTTAATCCGTAATGGAAATGAGGATGGTGCACTTACGCACCCACAATTGATTGCAGTGGCAGATGGAATGGGTGGCCATGCTGGTGGAGAAATTGCCTCAGCAATCGCACTCGAAATTCTTGCACGCAGAGCGGCTGTCTTTACAGATGTAGAGATGGATAAAGACTCAGCCGATGATTACTTTAATTCGACGATCGATGAAATAGATAGCGCGCTCAAGGTAGCAAGTGATGATGATCCTGCTCTCAGTGGATTAGGTACGACACTCACAGCTCTCTTTATTAGAGATCGACAAGTTGTTCTACTACACGTCGGTGACTCTCGTGCCTATCGAATTCGTGGGACTTCAATTGAACAACTCAGCGTTGATCACACTGTTATGCAAGAACTTCTCTCTTCCGGAAGAATTACACCGGCAGATGTTGCCGAGCATCCCCAGCGTTCTATGTTGACGCAAGCTCTTATGGGAAGCCAATCACTTTCAATCGGTTTACATGTTTTTGACCTTAAAGATGGCGACAGGTTTGTTCTTTGTAGCGATGGTCTCTCTGGTGTTTTGACGGATAAAGAGATTAAGTCGATAGTGAAATCGACACCCTTGGGTGATGCTGTTGCAGCACTTGTTGATGCCACCTATATCAATGGTGCACCGGATAACGTCACCGTTATCGTCGCAGATCTTTCTAATAGCGTTCCAACTCAGAGTGAGATCGAATTTTTTGGAACGGCCGCTTCATGATGTCCAAACTTCTCGGTGAGCGTTATCTCTTAGGCGCAATGATCGGTACTGGCGGCATGGCCGATGTCTATACCGCTCAAGATCAGCGGCTTTCACGTGAAGTTGCGGTAAAAATTCTTCGCAGTGATTTGGCGCAAGATCCCTCTTTTGTCTCTCGATTTAGAAAAGAGGCAAAGGCTGCGGCTGGACTTAATCATCCAGGAATTGTCGCCGTCTATGACTCGGGTGAAGATCCTGCGCCGTATATTGTGATGGAGCTTGTTACTGGTCACACTCTGCGTGAATTAATTCATGAGGGTGAACGCATTGAATGCGATCGCGCACTAGAAATTATCTCCGGAGTTCTAGAGGCTCTTGATTACTCACATATGCGCGGAATTGTTCATCGCGATATCAAGCCTGCAAACATCATGATTACAGAATCTGGTGATGTCAAGGTGATGGACTTTGGAATTGCCCGCGCGATTGATGACCTTGGTGCAACTCTTACAAGCACATGGAATGTGGTCGGAACTGCGCAATACTTATCGCCAGAGCAAGCTCAAGGATCAATTGCAGATTCGCGAAGTGATTTGTATTCAACGGGTTGCTTGCTCTATGAGTTACTTACAGGGCGACCACCATTTATTGGAGAGACTCCGGTATCGATCGCACTGCAACATGTTTCAGGAGAATATCCACCTGCGCGATCTTTACAACCAAATTTGCCAGCAGATATCGAGACGGTCTTAGCTGTTGCTTTAAGTAAGAGTCCCGATTCGCGCTATCAAGATGCGCTATCGATGTTGGCGGATATCAAACGCCTACGCAGCGGTGTTCATGTCACAACCAAGATCACTCGAATCCGCCCACTCAAGCGTCGCAGCTTCCTAATTGCGGGTGGTTCTATTCTTATTGCATCCGTTTTAGCTGTTGTTGGGCTTTCACTTAATGGAGCCTCTGAGCCAAGCGTGGGATTTGAGCTTCCTAATGTCATCGGTCTTACCGAAGATCAAGCGCGAGAATTGTTGAGTCAATATGTTGTGACGGTTACTCGCGCACACGATCCAAGAATTCCTGCAGGGCGCATTGCCAGCCAAATCCCTCTTGCATCCAGTGATGTAAAACCTGGATCTGGAGTTGTCCTAACAATTTCAGATGGTCCAGGTGATGCCATCGTGCCAGATGGACTTATTGGAATGGTTTTGACTGATGCACGTGCAGCACTTGCTGCGGCAGGTTTGGTTGTCTCACAAACTATTGCAGCGCCTTCCGATGAAGCACAAGGAACAGTCTTAGAAGTGACTCCTGGTGCTGGATCTACGATCACCGCTGGCTCTGGCGTAATTCTTACTATTGCAAGTGGAGAGGTAGAGGTGCCTAATCTTCTTGGTGTCGAAGCAATCCAGGCAAAAACACTTCTCTTTAACTCAGATTTTCTAATTAAAGAATTCTACGATTACGATCCAACACAACCCATTGGTGTTGTTATTCGTCAGGCACCTGAGGCTGGAACCACGCAGACAATCGGTGATTCAGTAACAATTACAATTAATCGCGCGCCTTAAGCTTTTCCTAAAACTGGGGCAAGACCTACCGACTTCGCGAGCGCATTATTATCGCCACATTGTGTCAACCAATTAGCGAGCATTAAATGTCCATGTTCTGTGAGCACTGATTCTGGATGAAATTGCACACCCTCAATCGGTAAAGTTTTGTGGCGCATAGACATCACGACACCAGATTCAGTTTTTCCAGTCACTTCAAGTTCAGTACCAATTGTTGCTGGTTCAACGGCAAGTGAGTGATAACGCGTTGCAGTAAACGGCGTTGGGAGAGATTTAAAAACTCCCGCACCGGTGTGATGCACTTGCGAAGTTTTTCCATGAAGTAACTCAGGTGCTCGAGAGACCGTGGCTCCAAATGCGACGCCTATTGCTTGGTGGCCAAGACACACTCCGAAAAGAGGAATGGCATGCTCTGCGCAATACTTAATCATCGCAATACTGACGCCAGCTTCTTCAGGTGTTCCTGGCCCAGGTGAGATCAACACTCCGTCGTAATCGCTGGCAGCGCTAGCTTGAACTTCGTCATTGCGAAGCACGGTGCAATCGGCACCGAGTTGTTGCAGGTACTGCACCAAGTTAAAGACAAATGAGTCGTAGTTATCGACGACCAGAATTCGGGTAACACCTGTCATGGCTTTATTCTGGCCTATCTCTGCCTAGACGGGGGTGGCGAATAAGTCAGGAAAGCGTGTAACCTTTCACCTATGCCAAAGTCGAAACTGCGTAAGAAGGTTCAGGAGTCACACGCCCACGAGGAGCAGATCCACGCGAGCGAACCACACACTCCTCTCGAAAGCCCATCATGGTTGGCCCCTGTCATGGTCACCAACTTCTTGATCGGCCTCTTCTGGATCGTCACCTTCTACGTCTCACAGACTCAATACCCAGTTCCGGGAATCGGCGCGTGGAATATGATCATTGGATTCACCTTTATCGGCGTCGGCTTCTCGCTGGCGACCAAGTGGCGCTAACTCTCGCTCTTTAGAGTCAATTCTCAGGATTCTCCCAGCAAGAGGGAGGATTCTCTAGTTATGACAAAACCAAGTACCGGCCAACGCATTCTCGTTGTCGATGATGAGGCGAGCATTAGCGATCTCATCTCCACAAGTCTTCGCTTTGTAGGTTTTGAAGTTCGCACTGCAGCGACAGGTTCACAAGCACTCTCTGTTGCAGAAGAATTTAGACCGCATGCAATCATTCTTGATGTCATGCTCCCAGATCAAGATGGTTTTGAAGTGTGCCGCCAAATTCGTAATGAAGGTGCACAGGTTGGTGTTCTCTTTCTTACAGCTAAAGATGGCATGGAAGATAAAGTTGCTGGTCTGACTATCGGTGGCGATGATTACATGACAAAGCCATTTAGTTTGGAAGAGTTAGTCGCACGCCTTCGTGCTCTCCTGCGTCGTATCGGTGTTGTTGAGATGGATCATGATGACGAGAAGATTCGTTTTGCAGATCTTGAACTCGACGAAGCAACTCATGAAGTTCGTAGAGCGGGCAATCTTTTGGATCTATCCCCCACAGAATTTTTGCTTACACGTTATTTGTTAATTAATTCTGATCGAGTTGTTTCAAAGTCACAGATTCTCGATCATGTCTGGGAATATGATTTTAGAGGCGATGCCGGAATTGTTGAAACCTATATCTCATACCTTCGTAAGAAGATCGATATTTATGAACCGCCACTTATTCATACGGTGCGTGGTGTCGGATATCGACTACGAGTTCCAAGCGAAAAACAATGACCAGCCCTTTCTCGCAGTGGAGCTTGCGCAATCGCTTAGTTTTAGGCGTTGTCATTCTCTCCACCCTTGGATTTATTACATCCGGTGTCGTTGCGCAGAAACAAATCGAATCTTTTCTTATTCACCAAATTGATGACCAACTTGTAAATGTGGCTTCTGGTTCGCTTCCACGTGTAAATCTGGCAGGAATTGTTGATGATGAGGAGTTTCAAGAGCGTCGTGGATTTAGAGGTCGTGACGACGATGACGACCGCGACAACGATGCCCCACAAACCCCGCTAGATCGAGTGCCAACAAGTACTTCTGTCACGCTTTTAGATGCTAACGGCGCAGTAGTTGGTGGAATTGGTGGTGACCTCAACACTGTTTCTGTCAGGGATTACATCGCAGGTTACTCACCTGAAGAAGTTGCTCAATTTGAAGGCAAACCATTTACTGTTAAAGCAGAAGGTGAAAACTTTCGAGTTTTGGCGCTTCCCCTGCCTTCAAACCTCGGCTCTGTAGCAATTGCGCAATCCCTAGGCGATGTTGATCGCACTCTCTCTCGTCTTCAGTGGCTCTTCTTTCTTATCGGGTTAGCAATTGTTGGACTAATTGCGTTGGCATCGCGTTCGGTGATCAAGGTCGGCCTTAAGCCTCTCTCTCAAGTTGAAGATACAGCTGAGAAGATTGCAGCTGGAGATCTCTCTGCACGCCTTCCCGATGCAAAACCAAATACTGAAGTAGGTCGACTCACGACATCTTTGAACACCATGCTTACCCGAATTGAAGAATCTTTCGCACTTCGCAAATCCAGTGAAGATAAGTTGCGTCGTTTTGTGGCAGATGCTTCGCACGAACTACGTACACCGTTAACTGCAATCAGAGGTTTCGCAGAACTTCATCGCCAAGGTGCGGTCGCCGGTGAAGAAGATACAAAACAGTTGCTCTCACGTATCGAAGGCGAGTCAGTGCGTATGGGTTCGTTGGTAGAAGATTTATTGCTATTAGCGCGCCTTGATCAAGCTCGAGAGATGGAACACTTGCCTGTAGATATTGCTCAAGTAACTCGTGATGCTGTGGCTTCTGCTCAAGTTGCAGGCCCAGATCATCCGATCACACTAAGTGGTGATATCGATGAGCTCTACACACTCGGAGACCAAAACCGCATTCATCAAGTCATCGCGAACTTGCTAGCAAATGCAAGAACTCATACCCCTGCAGGAACTGCTATCGCTGTTTCAGTTGCGCAGAGTGAGGATGGGGTACGTATCGCAGTAAGTGATAGCGGACCTGGACTTAGTGAAGAAGATCAAAAGCGTATTTTTGAGCGCTTTTATCGCGCTGATACCTCTCGCGTGCGTATCGATGGTGAGGGCAGCGGGCTAGGGCTTTCCATTGTTGATGCTGTAATGAAAGCCCACGGAGGAAGTGTCTCTGTTACATCCGAACTCGGCAAAGGTGCAACATTTACCTTGTTCTTTCCGCAAGCGGTAGAGCAGTAGTTTCGATTATTGATTAGGTCCTAAAGACTCCATCGCGCGCAACGTTTCAATTCGCTCTTCAATCGGTGGATGAGTTGAAAACAACTTTGAGACGCTCTGACCATCAAGTGGTGATTCAATCCAAATATGTGCCACCGCATTTGATCGTTGACGCACAACTGTGGAATCTGAGGCAAGTGTTTCAAGTGCGCGACGCAGACCTGCCGGATTTCGTGTAAATGAAACTGCCGTCGCATCAGCGAGAGATTCGCGACGACGTGAGATTGCGCTACGCAACAGCATTGCTGCAATCGGTGCAAGCAGCATAATTACAAGCGAGACAATAAGAAGTATCGGATTTCCATTGCCCTCGCGGCGATCGCGGCCACCACCAAACCACATCATGCGAGTGAGGAAATCGCTCAGGATCGCAATCGCACCAGCAGTAGTTGCCGCGACTGCCGAAACGAGCGTGTCACGATTTGCAACGTGTGCAAGCTCGTGTGCAATTACACCTTGTAATTCATCGCGATCCATTACTTCGAGTATGCGTGTAGTAAATGCAATGAGTGCGTGATCAGGGTTTCGACCGGTAGCAAAAGCGTTCGGCGCACTATCTTCGACGATTGCCACCTTGGGCATTGGTAGCCCACTTGCAATTACAACTTCTTCGATGACATTGAAGAGCTCTGGATTATCTTCGCGTTGAATTACGCGAGCACCTGTCATTGTTAAAACTAATTTATCTGAACCGTAATACGAACCCCACACACCGACAAGTGATATTCCTACCGCAAGTGGAACGATGAATGATGTCGTTCCTGCGCCGAAATAAGTTAGTGCCGCATAAGCGACAAGCCATGTCAGTAGTGCCATTGCAGCAAGGAGAAAGTACGTCTTGCGCTTATTTGCCCCTTGCGCGTTGCGAAAGTTCGAAGACATCAGTGTTAGAAATTAACCTTAGGTACTTCGCGTGATTGTGGGTCTTCAACTTCATAAAATTCGCGAGCGCTTACCTTTGCTAGCCCTGCAAAGAGACTTGATGGAATCGTTGCAACTGCTTCGTTGAGTGCGCGCACATTATCGTTATAGAACTGACGTGCGAAGGCAACTTTGTTCTCAGTTGTTGAAAGCTCCTCTTGAAGTGCAAGAAAGTTAGTAGATGCTTTCAAGTCTGGATATGCCTCAGCTACTGCGAGCAATCCGCGGAGCGCTTGAGTCAACATGCCATCTGCTGCCGCAACATCTGCAACACCTGTCGCTGATGTTGCCTTTGCACGTGCTGAAACAACTGCATCAAAAGTAGATTGTTCGTGAGTTGCATATCCCTTAACCGTCTCAACAAGGTTCGGGATTAAGTCAGCGCGACGCTTGAGCTGTACCTCAATCTGCGCAAATGCTTCGTCGACGCCTATATTCAGGCGGACGAGGCGGTTGTATTGAGCAACGATAAAGATTGCAAGAAGAACAATGATGCCGACGATTACAAAAATTTCCATACTTACTTCAACCCCTTAGTCGCAAGGGATATTCCCTCACCAGTTAGTCGATCTTACTCCGGTGGAAGTTAAGGAAGGAGCGGCTCGGTGTAGGCCCACGCTGACCTTGGTAGCGCGATCCATATTTCTCGCTGCCGTATGGATGCTCTGCCGGGGATGAGAGCTTGATGAGGCAGAGCTGGCCAATCTTCATTCCGGCAAATAACTTCACTGGCAGGTTTGCAACATTAGAAAGTTCTAATGTGATGTGGCCAGAAAAACCTGGGTCAATAAATCCGGCTGTTGAATGTGTAAGAAGTCCAAGGCGACCTAGGGATGACTTTCCCTCGAGGCGACCTGCAATGTCATCAGGAAGTGTGATCACTTCATATGTGCTCGCCAGAACGAATTCACCAGGGTGCAAGATAAATGGTTCGGCTCCATCGGCGATCACTTCTCGGGTCAGCTCGGGCTGTTCGAGGGATGGGTCGATCACCGAGTACTTGTGGTTTTCAAAAACCCGGAAAAATTTGTCCAATCGCACATCAACTGAGGATGGCTGGATCATCGCCTCGTGGAAGGGTTCGACGCCTACGCGGCCTGCGGAAATTTCGCTTCTAATATCGCGATCACTAAGTAGCACGGCGCGAGCCTATCTCCCAGAGGGCAAAAAATAGTTGAAGCCACCACTTGCATAAGTTACTGGCGGGTAGCACCATACCGCTATGGGACATTACATAGCCAACCTCCGCGATATTGAATTCTGCCTCTTTGACCTCTTCGGTCGTGACAAAGTCATGGGCACTGCTCCGTACGGTGAAGTAGACCGTGACACCGCAGTTGGAATGCTTGAAGAGATGAAGCGCTTATGTGAGAACGATTTAGCTGCTTCCTTTGTTGACGGTGATCGCATTGGTGCAATTCTCAATAAAGAAACTGGAAATGTCACATTGCCGGAAAGCTTTAAGAAATCTTATAAAGCCTACGTCGATGGTGAATGGTGGCGTCTTGATGCACCTGTTGACCTCGGTGGAATGAAAGTTCCACCATCTGTTCGCTGGGCGATGGCGGAAATGGTGCTTGGTTCTAATCCAGCAATTCACATTTACGCATCTGGTTATGCCTTTGCACATGTTGCATATGTTCTTGGAACACCAGATCAGAAAAAGATGGCCAAGCACATGGTGGATAGACATTGGGGCGCAACGATGCAACTCACAGAACCTGATGCAGGTTCTGATGTTGGTGCAGGTCGCTCAAAGGCTGTGCAACAACCTGATGGAACATGGCATGTCACCGGAACAAAGCGTTACATCACATCAGGTGACGCGGATTTCTACGAGAACGTAATGCACTTTGTTTTAGCTCGTCGCGAAGGCGGCGGACCAGGAACAAAGGGGCTTTCACTATTTTTAGTTCCTAAATTCATGTTCGATTTAGAGACCGGCGAACTCGGAAAGCGTAACGGTGTTTATGTAACCGCACTCGAAGACAAAATGGGGCTTAACGTTTCAGCTACTTGCGAAGTTAACTTAGGTGAGCACGAACCAGCTGTTGGATATTTGCTCGGTGAAGTTCACGAAGGTATCGCACAGATGTTTAAGGTCATCGAATTTGCACGCATGATGGTGGGAACAAAGGCGATTGCAACTTTATCTACCGGTTACCAGCAGGCATTGTTGTATGCCAAGCAACGTGTACAGGGTGGCGATATGAAGGTAATGAACGATAAAGCTTCACCACGCGTCACCATCATCAAGCATCCAGATGTGCGTCGTTCGCTCATGGTTCAAAAGTCTTATTCAGAAGGCATGAGAGCCCTTGTTCTCTATACCGCTTCTATCCAAGATGAGATCGAACTTGCTCAAATTGCAGGAGATGCCGATCGTGTAGCTCAGATGGAAGCACTCAATGATTTGATGCTTCCAATTGTTAAGGGTTACGGTTCAGAAAAGTCTTGGACTCTTCTTGGTACCGAATCACTCCAAACATTTGGTGGCGCTGGCTTTACTCGTGATTGGCCAATCGAACAATATGTACGCGATGCAAAGATTGACACCTTGTACGAAGGCACAACTGCGATCCAGGGTCTTGATTTCTTCTTCCGCAAAGTTGTAAAAGATGGCGGGAAAGCATTGGGTCTTCTCGGAAAAGAGATTAGCGAATTTGCCGCCACCGGTGGTGCACACGAAGCACAGAAGCAAGCTCTTCTTAAGGCACTCGGTGATCTGCAAGGGATGGTCGGAGTTCTTGTTGGCCATGCAATGGCATCACAAGAGAAGGCTGATGAGATTTACAAGGTTGGTCTGAATACTTCACGCGTACTCATGGCTGTCGGTGACATCATCACTGCTTGGCTCTTGCTGCGACAGGCAGATATCGCAACTGAAAAGCTTGCAGCAGGTGCTGGCAAGGATGCAGATTTCTTTGAAGGAAAGATTGCATCGGCTCACTTCTTTGTCGCTAACTATCTTCCACACATCACCGCTGATCGTAAGATCGTAGAAGGCACAGATAGCGCAATCATGGAGATCTCCGAGAACGCTTTCTAATCAGATACCCTTATCGGATGCTCAATCGCTTCCGAGGTGAGATCTACCTGATCACAGGTGCGCTCTTCTTCGCATTTAATGGCGTCATCTCAACACTTGTGTTGGATCACCTGTCTCCATTTCGTTTGACTCAAGTCAGGTGTATTGGGGCTTTTGCGATTCTCTTTCTCATTGTCGCCTCTCGCAATTTTCAATCTCTAAAAGCAACGCGGCGAGAGGTGCCCATTCTGGTTTTTCTTGGCATCGTTGGATTTGCAGCGGTACAGGCTGGTTATTTCTTAGGAATCCAGCGTGGAGTACCGCTCAGCCTTGTTCTGATTATTGAATTCACCGCGCCAATCTGGATCGTTCTCTGGATTAAATTCGTTCAGAAGAAGCCCGTCCCAAACGGTATGTGGGGCGGTATTTTCTTAGCCTTTGTAGGCCTGATCTTTATCGCAAGAGTGTGGGATGGCCTCACCTTTGATCTCTTGGGAATTATCGGTTCACTCATCTCGGCCTTTGCACTCGCCGTGTATTTTCTTGTGGGTTCTTCTGTTGGGAAAAAGCGTTCGGCCCAATCAATTACCGTATGGGGACTTGGAATGGCAGGCCTCACCTGGGCGATTGTGATGCCAGTGTGGAAATTCCCATTTGAAATTTTCTCGATGGATATGAACCTGCAAGGAATCTTTGATGGAACATACCTACCGGGATGGGTTTTGATCGCCTGGATTATTGTGATGGGAACAATCGTTCCTTACCTATTTGTTGTGAGTGGAATGCTTAAGTTAACTCCATCAACAAGTAGCGTCATGGGAATGTTAGAGCCGGTAATGGCTGGAGCATTTGCGTGGATCTGGCTAGCTCAGAGTTGGGCACCAATACAGTTAAGTGGCGCTGCAATTGTTCTTGTTGGAATTTATATTGCAGATAAAGCGAAGATTGTTGCAACGAGCGAGAAGTAAAAACTACTCGTTCCAACCGCCATCGCCAGGAGAAGCTGGCTGATCAAAATCTTGTGGCTCTGATGATGTGAAGTCACGACCAGCGCCTGGATTTTCAGCCATATCTGTAAAGCGTGCAAAGTGAAGTTGTGCTGAAACCTTAATTGTTCGAGTTGGTCCGTTACGGTGCTTTGCAACATGGAGATCAGCTTCACCTTGGCGGTTCTGGGAGTCGTACATATCTTCGCGGTGGAGCAAGATAACAACGTCAGCATCTTGTTCAATCGATCCAGATTCACGAAGGTCAGAGAGCATTGGTCGCTTATCTGTGCGCTGCTCAGGACCACGGTTGAGCTGTGAGATTGCAATTACCGGGATATCTAACTCTTTCGCCATCAACTTAAGGTGACGTGAGAATTCAGAGACTTCTTGTTGACGATTCTCAACGCGCTTACCTGAAGTCATCAGCTGGAGGTAGTCGATGACAATGAGTTTGAGGTCATGGCGTTGCTTGAGACGACGTGCCTTCGCGCGGATCTCCATCATCGAAAGGTTT
>JACCEA011283178.1_pt1 | contig 14485 bp, 19 predicted proteins | sample 7449851 | NCBI WGS metagenome assembly JACCEA01 (sample SAMN15323453, study PRJNA562643) | freshwater metagenome | isolation source: river surface water | place: USA:Blue River Watershed | collected 2017-08-18 | reverse complement strand
GCGATGCCAACCTGGGAGCGCAAGATTCGTGTGGTTTCTGGCTGGGTGTGGAACTTCATCCTCGGTCGCGACCTAGTTTCCATCGAGCAGGTTCGTAACCCTCGATTATTCTTCTCAACCTGGGCCACTAAACCCGGTAAGTAAGCTTGCCGAAGGCCCGGGGAAACCCGGGCCTTTGCATTGCCCCGATAGCCCAATGGCAGAGGCAGACGACTTAAAATCGTCACAGTGTGGGTTCGAGTCCCACTCGGGGCACAAAATTCTTCTAGCCTGCGCACAGCAAACTGCCAGTTCTGGCTCATAATGTTGAGTGGTTCAAGCTAGGAGAGCAATGGAAGTCTTTCTAATCATCCTCGCGGTAGTCGCCATTTTGGGTATCTACCTCTGGGTCACATACAACGCACTGGTAACCCTGAAAGTTCGAGTCGATGAGGCCTGGAGTGACATCACTATCCAGCTAAAGCGCAGAGCCGATCTAATTCCAAACCTTATTGAGACCGTGCGTGGTTATGCCACCCATGAGCGTGAGGTTTTCGAGAACGTAACTAAGGCCAGAGCAGCGACTGTATCGCCTGAGGCGCTCGCTCACCCGGCCATGGCAGCTGAGGCTGAAGGCATGCTTCAGGGCGCGCTGAAGAGCCTGTTCGCAGTTTCCGAGGCATATCCGCAGCTAGTTGCATCCCAGAACTTTTTGGAGCTGCAGCGCGAGCTCACCGATACCGAAGACAAAATCATGGCCTCGCGTCGCTTTTTCAACGGCGGCGTGCGCGAGCTCAACACCAAGATTCAGCAGTTCCCGAACAACATCTTCGCCCGCAACCTCGGTTTCTCAGAGCGAGAGTTCTTCGAGGTTGAGAATCCGCAGGCTATTCAAGAGCCACCGCAGGTCAAGTTCTAGGAGCGCTTTGTGTATTCGGCGATAGCTGCCAATAAACGCAACACCGTAGTCATCATCACGGGGTTTGTGATTTTGCTTGGCGCACTCGCTTATTGGTGGGGTGAGGTTTCCGGCAATGGATCAAGTGCCCTTCTGATCATTCTCTTCGTTTTTGGTTATGCGCTGTTTCAGTACTACGCGGCATCCTCGCTTGCGATTGCCATGAGCGGTGCTTATCCAATTCAGAAATCCGATAACCCAAGGCTTTGGAACATTGTTGAGAATCTCAGCATCTCTCAAGGCATGCCTATGCCCAAGGTTTACATCATCAATGACCCCGCCCCAAATGCTTTTGCTACCGGGCGCGATCCAAAGCATGCGGTTGTCGCTGCGACCACGGGACTGCTTGACATTATGAATGACAACGAGCTCGAGGGTGTTATGGCCCACGAACTTGGTCACGTGAAGAACTATGACATTCGGGTTTCAACCATCGTCTTTGGTTTAGTTTCTGCGGTTGGCATCTTGGCCGACTTTGCCATGCGCATGGCCTGGTTCTCAGGCATGGGTGGCAATGATCGCAACTCCAATCAGGGTCAATTGCAGGCCTTCATGATCCTGATCGGAATTGTGGGCTGGATCGTTGCAGCGCTAATTGGCCCAATGGTTTCAGCCGCCGTTTCAAGACAGCGTGAGTATCTGGCGGATGCTTCAGGGGCTGAGATGACTCGCTACCCACAAGGGCTAGCTTCAGCACTTCAAAAACTGGGCGAATATGGCCGCCCGATGCGCAAAGTGAACTCTTCGATGGCTCACATGTACATCAACGATCCGATTAAGCCTGGATTCGTAGAGCGAGTTTTCTCAACCCACCCGCCAATTCCTAAGCGCATCGAGCGACTATCCAAGATTGGCACCAGCTTCTAAATCACTAGACTTTGACTCATTCGAAGTTCTAAGGTCTCTGAGATGACAAACAAGCTGCCCACTCTCGACGATTTCTACACCACCTACGAGAATGTGCGCGGGATTGCCCTCAAGACTCCAATGCTTCCAAGCCACTGGCTCTCTGAGCTAACCGGCACCGATGTGTGGTTCAAGTGCGAAAACTTACAGCGCACTGGTGCCTATAAGCTTCGCGGAGCCTACAACATGATCTCAGGCCTCAGCGCCGAAGAGAAAAAGCGCGGAGTGGTAGCCGCATCGGCTGGAAACCACGCTCAGGGTGTAGCGCTAGCTGCTAAGCAGCTGGGCATCAAGGCGACCATATTTATGCCTGTTGGCGCATCGCTCCCTAAATACCAAGCAACTCTTGGATATGGCGCTGAGGTTGTGCTTTCGGGTGCAATTTTTGACGAGACTCTAGCGGCCGCTAAGGAATTCACTGCCAAGACCGGGGCGGTTTTTGTCCCACCATTTGATCACCCAGAGATCATCAAGGGTCAGGGCACTGTCGCCCTCGAGATCATGGAACAGCTACCAGAAGTGGACAACATCCTGGTTTGTCTGGGAGGTGGAGGACTCACGGCGGGTGTTGCCCTTGCCGCCAAGCTCAAGGCAAAAGCCCTTGGCAAAAAGATCAAGGTTTATGCGGTTCAAGCCGAGGCAGCAGCCTCATATCCGGCCTCGCTGAAGGCAGGCAAGCCAGTTGATGTAAAGGTTCAGCCGACGATTGCTGACGGTATTGCTGTGGCTAGGCCGGGCAAGCTGCCGTTTGAAATCATCAAGGAATACGTTGACAAGGTTGTGACTGTTTCAGAGGACGACATCGCTAAAGCTATGGTCGCTGTCATGGAGCGCTCCAAGTTAGTAGTTGAGGCCGGTGGTGTCGTTGGTGCCGCGGCTGTAATGGCAGGCAAGCTAAAGCTAAAGGGTACCACCGCAATCATTCTCTCCGGGGGCAATATTGATCCGTTGCTGTTGCAGCGAGTTATTCGTCACGGTCTGGCGGCTTCAGATCGCTACACCAATATTTCGGTCATGCTTCCAGATCGCCCGGGTCAGTGGGTTCGAACCGCCGAGGCTGTGGCAGCAGCCCACGCCAACGTTGTTGAGGTACTGCACACCAGGCACGGTAATGGCCTGCAAATCTCCGAGGTTGAATTGAATCTATCTGTTGAAACCAGGGGTAAAGAGCACCGCGAGGAGCTTATGAAGTCGCTAAAGGCGGCAGGACTTCGGCCAAAACTTCACGAAGACTAAAACTCGAATTCGCTCAGGCCGGTTATCTCGACTTTGATTTCTTTGCCATTAGGAGCGGTGTAGCTCACAGAGTCGCCAACCTTGCGCCCTAGCACCTGTTTCCCAATTGGCGAGTCGGGGCTGTAGACGTCGAGGTCACCCTCTTCAATTGCGAGCTCGTGCTTGGTGCCTTCAAAAATCTCATGCGAGCCTAGGAAGAACTCTGTCTCACGCCCGTTTAGGGTGCACTTGACCATAAGGCCCTGCTTTACAACTCCATCTGATGCATCAGCTGAACCGATTGTTGCGGTGGCAAGCATTTCCTCTAGGCGGTTGATGCGGGCCTCAATCTTGCCCTGCTCTTCCTTAGCGGCGTGATAACCACCGTTTTCCTTGAGGTCACCTTCCTCGCGAGCATCTTGAATGCGCTTAGCTATCTCCGCACGGGCAACGGTGAGAAGTTGCTCCAGCTCGTCCTTCAGCCTGTCGTAGGCGGCCTGGGTCAGCAGCATTGAATCAGTCATAAACACTTCCGGGAATTGAAAATGCTCGCATAGCGAGCAATGCAGAAAATACTAACGCAGTCGGCACTCGTCGACTAGCCCGGTAACGGCTAATTCAGTGGTGTTCAGGCTGATTGTGTGCCTAAGGGTTGTGAACTCCGCCGGGCCGAATTCCAACTCTTTCCAGCCCACGGTGCCAAACTGACCATTCAGCGCTTCTACAGAGCACACCACGGTCTTGTCTTTTGGCTTTGAAATCTCGATCTCAACCACGGTCTCGAATTCGCTGATCACTGAGAAGCCAACGTCTTCATAGGTGAAACCTTGATTATTGCCGAAAGCAAAGTATGCGGTAATCGCAACCGAGACAGCGACTCCTAGAAGCGCAAACACCCTTAACCGCTTTGGGTTTGAGCGCTTTTCTCCATAGCGGGAGGAAAGAATGTCTTGGTTCACGCTATAAGGCTAATCGCTGGTGAGATACTTATCGGCATGGATTTGCTGCTCAGTGCGCTCTTAGCCGCCACTATGACCCCAACCCCGGTTCCGGACGACACTTATAACTCTCCCGGCACTGTTGGCTTTCTTGTCACCTTCGCGGTTGCGGGTATTGCGGTATTTCTGATTTTTGACATGAACCGAAGAGTGCGTGAGACCCGATACCGTTCTGAGGTTCGCGAGAAGCTGGCTCAGGAAGAACTTGACAACCTAACGGTCGAAAAGCCGGAGCGCCCCGCTCCTCCTGCTAAACCGAACCGAGCGAACCAGGAACCGGATCCAGGCCAATAATTAGCGACGCTACCCAGTGGCAGGCGAATGCGGCCACTGTGAGGGCGTGGAAGATTTCATGGAAACCGAAGTGCTTCGGTGATGGGTTTGGTCGCTTTAGGCCGTAGATAACTGCTCCAACCGAGTAAAGCAAACCGCCTGCTAAAACCAGGGTCATCATCACCCAGTTCACGTTGAAAAAGTCAACGATGTAGAGCATTGCAATCCAGCCAAGCCCGAGGTAAATAGGGACATAGAGCCAACGCGGCGCATTGATCCAAAAGACTCTGAAGAAGATGCCCATCAGCGCTATGGACCAAACCAAAATCAAAAGCAGAGAACCCTTCTCAGCATTCAGCGCTGAGGTGCTGATCGGGGTATAGGTTCCGGCTATCAGCAAGAAGATATTTGCGTGGTCGATACGCTTGAGAATTTTCTTGGTGAATGGCTTCCAGCGGAAGCGATGGTAAAGCGCTGAATTACCAAAGAGCAACAGTGAGCTTGCGAAGTAAACCGCAGCAGCGGTCTTTGCCACCCAGCCATCCGAAAAGACAATAAGTAGGACACCAGCGACAACTACAAACGGGAGCACCCCGGTGTGGATCCAGCCACGCCAGGTTGGACGCTCATCCTCCTGGGGCTGACCTTTGAGCTCAGAGAGTGGAACGTGGAGTGGATCTGGTGTTTCTAGGCTCATTTTCATACCCTAAACCACCAAATTGAAATGCGACTAAATTTGTCGCGTGCGCAATCTTGTTTACCGAGCCTACGAGCGTCTACTAGAGCGCGACCTGGTAGCTGCAGATCTACCCAAACACATCGGCGTGATGGTTGATGGAAATCGACGCTGGGCTCAAATTCAAGGTCTTGATAAGGCGGGCCACGGCCATGCTGCAGGGGCGAAAAAGATAGTCGACTTCCTAGGTTGGTGCTCCGAGCTAGGCATAGAACACACCACGATCTACCTACTCTCCACTGACAATCTGGTCGGGCGATCTAATGATGAGCTCAAAGACCTAATCGACATAATTGTCAACTTGGCCGAGGAATTAGTGCGGCTGGGTCGATGGAAGCTCAAGGTGGTTGGCGACATCGCAGCCTTGCCCTATGAGGCTGCTCAGCGCCTCTCGGTAATCGAAGAAAAGACCAAGAACAACCCAATGCCACACGTCAACCTTGCAATCGCATACGGTGGTCGCAAAGAAATCTCCGATGCGATGCGCTCAATTCTCAAGTCGCACGCCGCCCAGGGTTTATCCATCGATGAGCTATCTGAGCTACTAACCCCCGAGCTGATTACCGAACACCTCTACACCACAGGTCAACCCGACCCCGACCTGCTCATCAGAACTTCGGGGGAGCAGCGACTAAGTGGGTTCCTACTTTGGCAGAGCGCAAACAGCGAGTTTTACTTTGCAGAAGCGCTCTGGCCTGACTTTAGGAGAGTCGACTTCTTGCGCGCAATGCGAGATTTTCAACGTCGCCACAGGCGCTTCGGAAGCTGAATTATTAACGATTGGTATCGCGGCGTGTCAAACGCAAAAGAGCCTAAAGTTCAGGCGTAGATTCACCCTAAGTTCCCAGGCAAAGGAGAACCGGTGGCCGCTACCGCTAACTCAAGAAAGACCAAGCAAACATCTTCTCCTGAGGCGGTGACCAAAACAAAAAGCGCTATCCGAACCTTCATCCTCGATACCTCGGTTTTACTTTCCGATCCAAGAGCGCTCTTTAGGTTTGCTGAGCACGAAGTAGTGCTCCCCATTGTTGTCATCAACGAACTTGAGAAAAAGCGCAATGATCCAGAAATTGGCTACTTTGCGCGCAAGGCCTTGAGATTCCTGGATGACCTTCGCCTGAAGCACGAACGACTTGATTTTCCGGTTGAGGTTGGTGACGGCGGTACCCTGCGAGTCGAGCTGAATCACATAGACCAAAGTATTTTGCCCTCAGGTTTCCAGCTTGGAGACAACGATTCCAGAATTCTCGCCGTAGCAGCAAACCTAAAGAACGAAGGTTTCGATGTCACAGTGGTCTCAAAGGACCTCCCAATGCGTGTCAAGGCTGCCTCAATAGGGATGCGTGCGGAGGAGTATCTACACGAGCTCGCTACCGATGAATGGAACGGTGTTGCAGAGCTTGCGCTCTCCGGCGATGAGATGGCGAATCTCTACGACATCGAGGAGATCGCCCACCCTGATGCAAAGTCTTTGCCCATCAACACCGCCCTGGTGATTTCTTCAGAGCGTGGAAGTGCTCTAGGTAGGGTTACCGAGAATCGAACTGTGAAGCTGGTTCGCGGAGACCGCGATGTCTTTGGTGTTCACGGAAGATCTGCTGAACAAAGACTCGCTATTGATGCGCTCCTAGATCCCGAGATCGGAATTGTTTCCCTCGGCGGCAGGGCTGGTACCGGAAAGAGTGCCCTTGCATTGTGTGCAGGCTTGGAAGCTGTGTTGGAGCGTCGCCAGCACAAGAAGATCATGGTCTTTAGGCCGCTTTATGCAGTAGGCGGTCAGGAGCTCGGTTACCTTCCAGGCACTGAGGCGGAGAAGATGAACCCTTGGGCTCAAGCGGTTTTTGACACCCTCGGAGCCTTAGTTTCAAAAGAAGTTATTGACGAGGTGATGTCACGCGGCATTCTCGAGGTGCTGCCACTAACCCACATTCGCGGTCGTTCGCTCCATGACACTTTTGTGATCGTGGACGAGGCTCAGTCGCTGGAGCGCAATGTTTTGTTGACGATGCTTTCTCGCGTTGGTCAAAAGTCCAGGGTCGTTCTAACTCACGATGTTGCCCAGCGGGACAACCTACGAGTTGGTCGCCACGATGGCATTGCATCGGTTGTGGAGACCTTGAAGGGACAGCCGCTCTTCAGTCACATCACCCTGACTAGAAGCGAGCGAAGCGAGATTGCCGCGCTGGTTACCGACCTTCTGGACTACTAGCCTGTGGAGAACTTTTAGCAAAGCACTTTCAAACTGCCTAGCTTGGCGGTGTGCTCGAGATTTTGCCGCTTCTGTTACCGGTTAGCTACTTGGCGTTCGTGAGTTTTCAGCTGGGGAGAATCGATGTTCTTGAACACCGACTGCCCAATCGATTCACCCTCAGGTTGTTCTTGCTTACCGCTCCTTCCATAGGAGTCGCATTTCTGTTTTCTCAATCAATAGAGCGACTCCTGTGGGCACTGGGGCTTGGCCTAGGTACAGCACTTATCGGACTACTTCTAGGAGCAACCGGTGGTCTCGGGCTGGGGGATGTGAAGCTGATGATTTCGCTGAATCTACTTTTGGGTTGGATGTCGCCGTGGTTAGCCGCTGCTAGCAATGCGCTTGCCGTGCTCTCTGCGGGAATTTTAGGCACCTTAAACCTACTCAAGCCTGGAGGTATGAGAGCCAAGCATGTGGCCTTCGGGCCATATCTGCTTGCTAGCTTTTTTGTTACCTTCGTTTACGCGCTTTTTGCTCAGGTTTACTGAGGAGGGCGAGTCATCGGGTATACATCGAGCGCTTTGTCGAGCTGCTCCATGGTGAGCTTCTCGCCATCCACGTAGCCAAGTTCAATGGTTGCCTCGCGAACAGTGATGCCCTTCTGCACCGAGTGCTTTGCAATCTTGGCTGCATTTTCGTAGCCAATGTATTTATTCAGCGGGGTGACAATCGATGGGCTGGACTCGGCCAATGCCTTGGCTCGATCAGCATTCACCTCAAGTCCCTTCACAGTCTTATCCGCTAGAACACGCATCGAGTTAGCGAGCAGGCGAATGGACTCGAGTAGTGCGTTACCCATGACAGGAATTGCCACATTTAGCTCGAAGTTGCCCGAAGCGCCAGCCCAGGTAACGGTCGCGTCATTACCGATTACTCGAGCGCAGACCATCAGCACTGCCTCTGGAATTACAGGGTTTACCTTGCCAGGCATGATTGAAGAGCCAGGCTGGAGGTCAGGAATGTTTAGCTCTGCCAACCCGGTGTTGGGCCCAGAACCCATCCATCTGAGGTCATTGTTGATCTTGGTCAGACTTACGGCGATTACCTTTAGCGCGCCGGAAGCTTCGACCAGCGCATCTCTAGCGCCCTGAGCCTCGAAGTGGTCGCGTGCCTCGGTAATTGGTAAGCCAGTCTCCTTGGCTAGCAGGCTGATTACCTCCTGTGGGAATCCCTTTGGGGTGTTGATTCCGGTGCCAGTTGCAGTTCCGCCCTGCGGTACTTCGGCGACTCGGCCCAAGCAAGAGTTCACTCGCTCGATGCCATAGCGGATTTGAGCGGCATAGCCTGCAAACTCTTGACCGAAGGTAACCGGAGTGGCATCCATCAGGTGGGTGCGGCCAGGCTTTACCAGTTCTTTCCAGAGTTCAGCTTTGTGCTCTAGATCTTTAGCTAGGTAGTCAAGCGCAGGCAGCAGATCGTTTACCAGCGCGTTGGTTACCGCAACATGGACCGAGGTTGGGAATACATCGTTTGAAGACTGAGAGGCGTTCACGTGGTCGTTTGGGTGAACCTCTTTACCAAGCTTCTTGGTCGCGAGAGTTGCTAAAACCTCATTCATGTTCATGTTGGAGCTAGTGCCGGAACCCGTCTGGAAAACATCAACAGGGAAGTGCTCCAGGTGCTGACCTGCGATTACCTCATCCGCGCTAGCAACGATTGAGTCAGCAATGTCCTGAGCCAGAATTCCAAGCTTGGCGTTTGCCATCGCGGCAGCCTTCTTGATTCGCGCGAGTGCAATGACGTGCTCACGCTCAAGGCCGGTGCCGCTGATTGGGAAGTTCTCTACCGCGCGCTGGGTCTGAGCCCTGTAGAGCGCGTTGATTGGAACTCGAACCTCACCCATGGTGTCGTGTTCGATGCGGTATTCCATTTTGTCTCCTGTTTTTGTCTAAATCTGACCGTGAGTCACGATGGCGTGAACCTCACCAAGCTCAAGTTTGTAGTTGGCTCCGACCACAGCAAGTTTGCCATCTTTTACGGCGTCCGAAATCACTTTAGAGCGCTCTAGTAACTCATCGATGGTGTCTCTAACGTGACGGTCGGTAACTTCATCGATGCTGTACTCACCGACTTCTAGCGAGCGCTTGACGGTGGGCATAATTCGCTCAACAAGGTTGTGGATGAATTCACCCTTGAGGTCCAAGCGCCCCTCCACTGCATTCATGGTTGAACGAATTGCCCCACACTCATCGTGACCAAGAACCAGAATCAGCGGCACCTTCAGAATCTCAACCGCGAACTCGAGCGATCCCAGAATCGTTTCCGCGATCACCTGGCCAGCATTTCGCACCACGAACAGGTCACCCAGGCCGACGTCGAAAATCATCTCTGCCGCAAGGCGTGAATCCGAGCAGCCAAACAGGGCCGCAAAAGGCTTTTGCTTATTGGCAAGCGCTAACCGAACATCAGCATCCTGGCGCGGGTGTGCTGGGGTCCCAGCAACGAAGTTTGCATTGCCCGAGGCCAGGACTTCCCAGGCCTCGTGGGCAGTTTGCGGTCTTGCCAATTCGTTCCTAATCCAGCTGAGCGCCAATGGCCTTGGCCAAAAGCTCGAACTGCTCGGGCTCAGCTGTTCCATAGATTACAACCGCCGAGTCCTGGTATTTGTGAACCATCGCATAGTGCTTGGTCCCACGCGGAGACTGCGGGTTCAGAGTTGGCCAGATTTCCCAAGTCCGACCGTCGATAACAGTCTCGCCCTCCTGCCAGTTTCCCTGCAGGGTGAGGGCTAACCACGATGGGTTTGAGTCAACGGCCTGACTCATGCCAATGAACTGATTGTCATCGGTCACAAAACCCACGTACCAAGTCTTCACGTCAAGCTCGTTCTCTAAGCGAGCGGCATTCGACCACCAGGTCTCGGGAATCGCTGGAGCCAACGCTTCAGCTCCGAGGGAATCGGCTGCCTGGGCAGCAATCTCGGCATACTCAACCTGGGCAATACGGTTCGAGTCATCTCGTGGCACGCCCAAGATGATCGCGGCCACCAACGCCACGGTTACCAAGAGTGAATAGATAAGGTTGCGAACCGTTTGTTTGGCTCGGTGTTGAGCTGCGCTATCGCTCACTTACTTCTTTTCCTTCTGGGCCTCTTCGAGCTTCTTCCTGGCACCGCTTAGCCAGCTTTCACAATGCTTAGCAAGGGCCTCACCGCGCTCCCAGAGCGCCATGGATGCTTCAAGGCTGACGTTTTGTTGCTCCAGTTCGGTGACAACCTTTTGCAGCTCGTCACGAGCCTGCTCATAGCTGAGGTCCTTGATTTCTTTTGACATCACAGTTTCCTAACCTGATCGACGGTGGACTGAATTTCCTGAGAGTGTGTGCGTATCTGAAGTTTTTGACCTTTGCTGGCCTCGGTCACTACTTTGCCTTCGGCATCGGTAACCACCGCATAGCCCCTGCTCAGCGTTAGCTGAGGGGATAACGAGTGAGCTCTGAGTTCTAGCTGCTCAATTTCATGCTTTGCCCTATCCAGCCTGAAATCCGCGATTTCGCGGATTCGCCGTTGCAGCAAAGAGATCTGTTCGGCCTGGGCATCAATGAATCCAAATGGTGATGCAAGCACTGGTCTAGATCGGATGGCCGTGAGCAGCTGCTCCTGGGTGCTGAGAAGTGAATCGAGTTTTTGGCGCAATCGAGTTACTGAAACCGCTATGTTTCGGCGCTCTTCAAGGACGTCTGGCACAACCCGCTTTGCCGCATCGGTGGGGGTGGATGCCCTGAGATCTGCAACCAAATCAATAAGCGGTTGATCGTTTTCATGGCCAATCGCAGAAACGAATGGCGTTTTACAAGCTGCGACAGCTCGGACTAGGCGCTCGTCACTGAAGGGGAGGAGGTCTTGGAAGCTACCTCCACCACGGGCCATGATGATGACATCGACTTCAGGCATTGCGTCGAGGGTCTCGAGGGCAAAGAGCAATTCCCCGACCGCCTTATCACCCTGAACATGGGAGTGAATTACCTCGAACTGGACCTCTGGCCAGCGAAGCTTCGCATTCTGCAGGACATCCTTTTCGGCGTCGGAGTTTGCTCCAGTGATCAAGCCGATTCGGTTGGGCAAAAAGGGCAGCGCTTGTTTGCGCTCCGGGGCAGCCAGGCCCTCGGAAATGATCTGCTGTTTCAAGCGTTCTAAGCGCTCGAGCAATTCACCCAAACCGACCTTGTGCATCGCATGAATGCGCATCGTGAGCTTGCCGTTTTTTGCCCAGAATTGTGGCTGCAGCAGGGCTACCACTCGGTCACCCTGCTTGAGTCCCTGTTCGATTTCAGCGCCAGATTGGTTGAAGGAGTGGATTTCGATTGCAGCTTCAACATCTAGGTCGCGAATAGATGCAAAGATGCCGCTGGGGCGCTCCTGAAAGGATTGCAGCTCACCCTCTACCCAAACGCGACCTAGCTTTTCGATCCAATCCTTTAGGGATTTCGATAGCTGAGAGACCTGCCAGGGGGAATGTTCAGTCGAAACTTTTGATTGATTGTCTAGGGCTTGAGCTGTATCCAACGGCTGGCTCCTAGCATGGCTTCGTAGAATGAACGGGTGAGTCCTATCAACAATAATGCGATGACCGACATTAAGCCTGAAAAACGGGTGCTGCTAGCAGCCCCAAGAGGCTACTGTGCAGGCGTTGATCGAGCCGTTATCGCTGTTGAGAAGGCACTTGAGCACTATGGTGCTCCGATCTACGTTCGCAAGCAGATCGTCCACAATAAGCACGTTGTCGCATCACTTGAGAAACGCGGCGCGATCTTTGTTGATGAGGTAGATGAGGCCCCTGAGGGCTGCATCATGGTTTTCTCCGCACACGGAGTATCTCCGGCGGTAATCGAAGCAGCCAATAAGCGCAATCAACAAACCATCGACGCTACCTGCCCATTGGTTACCAAGGTTCACCGGGAGGTTCAGCGCTTTGCCAAGGAGGGCTACGACATTCTTCTGGTTGGCCACGAGGGCCATGAAGAGGTCGAGGGAACAGCCGGTGAGGCACCAGATGTTGTACAGCTGATTGATGGCGACAAAGACATCCAAAAGGCCAAGGTCAAAGATCCGAGCAAGGTCATCTGGCTCTCTCAGACCACCTTGTCGGTTGATGAAACCATGGAGACCGTTGTCAAGCTTCGTGAGAAGTTTCCAACCCTTCAGAATCCACCGAGTGACGACATTTGCTATGCAACTCAGAACCGACAGGTTGCAATCAAGAAGGTTGGAGCTGAAAGCGATCTAGTAATCGTGGTCGGTTCTGCGAACTCGTCAAACACTGTCCGACTCGTGGAGGTCGCGCTTGACGCTGGTGCTAGGGCTGCATACCGCGTTGATTTCGCAAGCGAAATCCAGGAGCACTGGTTCGACGGCGTGGAGACTGTTGGGGTTAGCTCGGGAGCATCCGTTCCTGAGGAGCTCGTATCCGACGTGCTGGACTATCTAGCCAACCGAGGTTACGGCGATGTCAGAACCGTTACGACAGCCGAAGAAGACATTCAGTTCTCACTTCCTAAGGAATTGCGCAAGGATCTAAAAACCGCAGGTGAGGACACCTCGAACAAGCAAAAGCGCTAATTCTGTACACATTTATGTACAGAATTAGTTAGTATCGGGTCTATGGAGCCCAGTGAAGTCATCAGCATCTCAAACCTGCGAGCGAATCTAGCCTCGTACCTGAAGCGAGTAAACACCGGTCAGATTCCGATTGCATTTGTCGGACCGCATCGAAAGCCGATTGCCGCGCTGGTTAATCTCGAGCTCCTCAGGGCTTCCGGATCAGTGCCTTCTCTTGATGTAATCCAGAAAAAGGGCGAAACTCTCTGGAGGCTTGCTTCCACATATCAGATTTCAAAAATCGGCGTCTTCGGCTCTGTGGCTCGAGGTCAGGCAAACGTATCTAGCGATATAGACATGGCAGTATCGGGGGAGAACCTGACCTTCCTGGCCCTAACCTCATTCGCCCAGGATGTGGAAAACCTCTACGGCTTTGAAGTGCAAGTAGCTACCATCGAGTCCCTTAGCCCGGAAACCCACTCTGAGGCTCTAGAGGACATGGTGTTTATTGAAAGATTTGGATCGAGCGCTGAGCTACCTAGCCGCGATTGAGGAAAACCTCACTCTGGCGAGCAGGCTTGCTCTTGCTAACCGTGAAGAGTTTGTATCGGATCCATTTAGAGTTTTGGCCGCCGAGGCACTGTTTATACGCTGCGGTGAGCTTTCAAAGCGGTTGGCAAGACTGTACCCAGAAAACTTCAGCGGTTACCCGTGGCGCATGCTTGCTCAAAACCGCGACAAAGTTGCACACGACTACTTAGCGCTAGATCATGAAATGCTCTACCGCACCATAACCGACGACCTTCCTTTAGTTTGGCGTGAACTAGAAAAATCCAAGACGGTGCTGAAACTGTCTAAAAACTCTTCTCGCTGACTAGGTTGCCCGAGCGGTCATAGGTTCGCCAGATGCCAGTCTGAACCCCTCTATCGAACTCCCCGGATCGCATAAGTGACCCGTCTTTTCGGAAGAACTCCCAGTAGCCATGCATTTCGCCGTCCAGGTATTCACCCTTGAAACGAGGAAGCCCGTTCTCATAGAACGGGCTTATCTCTTTAGACATTGGATTACCAGTTTGACTTGCCGGCGGAACCAAGCTGGTTGGCTGCCTCCACGACTCGGGCTGACATGCCAGCTTCAGCAAGCTTGCCCCAGGCGCGTGGGTCATAGGTCTTCTTGTTTCCAACCTCACCATCAACCTTTAGAACACCGTCATAGTTGCGGAACATGTGATCTGCAATTGGACGGGTGAATGCGTACTGCAGGTCGGTGTCGATGTTCATTTTGATCACGCCATACTTCACGGCGTTTGTAATTTCTTCCTCGGTCGAACCGGAGCCACCGTGGAAAACAAGATCAAACGGCTTCTCCTTGCCGTACTTTGCACCAACCTCATCCTGAATCTGCTTCAGTAGCTCTGGGCGGAGTACGACGTTTCCTGGCTTGTAAACACCGTGAACGTTTCCAAAGGTGAGGGCTGCGATGTAGCGACCATTCTCACCAAGACCTAGTGCCTCGGCAGTTGCCATACCATCGGCAACGGTGGTGTACAGGTGCTCGTCAATCGCGCCTTCAACGCCATCTTCTTCGCCACCAACGGCTCCAACCTCAATCTCCAAGATGGCACCAATGTTC
>JACCEA010045453.1_pt1 | contig 14486 bp, 15 predicted proteins | sample 7449851 | NCBI WGS metagenome assembly JACCEA01 (sample SAMN15323453, study PRJNA562643) | freshwater metagenome | isolation source: river surface water | place: USA:Blue River Watershed | collected 2017-08-18 | reverse complement strand
ATGTTATTAAAATAAAATTTTATTATAAATACTTTTTAATAAAGGGAATTATAATTTATATTTATAATATTATATAAAAATAAAATAATATTTTTTATAATTATGGATAAAGAAAAACAAAAAAATTTAAAAAAATATAAAAAAATATTTAAAAAACATCTTAAAATTAAAAGCTTAATATATTATACAAATTCTTTACATATGGACCCATTAAGAGAACAGTATATAAAAGAATTAAAAAATGGGTTAGAATGTATTTTATATTATATAAAATATAATAATGATACTTTAGAAAATTTGTCAAAAGATGTTTATAAAAAAAATGAAAAAAAAATACGTACTTTTATAAAAGATTTATTGAAAGATAATTTCTATTGGGATAATTTAACTTTTAAAGACTCCTATTATCGTAATAAATATTCAAGTGGTTTTGATCCTCTTTTAGAATTTATTATACTGTTTTTAAAAGAAACACATAAAAATCAAAAACTTTTTATTGTAAATGAAAATTTTTTTCTTAATTTAAAAAAAGAAATATGTAAAATCTATGATAAAAATACATAATTAAAATACAATATAATATTATAATTTTTTTTATTAATAAAAAAAATTATAATTTATTTCCATTATATTAACGAATATTTTAAATATATGTATATATATACTCGTTTGCAAAATAAATATATTATCAATTGATAATATATTTATTTTTTATTCCCATTCTAAAGCATCACTACACCAAATGTATATATAACCTATAATTAATTCAACTAAAAATTCAATCATGGTCCAAAAACCAAATGAAAAATTAGAATTTAAAGTTAAAACCCATGGAAATACGAAAACTGCTTCTAAATCAAAAATAATGAATAAAATAGCTACTAAATAGAATTTTACATCAAAAACTTTTCGAGCATCATCATATGGATTAAAACCACATTCATAAGCAGTTAATTTTTCTAAATCATCTTTTTGTTTTATTAATAAAAAAGATAAATTAAATATTAATATAGATAAGAATAAACTAAATAATAAAAATATAAATATTTTTGAATAATTTAATAACATAATTCGAATAATTTATAATTTAATATAAAACGGAAAAAACGGGATTTGAACCCGCGACCAATAACGTGACAAGCTACTACTCTAACCAACTGAGCTACTTTTCCTTTTTATATAAAATTTTAATGTAAATTTAAAGCATCATTAATATAAATACAAGTCAAAATAGTAAAAACATATGCTTGAATAAAAGCAACAGCTAATTCTAATCCTGTTAATATTATTAATAATATTAATGGAACTATATGTGCTATAAATAATAAACTATTTACATTTAACATTGACCAAGCAAATCCTGCAATTACTTTTAATAAAGTATGTCCAGCCATCATATTAACGAATAATCGAACAGGTAAACTTATTACACGAGATAAATAAGATATTAATTCAATAGGTACTAAAATAGGTACTAAAAAAATATTTGCACCACTAGGTAATAATAAATTTAAAAAGTTCAATTTATGTTTTCTTATACCTATTAAATTAAAACCTATATAAATAGTAAAAGCTAAACTTAATGTAATGATTAAATGACTTGTTAATGTAGAACTATATGGTACCATTCCTACTAAATTACATAATAAAATAAAGAAAAAAACAACAAACATTAAAGGTATAAAATGTTTTCCATCTTTTCCTATATTACCATAAGCTAATTCAGTAGTTGTATTAAAAATAATTTCAAAAATTTGTTGAAATCTTGTTGGAATAAATTTATTTTTTATGAAAAAATAAATTGAAACAAATAATAAACCAATTACTAAAAATAATGAAGAATTAGTAAATACAAAAGGGATTTTAAATATAGGTAAAATTTCAAATTGTTCTAAAGGACTATAATATGTCATATTTTTTATAATTAATTTCCACCCCACCAATATAAAGCAACAAATAAAAATAACCAAACTACATCTACAAAATGCCAGTACCAAGCAGCGGCTTCAAAACCAAAATGGTGTTGTTTAGTAAAATGATGATTTATTAATCTTAATGTTGTTACTATTATAAAAATTGTACCAATAATAACATGTAAACCATGAAATCCTGTTAATAAGAAAAAAGTAGTACCATAAATACTATCAGAAATTGAAAAAGTACTTTCTATATATTCAAATCCTTGTATTAATGTAAAAAAAAAAGCTAATGCTATTGTTAAAATTAAACTAAAAACAGCATTTTTTCTATCACCATAAATGATAGCATGATGAGCCCAAGTAATTGTTGCTCCAGAAGTTAGTAATATTATAGTATTTAATAAAGGAACGTCCCAAGCATTTATTGTTTCAATACCTAAAGGCGGCCATAAAGAACCAATTTCAGGTACAGGAGCTAAAGCTGAATGAAAAAAAGCCCAAAAAAAACTTATAAAAAATAATAATTCACTGAATATAAATAAAAGCATTCCATTTCTTAAACCCAACTGAACTTGTTTAGTATGTTGACCTTCATAAACAGCTTCTCTTACAATATCTCTAAACCAAGTATACATTGTAAAAATAATTATTAAAAAACCGGTTAAAGTTAATAATAAACTACCTGTATAATTATGAAAATACATAGCTATTCCAAAAGTAAAAAAAAACATACCAAATGAAATTATAAAAGGCCATGGACTTGGATCAACTAAATGACATGGATGTTTATGTATATTTTGAGTGTTTCTTGTTAATTCTTTTAATATTTTTAAATCTTTATTATAAGGTCTTAAATCCCCACTCACGTTATGAATTTCTCCAATTTTTAAATTTTTTCTATTTATGTAATAATAAGTTTTCATATGAAAATGATATAATTTATAAATAAATTTTTTATTTATATGACAATTAATTATTTAATAATAAATAATCTTATTTTAAAAATGTAAATTAAATTTTAATTTTTTAATATCTCTATAATATTCTTTTTTAAAATTTATTGTTTTACTTTTATATTTTGATGTTTGAATTATTTCGTTTACAATATTTTGTAAATTGGAATTTGAAAATAACCATTTTACTGAAATTTTAATTTGTTTATCTTCATTTAAAAACATTAAAAAATATAAATCTTTTTTTTTTTTCTTCCCTTTTTTTTTATTAGCTAAACTTATTGTTTTTAATTTTGGTACTAAATTATTTATACATTTTAATAAAATAAAGTTAGGTTTTTGTTTTGTAGTTTTTTTTATATTTATTAAAATATTTTTAAATATATTTTCAGATTTTGTTTTTTTTCCTTTTTTTAATAATATATTTATAAATAATTTTTTTACTTTAAACTCTTCGTATTTTAGTTCCATATTTCGATCTAGATGTTGTTCTTTTTAAAATACCTAATAAATCATATTTACCTCTAACCAAATGATATTTAACTCCAGGTAAATCTTGAACTCTACCACCTCTAACTAAAACAATAGAGTGTTCTTGTAAAGTATGACCTATACCTGGGATATATGTTATAACCGTATATCTACTAGTTAATCTAACTTTTGCTACTTTACGTAAAGCTGAATTAGGTTTTTTAGGTGTTCTTGTATAAACTTTTAAACAAATACCTTTTCTTTGTGGACAGCCTTTTAAAGCTGGACTTTTATTTCTTTTTTTTTTTTTTAATCTTTTTTGTTTTTGTAAAAATAATTGATTAATTGTTGACATAATTAAAATAAAATAATATTTTTGAATAATAACGGATTTGAACCGCTAACATTTTCGGTGTAAACGAAATACTCTACCAATTGAGCTAATTATTCATTGGGCCTAAGTAGATTTGAACTACTGACTTTACACTTATCAGGCGTATACTCTAACCAACTGAGTTATAGGCCCTTTGAAGTAAAAGGATTCGAACCTTTGATTATCCGCACCAAAAACGGAGGCCTTACCACTTGGCTATACTTCAAAAGAAAGATATGCTTAGAAAGATTCGAACTTTCATTTTATAGATCCGCAATCTAACGCTTTATCCATTAAGCTATAAGCATATTTTTGTATTTTTTTTTATAATTTTTATACTTGTTAAAAAGTTTTTAGATAAAACTTTTTTTAAAATAATTAAAAAACTCAATAATTGATAAATATTTACAAATTGAATATCAATTTTTTGAACATAATTTTTATATATAAAATGTTCACGTGATTTTTTATTAACATGTGGTGATTTTAGTAATGTAAAAATTTTATTTTTATTTTTTATTTTAAAAAATCCTTTTATTTTTAAATTTTTAAATTTATATATCTTTTTTATTTTTAATAATTGTTTTTTTAATTCAGTTATTTTTTCGATTGATTTAAAAGTAATTCGTAAAATATACATAATTTTTCAAAATGTCTGGAGGTGGATTTGAACCACCGACACGAAGATTTTCAGTCTTCTACTCTAACCAACTGAGCTATCCAAACAAGGTTAAAATATTATATTAATAAATATAAATAAATTTTATTTAAATTTACTAATAAAATATTTGGGAATAAGAATAAAAATATTATAATTTGAGTATTTATTATTAAAATTATACTTTGTATTTTAGTAATTTTATTTAAAAATATTTTTTTAGATATTTTTTCAAAATATATAATTTTTATAATTTTTAAATAATAAAATGAACTTATAATACTTATTATTACAGCAAAAAAAATCAAACTATAATAACCTTTTTTAATACCAGAAAAAAATATAAAAAGTTTAGAAAAAAAACCAGCTAATGGTGGTATTCCTGATAAAGAAAAAATATTTAATACTATTATAATTGATATTACATTATTTATATTATATAATGCTGATAAATCAGTTAAATATTTTATAGGTTTATGATTAATATTTAATGATATATAAGATGTCCATAAATTTATACTCATTATAATATAAATAATTATATATAATAATATATAAGGTATATTATTTAATAAATTTGAAGTAAATCCTATAAGGATAAAACCTACATGACTTATTGAACTATAAGCTAATAATCTTTTAATTTTTTTTTGTTGTAACGCAGATAAAGAACCTAAAAACATTGATAAAAAGGATGTTATATAAAAAAATATCTCAAAAAAAACAGATATTTCACTAAAAATATCAAATAAAAAACGTATTAAAATACCTATAAAAGCTATTTTAGGCACTATTGCAAAAAAAACTGTAATATTATTTGGTGCTCCTTCATATACATCAGGTAACCAAAAATGGAAAGGTACAACACCTATTTTAAAAAATAAACCTATTAATATAAAAATAAAACCATAAATAATAGTAATAAGTAAATCTGTATTTTCTAAAAAATTAATATTTGATAAAATTAAAAATATATTACTAAAATTTAAAGAACCTACAACTAAATATATAATTGAAGATCCAAATAGTATAAAACCTGAGGCTATCGAACCTAGAATAAAATATTTCAAAGAAGCTTCAACTGATAATATTGATTTTCTTTGCGAGGCTGTTAAAATATAAAAACTTAAACTTTGTAATTCTATTGCTAAATATAAAGTTATAAAATGATTTGATGAAATTAAAATCATTAAACCTAGTAATGAAATTAATAAAAGAATATTAATTTCATATGAATTTATTTTTTGTTCAATTACATATTTTTTTTGAATTAAAAAACAAATTATTGATGTTATTATTAAAATTATTTTAACAAATTGTGTAAAATTATTAATAATTAAAACACCATTCATTATAGTAATTGAAACATTTTCAATATTATAAGTTAATATTAAAATAATTAATAATAAATATATTATTATAGTATTTAAATTTTTAATTATCAAAATTTTTTTATTATTTTGACTTTTTTTATAAAATACTCCAAATAATAATAAAATTAATAAAATAGTAGTTAAAAAAAACTCAGGAATTAAAAATTCAAAATTATTGTTAAAAATTTCTTGTAAAATCATATTTATATAAAAGTAAATAAATACTATCAAAAATACTTATCTACTATATATGCTATATTTTGGTAAATAATTCATAAAATATTTTTATAATATTTTAATCAAAAAAAAAATTATAATATAAAAACTATGTCTTTAAAAAAAATAAAAAACTTTTCAATAAATTTTGGACCACAACATCCTGCGGCTCATGGTGTTCTTAGATTAATCTTAGAATTAAATGGTGAAGTAGTTAAAAAAGCTGATCCACACATAGGTTTATTGCATAGAGGTACTGAAAAATTAATAGAATATAAAAATTATTTACAAGCATTACCTTATTTCGATAGATTAGATTATGTTTCAATGATGTGTCAAGAACATGCTTATGTTTTAGCTGTAGAAAAACTATTAAACTGTAATATACCTTTAAGAGCTCAATATATTAGGGTTCTTTTTTCTGAAATAACTAGAATTTTAAATCATTTATTAGCTGTAACATGTCATGCTCTTGATGTAGGTGCTATGACTCCATTTTTTTGGGGATTTGAAGAACGTGAAAAATTAATGGAATTTTATGAAAGAGTTTCTGGTGCTAGAATGCATTCAAGTTACTTTAGACCTGGTGGTGTAAGTCAAGATTTACCTAAGGGTTTATTAAATGATATTTATATTTTTATTAGTCAATTTAATACTAGATTAGATGAAATTGAAGAAATGTTAACCGATAATCGTATTTGGAAACAAAGATTAGTAAATATAGGTATTGTTAAAGCAAAAGATGCTTTAGATTGGGGTTTTAGTGGTGTAATGTTAAGAGGTTCTGGTATTTTATGGGATTTACGAAAAACACAATCTTATGAAGTTTATGATAAAATAGACTTTGATGTGCCTATTGGTACTAATGGTGATTGTTATGATCGTTATTTAATAAGAGTAGAAGAAATGAGACAATCTATTAAAATAATATTACAAGTTTTAAATGATATTCCAGAAGGTCCTATAAAATTAGATGATAAGAAAATAACAAATCCAAATAGAACTCAATTAAAAAATTCAATGGAATCTTTAATTCATCACTTTAAATATTATTCTGAAAATATTACTGTTAATAGTGGTGAAACATATACTGTTATTGAAGCCCCTAAAGGTGAATATGGTGTTTTTTTAGTATCAGATGGTACAAATAAACCATATAGATGTAAAATAAAATCTCCAGGATTTGCACACTTACAAGCTTTAGATTTTATGTCAAAAAATCATATGATTGCAGATGTTGTTACTATAATAGGTACTCAAGATATTGTTTTCGGGGAAATAGATAGATAAATAAAAAATATGCAAAAACTTGAATTTAAAAAATATAAAATTAATCAATTACAAAATATTGAACAAAATTATAAATATATATATATATTTCGTTATAATGATTTACAAAAAAATGAAGTGATATCAATTAAAAAAAAAATAAAAAATGTGAATTATAAATCATTAATTTTAAAGCAAAATATTACAAATAATTTTTTATTAAATTTAAAAGGACAGGGTTCTTTATTACTAATGTACGGTAACTCTTATGTTGATTTAATTAAAAATATAAGTAATTTTAGAAAAATAGAATTTGTTTTTCTAAAAGTGGAAAAAAATATATATTCTAATTTAAAATTAAAACAAATAATAAACAATTCAAATCCTTATTTAAATATTACATTAATTAGACCTTTTTTAAATTTTTTATATTATTTAAGAAAAATATAAAAAGGCGAATATAACTTAAAGGTAGAGTATCAGATTGTGGGTCTGAACGTTATGGGTTCAAATCCCATTATTCGCCTTAATTAAATTTACAATTATATTTATTTATGTTTACAGATTTTATGTTAATAATTTTACTTATTTTACCATTAATAGCAATTACTTTGTTATTCTTTTTGAAGAATGAAAAAGCAATTAAAAATTTTAGTATTTTTATGGCTTTCTTCATTTTTATACTGTCTTTACCTTTATGGATATTATTTGATAAATCAACTTCTAATTTTCAATTTTTAACAAAAATTAATTGGATTGAACAATTTAATATGCATTTTTATTTAGGTATTGATGGTATTTCTCTTTTTTTTATAATATTAACTACTTTTTTAATACCAATATGTATGTTAATTAGCTATGAAATAATAACAAAAAATATAAAAGAATATTTTATTTTATTCTTTGTTTTAGAATTTTGTTTAATTATTTCATTTAGTGTTTTAGATTTATTTATTTTTTATATTTTTTTTGAAAGTGTTTTAATACCAATGTTTCTAATAATAGGTATATGGGGCTCACGTGAACGTAAAATAAAAGCTTCTTATTTATTTTTTATATATACATTAGCAGGCTCTTTATTTATGTTTATAGCTATAATTCATTTATTTTTAACTATTGGTACAACAGATTATCAAATATTATATTATAGTAATTTAAATTTTTCATATGAAAAATTATACTGGTTAGCTTTTTTCATTTCTTTTGCAGTTAAAGTACCGATGTTACCTTTTCATGTTTGGCTTCCAGAAGCTCACGTAGAAGCACCTACTGCGGGTTCTGTTTTATTAGCTGGAATTTTATTAAAATTAGGTTCTTACGGTATGGTACGTTTTTTAATACCTTTATTTCCGAAAGCTAGTATATATTTTACCCCCTATGTATTAACATTATGTTTAATATCTATAACATATGCTTCTTTAACCGCAATCAGGCAAACCGATTTAAAACGTATTATCGCTTATGCGTCGGTAGCTCATATGAACTTTATAGTTCTGGGTATTTTTTCTTTGACACTACAAGGATTAGAAGGTAGTATTATACAGATGATAAGTCATGGTTTAGTATCTAGTGGATTATTCTTTTCAATAGGTTGTTTATATGATAGATACCATACACGTTTTATTAATTATTATGGAGGTTTAGCACATACAATGCCTTTATTTTGTATATCTTTATTTATTTATATATTAGCTAATATGTCAATACCAGGCTCAAGTAGTTTTATAGGTGAATTATTAATATTAACAGGAGTTTTTGAAGATAATACTACAACAGCTATTTTTGCAACAATTGGTATGTTTTTAGGTGGTGTATATTCTTTATTATTTTATAATAGAATATGTTATGGTAATATTCAAAATATTTATCTAAAAGTTTATTATGATTTAACTTATCGTGAATTTTTAATTCATTTAATATTAATCATTAATATTTTTCTTTTGGGTTTATATCCAAAAATTTTTGAAAGTTGTATGCATGAAAGTATTTCAAAAATTTTAGTTCATATAGATTTTTCTTATTTTTTTTAAAAATAATAATTTTAATTTTATTTAAAATTATTATTTTTAATTTTAAGCCCTTTTAGTCTAGTGGTTAGGACATTGCCTTTTCACGGCAAAAACACGAGTTCAATTCTCGTAAAGGGTATAATAAAATAATTAATATTTAATATTAATTATTTTATATTAATATGATAATTTAATAACCATTAAAATTTAATGGCTATTGAATTATCATATATCCTTGAATCAAATATTAAAAAATACAAAGATGAAAAAAGTTTACAAGAAACAGGTATAGTGCTTTCAATGAGTGATGGTATTGCTAGATGTTATGGTTTAACAAAAATTCAAGCTGGAGAAATGGTTGAATTTAATAACGGTGATATTAAAGGTATGGCTTTAAATTTAGAACCTGATGTAGTTGGTGTGGTTGTTTTTAGTAATGATAGAGAAATTCAAGAAGGTAATTTTGTAAGAAGAACTGGTTCAATCGTGAGTGTTCCTGTAGGTTTAGAATTATTAGGTCGTGTTGTTGATGCTTTAGGTCAACCAATTGATGGTAAAGGTCAAATAACTTCTAAAACAATCAGCAGAGTAGAAATTAAAGCTCCAGGTATTATGCCTAGACAAAGTGTTAATGAACCTGTACAAACTGGATTAAAAGCAGTTGATAGTTTAATTCCAATAGGTCGTGGTCAAAGAGAATTAATTATTGGTGATAGACAAACAGGTAAAACTTCTATTGCTTTAGATACAATTATTAATCAAAGAGAACCTCATTTAAAAAAAGATACAAATAACCAATTATATTGTATATATGTAGGTGTTGGTCAAAAAAGATCAACTATTGCTGAATTAACTAAAACATTAGAAGAAAAAAACGCTATGTTTTTCTCTATCATAGTGGCAGCTACTGCTTCGGATTCAGCTCCATTACAATTTTTAGCCCCATATACAGGTTGTGCTTTAGGTGAATTTTTTAGAGATAATGGTAAACATGCAGTTATTTTTTATGATGATTTATCTAAACAAGCTGTTGCTTATAGACAAATGTCATTATTATTAAGAAGACCTCCAGGTAGAGAAGCTTATCCAGGTGATGTTTTCTATTTACACTCTAGATTATTAGAAAGAGCTGCAAAAATGAATAAAAAAATTGGTGGTGGTTCTTTAACAGCATTACCTGTTATTGAAACTCAAGCTGGTGACGTTTCTGCTTATATCCCAACTAACGTTATTTCTATTACTGATGGTCAAATTTTCTTAGAAACAGAATTATTTAATCAAGGTCAAAGACCTGCTATTAGTGTTGGTTTATCTGTAAGCCGTGTTGGTTCTTCTGCCCAAATTAAAGCTATGAAACAAATTGCAGGTACTATGAAATTAGAATTAGCACAATTTAGAGAGGTACAAGCTTTCGCTCAATTTGGTTCTGATTTAGATGCTACAACACAACAACAATTACATAGAGGTATTAGATTAACAGAAATGTTAAAACAAGGCTTAAATGTACCATTAGCTGTTGAAGATCAAATAGTTATTATTTATTTAGGAGTTAAAGGTTTCTTAGATAAAATCGCTGTTGATAAAATTGCTACTTTTGAAAATGCTTGGTTAATTTTTATTAAAAATAATCATTCTGAAATTTTAAATGAAATATTATCTAAAAAAGAAATTTCAAAAGAATTAGATAAAAAAATAAATGATTTAGCTAACAATTTTACTCAAAATTTTTTAAACAAATAAAAAAATAATTAAAAATATTTAATAATAAATAAAAAATTAAATATTTTTAATAAAAAGTATTTATATAAAATAATAAAAATTAAGCAATTTCAAAATATATAATTATATTTATATATTTTTTTCAAACCCTTTATATTTTTAATTATAATAATTTTTAAAAATAAAATCATATGTTGAATAAATTACATAATATTTATAATATTATTAAATATAAATTTTAATATTTGAAAAGGATAATTTTTATTTATTATTGAATTTTTTATTATATAAGAATAATATATCTTTATTAATAACATAAATAACACAAGTCTATTTTATTTTTACTATCAACTAATTGTATTTGAATTAAATTTTTTAGATTCGTATCAGAATTAATCAAATAGTATTTCTCAAAAGTTTTTTGAACAATATATTTTTACTAGTGAACCAAACATTTTTCTGTAGAGCAAAAATTTGTTTTTTTTTCATTAAAAATTTTTATATTTTGTATAAATTCAAATGAAATTTTTTTATATAATACAATACTATTTAATTTTTAAAATAAAATTAAATAAATATAATATTGTTTTATTTATCGAAAATTATAATATCAGAAGAATCTGTTATTTTTTTAAAATATTTATAAAACTATTTTTATCTAAATAAGACTTATATCTCTTTTTAGAAAAAAAAGGGTATGTCTTTATCTACAATAAAAATAAAAATAGTTTTTATTCTTAAATTAATTTTTAAAAGATTATCTGTATCTAACTTTTGAACATCTATCTAATTAGTAGAAAAATCACTTAATATATCCAATTTTTTAATCTCTTGTTAAAATAAAGCTTTTAAATTAAAACTTTTATTTTTTTAAAACCCTATTTCTTTTTCTATTGATTTATAAATTTTTTATTTATAATGTTTAATAATTATAAATTTAATTAGTATAAATATCTATATTTATTATAGTTTTTATTTAAATTATTTTTTTCTAAAAATACTTATTTAACTTAAAATATTAAAAGGATATTAATTATTTTTATAAATAATTAATACCCATGTTTTTAATATTTTTATATTCTGTTCGATATTTTATTTTTAATTTTTTTCTAAAAAGTTCGACATCTAAAGATTCTGGCTCTAAATCTTTTGAAAGAACTAAAATTGTTAATAAAAACAGAGTAAAAAAATAATTCTGAACTGCAGGGTTTTTGATACTTATGTGAGTATCTAATCTATAGTGTTCCTCTAAAAATAAATTTAATTGTTTAAGCAAAAATAATAATTCTTTACGAGTATTTACTATTAAAAATAATTCAGTTAATTTATTTTGAGCTATTTCTATTAACAAACACCTCTCTTCAATAGTTAATATATATAAACTATTTTCGAAATATTTTTGTAAAAAATTAACTCTATTCCAATCCATAAAATCAAGAATTTTTTCATATACCATAATTTAATTTATTTATTTTTTAAAACGAATTAAATAAGATTCAATTTTACCTAAAAAAGGAATAATTACTAAAAAAAAAAAGAAATAATAAATCATGCTTACAACACCAATTTCTGTGTAAGGATATTCTACAGGCATTTGACCAACCCAACCTAATAAAAAGAAAGCTACTACTAATAACCAATAAGCTACTTTAAAAATAGGTCTAAAAGCAGTACTTCTTATTTCAGATGAATTAGTAAAAGGTATTGTTAATAAAATAATTAAAGAACCAAACATACCAATAACACCTCCTATTTTATTAGGAATAGATCTTAAAATTGCATAGAAAGGTAAAAAGTACCATTCTGGTACAATATGTAATGGTGTTTTCATAGGATTAGCTTCTATATAATTATCTGGATGACCCAATGTATTTGGGTAATAAAATATAAAAGTAAAAAATACTAAAAATAATACCATTAAACCAAAAAGATCTTTAACATAAAAATAAGGATAAAAAGGTACATTTTCTGTTTTTAATGTTATACCTAAAGGATTATTAGAACCTACTTCATGTAATAATACTAAATGAATTAATACAGCTCCTGTAATAACAAAAGGCATTGTAAAGTGTAAACTGAAAAAACGGTTTAAAGTAGGATTATCTACAGCAAAACCACCCCATAACCAATCTACTATATCTTTACCTATTAAAGGAATAGCTGAAAATAAATTAGTAATAACAGTAGCACCCCAAAAACTCATTTGACCCCAAGGTAATACATAACCCATAAAAGCTGTTGCCATCATTAAAATAAAAATAATAACCCCTGAACACCATAAATTTTCTCTAGGTGTAATATAAGATCCATAGTATAATCCTCTAAAAATATGTATATAAACAACTATAAAAAAAAAGGAAGCACCATTTGCATGAGTATATCTAATTAACCAACCATTATTAACATCTCTCATTATATGTTCTACACTATTAAAAGCTAAATCTATATGGGGAGTATAATGCATTGCTAAAAAAATACCTGTTAAAATTTGGATTACTAACATAATTCCTGCTAAAGAACCGAATCCGTAAAAATAATTTAAATTAATTGGTGTTGGATAATCAATTAAATGATTATTAACAACTGCTAATAAAGATTTTTTATTCCATCTCATAAAAATGAAACAAAATATTCCTGAAAACTAATATAATTTTGTTGTATTTTTATTTTTTTAATTACAGAATTTAAATACTTTTGAATATATTTATTTTTTATATGTATGAAAAAAGCTTTTAAAAAATTAATATAATTTTAATGTATTTTTTTATTCCAAGGAGTATTAAACTCAAAAAGTCTATATTGTTGTGATAAATTTAAAGGTTTATATACAACTCTCTTTTTTAATTCATTATAATAAACTTCTAAATAACCACTTAAAGGGAAATCTTTTCTTAAAGGATGTCCTTCAAAACCATAATCAGTTAATATTCTTCTTAAGTCATTATGATTGTTAAAAAATATACCAAACATATCCCAAGCTTCTCGTTCAGACCAACCAGCTGTTTTATATATACTGGTAATAGAATCAATTGGCTCTAATTCATTAATATTTATTTTAACTTTTAATCTATTATTAAATCTAATACTCAATAAATTATAAATAACTTCAAAACGTTCTTTTTTGTTTATATAATCAACAACACAAATATCAGATAAAATTTTAAATTGGGAATTAGTATGATTTTTTAAGAAAAAAAAAATAGGAATTATTTTCTTATAAGAAATATTGATACATAATTCATTTTTATAAAAAGAATAATTTATAATAGGTAAAATATTTAATAAATATTGGCTATATGCTTTAATTAATTTCATAATTTAATTTTTTAAAGTTTTTTGTTTATTATTTGTTTTTAAAAATCAAATATAATTTTAATTTATTTTTAAAGAAAAAAATATAATTTTTTTGTTTTTCTTTATCCATAATTATAAAAAATATTATTTTATTTTTATATAATATTATAAATATAAATTATAATTCCCTTTATTAAAAAGTATTTATAATAAAATTTTATTTTAATAACAT
>JACCEA011108611.1_pt1 | contig 14490 bp, 16 predicted proteins | sample 7449851 | NCBI WGS metagenome assembly JACCEA01 (sample SAMN15323453, study PRJNA562643) | freshwater metagenome | isolation source: river surface water | place: USA:Blue River Watershed | collected 2017-08-18 | reverse complement strand
CGAAGAGAAAACTAACTGACTTAGCCTTATTACGAACCCACGCCAACCTCCGCCGCCTCTTTTGCGCACTGCTGCGCGCTGCTGCTGCTCGCTGCTCTCTGCTGTCATCACGATTATATTGAACCATTGATTCTGTACACCATACACCATACACGATTCCTCCCAAATCCTCCAATCCAATTTCCATCATCCCATCATACTTCTATATTGGAAAACGACAGAAATTCGATCTCCTCCCTTTCATGATTCAATAAGGATGCCAGAAATTCTGCTTCGTGGCATCAAGGTGGACTTCCCTAAGGAACCATATCCCTGCCAGGTTGCATACATGGAAAAGGTGATCCAAGCTTTGCAATTACGACAAAATGCTTTATTGGAGTCACCAACTGGCACTGGAAAAACTCTTTGTCTCCTTTGTGCAACTCTCGCCTGGCAAAAGCATCTCATCGATCATCAGAACAAGAATCTAGGAACGGCAGCTTCAGGAAAGAGTTCCACAACAACGCAAGTAACTGCCCCAATGATCATATATGCATCCAGAACTCACTCTCAACTGGCTCAAGTGGTGGATGAGCTAAGAACATCGTCATATCGACCAAAGATGACCGTCTTAGGATCGCGTGAACAGCTGTGCGTGCACGATAAAGTATCAAAATTAAAGGGTGCAGTTATGAATCACACTTGCAATGCCATGAATTCAAAGCATGCATGCCCATTCAAAAATGGACTGGATAATCTTATTCCTCAAGGGGGTACCATAACAGGAAGTGTTGAATTGGAAATTGCAGATATTGAGGATTTAGTCCGTGAAGGCAAGAAACAGCGAATATGTCCTTATTTCTACACTAGAGAGATTTCTCAAAATTGCAACATTGTTTTCATGCCGTATAACTATTTATTGGACAGCACTATACGTAAAACATTGAAAGTTCATTGGGAAAATGCGATCGTCATATTTGATGAAGCGCATAACTTGGAGAGAGTTGCCTCTGATGCAGCAAGTTTCACTTTCTCAACAGCCGATATTGCTGCATGCATTGAAGAACTGCAACAAGTAGTTCGTATTTTGCGTGATGGAGCGATTGATCAAAGCAGCCAGTCTCAGAAAAATGAGAAAGCTGCGTCGGAGTATTCTGGAGGCACCATCCAACGACCCTCCATTGAAAATGCAGTTCATTTGTTGCAATCCATGTTTGCTTTGGAACAAAAAATAGATGCATTACGGTTGTATAAAGAATACGAATCATCTACAGATCATGGGGCCTCTACCACGTTACCAGGCCATTCTTTGATTGAAATCTTTGGGGCATCAGGATTTATGCAACTCTCAGACAAAGTAAGATTATTCTAAGTTAACATTATATTCTTAAAGTTAAGATGTATTAATCCATAGGCATCTGAGGAAGTTAAGCGCTGTGCTAATATGCTGATGGAAGAAGCAGAATCAGCTTTAGAACTTGGAGATAGTGTTTTGGGTGGGGGTTCTGCGCCTACCCATGCAGCAGAACCGAAACTTAACATGTTTGCGTCTGCATTGGATCGAGTATCCCGTTCATTAAAAACCGGTCATGCTGACTATCGAATGTATGTTTGTGAAGAGAAGATAAAGCAGTTTTTTAATCGCGGCGAGACCAAAGTAGGTCAGCCATTGGTAAACAAACCAACCATAAAGCGCGTTGTAAACTACTGGTGTTTTTCAACGGGTGTTGCATTGAAGGAACTCACTGATCTAGGTATCCGGTCGGTTATTCTTACTTCTGGCACCCTTTCACCAATGGAAGCAATGAAGGAAGATCTGCGTATTCCTTTTAATTGTGAACTTCAAAATCCACATGTCATTGAGTCTAAGCAAATGATAATTAGCGCAGTTGCATGTGGAAGCAACGGGAAATCGTTCAATTCTTCGTTTGCAAATCGAGATAGCAATGACTATAAAGTAAGTAATATAGACCAACTCATGTTTTCTGAATTATAAATTTCATCCCCAGGATGAGCTTGGCCACTCGATTCATAATATATATCGAACCATGATGGAAGCTGAGCGGCAAGTGAAAACGATTGCCTCTGACGCGACTTCAAAGGGTGGTATACTGGTCTTCTTTCCATCATATACATCAATGGAGAGCACAGTTGATCGCTGGAAAGCAACAGGAATGTTCGATACATTGAAACATTCCATTGGCGGCATAATTGTTGAGCCGAAAGGAAATGTAAAAGCCAAAGTTGTTGAGTCTAATAAAACTCTAAATGTTGCGTCTACACCATTCATGGCGCCTCCCAGTAGGAGTCAACGCAATCGAAATTCAGATGATCTTGAGGACGAGAACTTCGTTACCGTGGTTGATGAGTTTAACAATGCGATCCGAAAATTCAACAGCTGTCTCTTGTTAGCCGTTTGTAGGTGAGTTGCAAAAATAAGGATGACTACATGTAAATACTCATACTTTTCAAATATCCATGATGCGTACATTTTCATCACTTTGATACAGAGGAAAGGTATCAGAGGGAATTGATTTTAGCAACAACAAAGGACGCGTTGTTATCGTAACAGGTTAGATGACAACTTTATTTTGAACTATGTGTGATCTTATCTTTTTTAAAAGGCATTCCATTCGCTCCATTCAAAGATCCATGGGTCATGTTGAAGAAGAGCTATTTGGATGATAAGATGTCTAAAAGTAACTCTTCAACTGCAGTTGTATCAAATATTGTCGTCGATACTCCATCATCTAATTCCATTATGTCATCTGTTGCGAATGGCGGGCAGAATAGTTGGTCTAAAGCTAAAAATATGACTGGAACGGTTGATAGCTCGAATATCCAATTCCTAAACTCAGGAATAGTTGGAACTAATCAGGTACCAGTACAGCAAAACCCACATGGTATGATTAGTGGTCAAATGTGGTATCAACAATCAGCTAGTAGAGCTGTAAATCAGGTATTTGATTTTGGAAATCCAAGTAATTAATTTATCGTATTTCTGAGACAGTGTCTAGGTCGGGTTATTCGCCATAAAAATGACTGGGGCGCAATATTTCTGCTGGATGAACGGTAAAGGCTTTGCCCACTATAAATTATCATATTACAATTATGCATCTCAATAGATTCCACAATGAGGGGCAACTGGCGCAGTTGAGTACTTGGATGCGGCCTCGAGTGAAGAAATTCAAATCTTTGAATGACGAATTACCCGAGTTTCGCCGCTTTCTTGTGGACATTGCGAAAGACCCATCTTTAAGATATGTGGTGAGAGCCAAGGGTTTAAATTATTATTTATTTTTTCATCAGTGATATGTTAGGAGAAAATTTTGACCAAGGTTGCGAATATCGCAGGTCCGTCTGTCGTTGTACCATTTGGCAAGAAAGCAGCAGATAATCCCGTGCGCAGAGTAGTGGAGCTTTCGATGGAAGATATTAAAGGGAGTAATGCGGTTACAGATGACGATGATGATCAAACTTACTTAAATCCAATGTTGCTAAGCAGTCAGTCAGTTACTGTACTGCCCTCACGATCTAATACCTCATCTCGTGGGGTGATTTTGAATGACACTATCCCGATGTTTCCTATTTTTCAAGCACGAGAGACTAAGCCTATCACAGAAAATGTAATTGAGAAGATGATGAAAAAGGATGGTCCTCTTTCTTATAAAGCCAATGTCGTCACTTCATCAAGACCATTATCAAGTTTTGGGTTGCAAAGCAACACAAAATTAAATGTGCCTGAATCAGTTGGTGATTTCGACTCTGTCTCTCAATCTGAAGGTTTTGCAAAACAAACTTTTCAGTTTGGATTGTCCAGTGGTGGATGTTTTGCATCATCATCCAGAAATATACTGTCTGATGATCCGATCTTTTCTCAATCACAATCGCAATCCGCATCTCTTTCACTAACGCAGCCTCTAGCTTCCACATCTGTTGAAAATCCACTAAGTAATGTCAAGACAAGTTTGTTTTCACGAAAATCTATTCTGTCCAATGCACCTATTGAAACAAAAGAGCAGCATGTAAAAACTCTAATTTTGCAGTTGAAACCGCACATGAGTAAAATTATGGAGAACCAGTTCAAAGCTCTTATCTCTAAATCAAGGAGCGTCGGTGGTATGAGTAAAGTGTCGCAGGTATATGCAAATAGAAGTAATAATTATTCCCTAATATATTGTCTAAAATGTATCTCTAACTTCCTAGATTCATGAATTTATTGAAAAATTGATAGAAATTCTAAAACCATTACCATTACCTACTTTGCGTTCCGATGTGGTGATGGGACTGTGTGCTCTTGTGAATGATAGGACCCTCGCTGCAGTCTATCAAGATAAAGCAAAGCAGTTGCTTACTGCACCAGGGGCTGCAATTGACGGTAATGCTATCGAATCTGTGGTTGAGCATCAACATGTGGAGGATTTGACTCAACCATTACCTTCAAGTTCCTCCTCGTCAATTGTAAAACGAGCTTTTTCTACCTCGACAGTATTGGATGAAGATTTGTCCAATGTTGGCACCAAACGAGCTAAAAGATTGATCCAGCATGCTACTTCAGGCGGCAATAAACAGGGAACCTCGAGTTCAATTAAGATCGATCAAACAAACAATGCACGGGATAATTTGTTGTCTAAACTGCAGGAATTAAATCATTTTGACGGTATTAAACCAGGTATTTCTAATGCTAAGGCTCTAGGTTCCGAGGATACCATTTCGCGCTTAAAATGCATCATATGCAAAGATGCATCTAATAATCCTTGTGCAGCTCGCTGTGGTCATATTTGTTGTCAAGAATGTTGGCTAACTTGGCTTAAAGTTAGCAATACTTGTCCACTTTGTAAGCATGAAGCGTCCATCAATTCGATTACCAGAATCAAACTTAAAGAAGGATATTAGTTGCACGATAAAATTGTTAAAACGCTTTAATCAAATTTGCACTTTAAATTTTAAGCTACTGTCCATATACTCGATGGACTTACAGTACCTGATTGTATTATGGTGATTTCTACTCGAAGAGTACAGCACTCATGATGCACTTATATAAATACCCCCTGAAATAACGCTCTTTATACAATAGTCTTAGACATATATCGATTAAGGAAATACATTTCGGAACTGCTATCATTGTCGTCATCTCGAGTTTACTGGTGAGAAGACTTCAACGCGGAAGCAACTTGATCTGCTGCACGAATTCCAGTCTCCAACGCCGCATGAGCCGTTGCGCCAGGGCGATGGTTGGTGGCTTCTCCAGCAAAGAACATGTGCTTCCCATTTCCTTTCTTTAAGACTTGGCCTATCCAGAAATATGAGAAGGCAGAAGCAAGTTACTTCAAGGAAAAGAGGTTTCTGGTTAGAGATACTTACCAATCGTGATTGGCTTTCCTGCAATTGGACTACAGTAACCACCACCAATATATGGATGATGAGAAGGCCTCCAATCCCAAAACATACCGCCAAGATATGCCTCTCTGGGCTTTGGTAACTCGCTCAAAGCTTTTTGGTTTCCAGGATCATTCGGGTCAGCTGACATATGCCGAGGTTCCAGCATAGAGAATACCTTCTCCAGTTGGGCCAAACAGAGTGTAAATACTTCTTCTTGACTCAAACGCGATACCCGTTCTTGGTACTTAGCGGTGGTGAAGCCAACTGCATACGCTGTCGCTTCTTCTCCCTGTGCAATTTCATCTTCTACATTACGGAACCATATTTCTGGGAGCAAAAAGGAGTCATCAGTCATAATCATACCGTGCAAATCTCTTGGCCAAACAGGTTTCTTAAACTTCATGATAACTTTCGTAACACTATTCATCTTTACCCAACTATACGCGTCAGCGATTTCATCGGGAAGAGGCGGAGAGAATGTTATGAGCTTATTATTTATTACATGAGGCGAGGCAGTAATTACGACATTCTTTGCCTTGTAATCAACACCATCTTTTGTTGTTATTGTTACAAGATCATCTCCTGTAAGTGGATAATCTACATTCTGGACAGGAGTATTAATTTCGACCTGTAAGTCTTTCTTTAAATGCTCGACCAAACTTGCAAAAGAATTTTTGAAAGTATAATCTCCGTCTTCTTCTCCATCTGGTGCCTCTATAAATAGTAGTGAGTGTTAACCACCATACGAACAAAAGTGAGGAATACAATCACTAACCTTCAGCATGCCATACTCTACTCCAATGAATAGCTTGCTTTAAAGAAAGTTCATCTGAATTCGCACAAAGAGTATTCGAAAATCCACCCTCTCCCATTTTCAACATGTTAGTATTCAACTTTTTCTCGAGCAAATAATCATAAAGCGATAATTTCTCATCAAAATTATTCTCATCAAGATCAGCTAATTCCCACAATGCCTTGTTTAATGCCACAAAGTCAGGATCTTTGTCATCATAACGCAGAAAGCGATCTTTACTGTTGCGTTGAACATCCTCGACACTGTCCTGGTAAGGCTTCTTCAATCGGTAAGCGTGAGGAGCATTGATTTCACTGGCACCGACATAGTAAAGACCATAACCCTTATCAACTGCATGTTCCAGTGGTCCTCCATCCCCATGCGCCCAGCAAAATATCTCACGAAGAGGCTGATTTGTAGCTTTTGCGAACTTGGTGAGTTCAGTCCCATTTCCTGTATATATAGACATAACATAAACATACACTCGATGTAATAGACGTAAGAGAAATAGAGACATACCATGCAAAAATTCTGCCCCAACTTCGATCTTCGCCCCCTTTACAAACTCAGAAATCTGCTTCACACGCCCACCAATATAGTCCTGAGCTTCCAAAATGAGAATCTTCTTTGGGTCAACTTTATGGTGATTCACTAGCGACCAGCCCGTCTGCAAACCACTAAGTCCACCACCAACAACCACCACATCATACACTGGTTTGTTGGAATACTTTGCAATATGTGTAACTTTCGGAGGTTCAATGATATCACCGGTAGGAAGTACACCAATTTTCATTTCGTCAAGTAATTCATTTGCAAGCGGAGAGGTTTTGTGGTGCGCATACAATGCCCATTGGCTGGCAATGTCTTGGCCTGCAACAGACATCAACTTATCTCTTCCACCGGGATGATTGGCAATGAAATTTGTCACATCGTAAACACTATCTTTGTATGTTACCCAAACATGTTTTTCCATGGTGTTATGCGTCTCTACTTCCTTGCGGCTGATGACTCTCCATTTCGACTTCTTACTCTGATCGTCATCTGAACAATCTGCAATGGCGAAACCACCAACAACAGCCAGGGAAAATGCAATCGATAGAAGTCCGTGATTCTTATTTCCGTGATTAGTTGAATTTCTCCAGAAAGGAACAGTTGATGCCTTCAGTGAGAAAATTTTCTCATTCTCGAGCCTGATTCCATTGGGCGGTGAGCTGCGGCGAATAAATTGCTTCAGCATCGTTATTCGAGAGATTCTTTCACTTAAAGAAAGTATACCATATAATATAAGAAGTACTATACTATAACAACCACCAACCAATTTCGTGAGGGCCACATGCTAATAAAGGGCCTAACTAAGAAGGCGACATACTGGCATCATCGACATAAAAACACTCATAGATGATAGAAGTATTACATTACAAAGTTATGAACTTAAACTGCTTTACCACCACTAATGGCTGTATCAGTATCCGATGAAAAAAAATCCTCTTTTCCATACAGTAGCTTGGATTTTCCACGTTTTGCAATGTTAGACTCAGAACCTTTCAAAGCAGTCTCCCTTTCTTCCATACTCTTTTGGAGAAAGTATAGAGAATCGCTCTTTATTCTACCTTTCTGTATTCGGGAAGTTTGCGACACAACACGTTGGGTAAGAACATTTCCAGATCGATTGGTGAATGATCTCGCTGTAAGTGTTGTAATCCGCTCTGAAGGTTTGTTGCGATCCAATTGACTCGTCTGCGGACTTGACTTCCCTGAGGATGATTCCTGAAAGAGTTGTGCTTGCTTAGTTGCTAGCGTGCGAGGACTATCTGGAACAAGACTTTTTCTCTTCCCCGAAAAACGCGAAGCTCCAAATTGAGTAAAACTCACTGATGCCGGTTCTTCTAATTGTTGTCTTTCATTCAAAGTGTAGATGATGTCAGCAGATTCTGATTCTTCCCCTTCATTTTCATTCTCACCGCCATCAACATTGCCAGTGCCTGATACTATTTCCGACATAACACGAACAAATTCTTTTTTTGGAATGTGCAACAAGCGACTGTCATTATTTTCCATTGAAATGGCAAGATTAGCAATTCCGCATACCAACATAAAAACCACACAAACACCATGATCATGCTTAGACATTCTATGAAATGAGCGGTTTTGCAGAGATTTGTCACAAATAGATAACAGATCTAATTCTTAAAAAATTGATAAAAAAAGCTTACTTGTGAAAGCTCATTTTCTCACAACAATGCATAGAAAAGACCAACCCAAGGAAACCTAATGCCCAACTACCAACAATTTGGTGGGGAAATCGAGCACGACTATAGATACGACTCACACCAACGACAAAGCAGACGACAATGCCGAGAGGTAATAGTGTCAATGAGTTTAGGGACAAAAACAAATGACCCATTACTACCACACTCATGTACGTTTCTAATGAAGGAAAACTGGTGAAACAAAAAGATTATGCTTTATTCACGATGAAAAGATAAATGGATAACTGACCCGAAACTTTCAGAGCTGCGATCAGTTAATTGCTGCAACCGGTTATCGTATTCGACGGGACGTTTTGCTTCTAAAATTCTCCGTAGTGCTACATCATAACAGATGCTTCTATAAATCATAGTCACTTATAGGGGGATCATAACTTACTGATTGCAAATACTAAGTTCATTACAACCACCCAAAAATGATTTCTCCCCACTTCACTTAGGCCAACAACAAAAAAGCACCACACAATTACAACCACATCTTTCCAAGGATACTTAGAAACAATTTTGGAGAATAAATCATTAAGAGAAGGAGTATTCGATATGTAGTCGTTGATAACCCATAGAAGCTCCAGATCTTTCTCAATCATGTCATCAAATGAAGAGGACGACATTGAAGTAGACATTGAAAAGAGTCTGACAAATCTAAACCATGGTAATTTAAAGATCTTCAAATCATAAGCCAAGACGTTCTTTGGCGCGATTACTGTGTGCAGTAAAAATGGAGGAATACAATAATATATACGAAAATACCGAATCCAGAATGCTAGAGCCTGAATAAATATTTTTATTTTTTTTTAACGGTCTGTACTTCCAATTAGCAAGCGACCTGTTCCTTTCAAAATCATAACGAATCTCCCCACAAAAAAGAGCAAAGTTAAACTTGTAAAAAGCCGCCAGATTGCGTTGTAATGCACAAGATAAACGTTGAAACCAGTACTCTCGGAGATACACCGCTGCATAACCAGTTCTACAATTTTGCTTTGACATTTTGCGAATATAATCATAAGCTGATTTGTTGATACGACCGAAAATACTGAAAGCAAAAACCTGTAAAGAACGTCTATTATCTCCCTCAACAATAACCCCATCCTTCTTGTACTTAGCAACTTTACAATGATATTAGTACATGCTTAACTGTTCTGTGCTTTGCCCCCAGAGCATACTGCCTGCCTGCTGTGCTGCGCCTGGTGGTGCTGCGCCTGCTGCTGGGCTGTGTGTGCTCAATCAATAATAATGCTCAAAAAATGTGGGTATCAATCGAATAGAGTATGCCATATGTAAATTATTCTTCAATTACATGTGAAATCATTGCTAAAAGGTTGAGCATCGATCGCGTGGAGAATGATTTTCCAATTTCGCAGGAAAGTTGACTCGAAGCCTGCTCTGATCTTGTACAAAAAGTGCATGAAAGTTATTCAACAACTTCAACCAAATCATCAAAAGCTATGGTATGATTATGTAAGATTGAAATATGATGAGCATTCTGGGTTGAAAGATAGCCAAAAGATTGAGAAAGTCATTGCTGCGGCCTATGATGAACTATCATGGGTTCAAACAGTGCTGGACAGAAAGAAACAATGTTGATGAACTGTATACAGAAACGACATTATATATTTCTCTTTCATTTGATCAACAGGCAACAACTTCGTGCAAATCTGACTTCGCCCATCATTGGTCGTTGAGCAATCTCAAAATGAATGTAATTATGATTATACGATGAATAATATATGTGCTAAATTGAATGGGATTATACGATGAATAATACATGCGCTAAAGTGAATGGCAGTAGTCCGCTTTGGTGCTATTGCACATGTAGTAGGAAGTTGTTATTCACAAATTCTCGTATCTTGAAAGTATTAATTAATTTAACTAATGAAAAGCAAAATACAAAGAAAACACCTTGACGACAGCACTCATGCGTATAAACAAACACCTATAACTATACACAACCAATGACGGCTAAATAGAAATTAAAGGAAGACTCATAGAGAATTCCAGTTGCATCGTCCAATCACAAATTAACAAACACACAGACAAATAGAGTGTGTGTTCTCCTTAGCAAGCACCATATTAGTCTGACTTCTTATCGCTCTTCTTGGAAGAAGATTTGAAGATATATCTCTTTACAGCAAACTCGCAGAAGAGATATAAATAAGAACCGTACATTAAAGCGCCAGCAACGAGGTTGTTGAAATCGTTTGAACAATTTGTACCATTCAATACATAGTACCAACAAGAAATACAGACACCAGTGCCAACAAACATTTGCAAGATTTGAGCAATTGTGATGAGAACGGGAGGGAATGCTTTGGGACAGCAGTTAAGAGCTTGCAGACAATAGTATCCGTACATCATGGCGTGAACACTGAAGTTCATGCCAACAAAAAATAACCCACTTCCAGCCATGGTAGAATATGCACTCCAGCAAAACATAAGTACAGTAATATGATGATACCAATGGAGAAAGATCAAAGGCTTCTTGCGAAGAACGATAAAGACTGTGTCCAACAATTCAGGAATCTTACTGTAAATAAAGAACATTACCCACATACCAGTGGGGCCCGCAGCCCACGTGTGAACAGCGTCATGACAAACAGAATGTTGGAAACCGTTTTCCAATAGGTTAGCAATTAACCAGGGCAACTATTGAATGAATACAACAATAAATAAAAGTGATTAATAAAGAAAGTGCATTCTGCTCACCGTTCGGCACATTCCAATAGTTGAAAATATCGACAATAACGCATTCCAGAAAGCCAATGGACCTTTCAAGTCGAAAGGCTCCCGTTTATTCATTATTGTCTTCCCTCCAAATACTACAACCACGTATCCTATCACTAAAGCAAAGCATAGATTCCAATTGTCAGCTGCGAATTTGATATACTTCTCTGGAGTGAACTCCTTCTCCACTGGCAGAGCAAACGCTTCTGAAAAAGCATATAATGAACGAACGATTGATACTTTGCTCATTGTCAATCTATCCTCCAAGATCTATCTGTTGTCTACTCTATGTAAATGTTTTACAAGAACATGAAATAATTGTAAAATGGTGGTTGGTGGCGCCTGATTGATGAGGATTGTATGGTTCATGAAACTTCGATGATATAACCGAAATACAGAACCGAATCTTTGAACCGTGAACAAAAGTTATGAACAAAAGAAAAGAACTACACCGACCGGGGGGCTCGAACCCCCGACCACAAGGTTAAGAGCCTTGCGCTCTACCGACTGAGCTAGGACGGCGTATGCGTCAAGAGGGAATCGAACCCCCAGCTAAACCTTGGAAGGGTTTCATGTTACCACTACACCATTGACGCTTAAGTGGTACATTTTGTAATTCAATAAAAGTAAAATTATTGCAACAACGATGCAACTACTCGCCTGCCGGGCCAAAACGCCGGCGATGCCATGGCGGGACAGCAAGCAGAGCAGCAGCACATAAAATATTAAAAAATCGGAATATGTTGAAATGAGATGATATTAGTCGCTTCTGTAGTTTTAACTTGTTTGATTTTTCAACAAGCGGTTCTCTCATTCAATAACTTTGCAAACTTCTTTCCACTCCGCATCAGCTCTGTTGCAGTGCATGATTCCCATGCAAGAACTGCGTTTGTTACTACTAAACGTGCTGTTCGAAGACCAAGTTCACTTGCTCTACATGTAACAAAGAACCGTAGGTACCCTCAGCAAACAAAAAAGCATGATTCTCGAGTGGAAAACGCTCTTGCTGATTCGAAATCAAACATTCGCCAGGTGAAAGACGACGTCATCGAGGTAGGTTATTTTATTGGATCATTACATTTATTTCATGTGTTCCACCTTCAGGTCACTGGAACAGTGATAGAGGCACTTCCAAATGCTTCTTTTCGGGTGGAAATAGAACCTCACAAGCAAATTATCCATTCAAGCATATCTGGCAAGATTCGGAAAAACATTGTGCGTGTTTTGGTTGGTGACAAAGTCACGGTGGAACTTTCCGCTTATGATCTCACGAAAGGACGAATCACCTTTCGACACTTGCCAGAAAGGAAACACACTATTCCTGAAGCGGGCAGTGCTGACGTTAGTGAATAATATTTTTGCTACAATGTGGTTGGTTTACATGGTGATGGTTCATATTGAATTAAATGTCGCTTCTTCACGGATTATTTATCCTTCCTCTTTTCCATGATTTGTATCATACAAGAAAATATCCACAATATTTATCGGCAAAACAATCTCAAAATAATCTTGCAATTCAGTTCAATTACAGGGCTTCAACAGTGTGGATCATGAACGTATTATCGTTGCTACCTAAGGTAACCACGCCATACTGAGAGGCCTTTTTCAGGAATGCTACGTGCACAGATCCTAAAGCATGATACGATAGCTTGAAAGCAGCATTAGGAGTACCAGCCGCTGATATTGATGGCAACGGATATCTGAAAAAATCATGTCAACACACAATGATAAGCATATTTTATCGGTCACTAACCTGTATAATCTCACTGTTCCATCCTGATAACCGGCTACTACTAACTTGCCATCATGACTAATTGACAGAGAATTCGTCGCAACAATTTTATTGACATCACCCTCTGAAGTATATGATAGACCTCTCACTTCAGGTGCTGCAGGAGATCCAACACTTCCCCAAGCAATAACTCGAAGTGATTCCAAAATACCAATATCTTGCACCTTCCCTCCAGCATATTTCCTCAAAGGGTTCATTGAAGCAGGCGCTACACCTCCATCCAATTCGAAATCAAAGAAATTCACTTCGACTTTACCATTCAAAGCAACATGATTTTCACCAAAACTACGAACGTAGCGGCAATCAGAAGAGAAATCAGCTGCGATCACAGGTTTACTGTCTGGATGCGCAAGGAAATGTCCAACTGGATCAAGACTTTCCCCATTGACTTTATGAATATAGATGCTACCGTCGTCGCTAGACGAAGCCAGCATCTTATTGCCTGGGGATAAACGCAATTGGCGAATTGCTCCATGACCAACATTGTGGAATCGATTCACAATAGTAAAGAGATATGGTGAATTTGTAGGATCATTCGACTTTTTGATATCGATAACAAGAATAGCCCCACTAACTCCATCTTGGTCTGTTCCACTGATTGCCACAAGGATCTTCGTATCATTGAGGAAAGTGATAGCAGTTGCAGGATGTGGAACATGCAGATAACCAACCAATGATGCACCAGGGTAGTTTGGTCTCTTCGGTAGACCTTCTTTAACTGATACGCCACTATAAACAGTATCCCCAGATACATCCCACAAACGCAAGGAGTGATCGTCGCTGACCGTAAGTACAAGGGAGTCATCCTTTGGATGAGCAATCATCTGTTTAACAGTATGGTTCGTTCCGTGAGCTTCCATAAGTTTACGGACATTACCAGAGTCAGTAGAGTAATTTAAAATCAACCCATTGTTTAAAGAGAGGACAATTTGACGAGCCTCAGGATCGGACGACAAGTTACGTACCGCGGTGACTGAAATGGATTGGGAGGCTGTATATAAAGAACTTGACCAACCTAATCTACTCACTAAGTCGTAAATAGAAATCTGAGAGATTAACGTGGTATTTGCTGCTGTTGTCCACACGGAAACCATATCCTTTGAAGCAGCGATAAATCCTGCCTTTGAACCGTCAACATTACTGTAGGATGTCATCGCAGTAATGGAAGAAGGATGAGTCTCCAAAAGATGATGACGGAACTTTCCTCTCCATAAAAAGACTCTACCATCAACATCACCAGAGATCGCTTCGTCACGGGCACCGTTGCCAGTTCCACCAACCACACTGGTGATTGCGCTGACAGCCCCATGCTCTTCTCCATATTGACCAACTTCACAAACGAGATTCAAACCATGAATGCGCCAAAATTTTATCAACCCATGACCAGCAGTCACAAAATCATTATTGGTACTGGTACGCAATGGAGAGTCTGGAGCAATCAAGAATGCCAACTGGTGAATCGGAGCAGCGCTAACATGAGATCGATGTAACACAAAAGAATCATCCCAATGCCCAGAAAATGTCTTGAAGACATAGAGTGTGTGTTGTGTGTCTCT
>JACCEA012314625.1_pt1 | contig 14493 bp, 8 predicted proteins | sample 7449851 | NCBI WGS metagenome assembly JACCEA01 (sample SAMN15323453, study PRJNA562643) | freshwater metagenome | isolation source: river surface water | place: USA:Blue River Watershed | collected 2017-08-18 | reverse complement strand
GGATGAAAGCTGAATTGCTAACTCTTCCTCAAATGGCGTTTCCAGTTTGGATGCAGTACTTTTATAATACCACCAATATAGAGTCTCTAATAATTCTATATACAATCATACTAGGTATCCCTATTCTACTGGTTTACACAGCAAGCAGGCTTATCTTTGCTAAGCGCCCGGCCCAGCGCGCAGGCAAGTGCGAGCGGGCGGCGAACTAGCTGGATCCGATCAAACCAGAACTTTTAATGATGAGCAATCACAAGGAAATGTTATCTGATGGGGAAAAAGACTTTATTCGCCAAGGTTGTTCGATGGGAATCAGGTTGGATGGAAGGGGTGGGTGCACAACCAACCAACAATGCCTGCATCATTTTCACTTCCTCTTTTTAGGCCCTAAAGACCATCGAACAATTCTTATAGAACCTACTATTTACCCACATGTAGATGGATCTTGTCGTGTTAAGATTGGCGATGCGTTTGATGTAATTGTAACCGCTAAGGTAACTCTTACCGTTCTCCCTGTGGTACATGCCTCTAAAAAGTTCTTTTCGAAGTGCGATATAGTTGAAATATATTCCACCTCTGTCTTTGAAAAAAATAGTGTCTTGATGGAAGTAGATGTGACATTATCTCCTGATGGATCTCCCCAAATTCTTGATGATGTTCACTTGCTCCAAATGATCGATGAAGTTGCCGACAATATTTCTCGGTAAGTTAATCTTTTTTGGAATGATGTTTTAAAATTTTCTTTCTTTTCCTAAGATCTATTAATGGAACCAATTCAATATGTCGCGACCAGTTCTGCATCATTGAAGGAAAATATTATTGGAAACTGTTCCTTGACCTACAGGTAGTAGCCGTCTGTTAACTTTGGTTTTGGCTTTCAATTTTATGCATCGTTTGGTCAGATTTTAAAGTATGATGGAAATCCGTCATATGCTTGTTCTATTGGTACATATTTTGCATTGCAACAATTGAAGCTTCCAAGATCACACAAATTATTCACTGATCGGGGTTACGATGATTTTGAGTTGGACGCGCATGAATATTTGCAGTTAGATCATTCTCTTCTCTCCATAAATTTGGTAGTTGGAAAAGTAAGCTCTTGTTGTTGCCATGTTATGATGTACAACCTTATCTAAAGTATTCTCCTCTATCCATCAGTTAGGAAGCCAAGTGTTGTTGGATCCATCCCTCGATGAAATTCTTTGTTGTGATGCAGTCTTTAATATAGCTATAAACAAAATCAATAACATAGCCTCCTGCAGCCTTATTAAATGTGGTGCATTTCCACTTGAGATATTGGATAGAGTATATTATGTAAGTATATCGGGGCAGTTTGATCGTTTTGGTCGTGTTGATCACCGTTTCACCGTATAATTATAGGATTGCCAGAAATGGTCTCAAAGCATATTTTCACAAATTTCGGGGTTGAGATAGATTGCAGTGGTCTTTATATAACTTAAATCAACATCTATTTTTTTTGGAAGAGTCATTATCTAAATGTTAATTTTAACGACACCTCTAAACTTTACGCCATCATATTCACCCGATCTGGCATCGGTGTAAACGTATAAGGCTCTTCCGTTCCCAAATTGCACGGAAGAAATTTCCTGAGGCTTGAAGTATCAACCAACATAATTGAATATAAATGAAGCAAATCCACAACAATATGTAATTAAATTATTATTTTCAGCCAAATGGAATTATGGTCTAATAATGTTTACATTTCACGTTCACATTCGACAAGGTGCTACTTACTGCATGTAGAAACACACAATAATATGTATCAAAACTAATATTTGACAACGAATAGAATCATAACAGATCCTAACATAATTGTTGACTGTAGAATTAATGCAGCTGAAAGGTCACCATTCAACATTCACACTGTCCATACGACAACTAAAAAAACAATTTGTTCTTAAACACCTGCTGACTCTTCTTCGTGAAAATGAGAATACGATTCTTGGAAGGACTGGACCCCATGTTGAATTTCTTGATTTTCCACTGAAGGAACAGCTACAGCCATGAGTTTTGGTAAGAGTTCTTTCCATGCACATTCACATTTACTGCTATAATCGATCTACGATACCAAATGAATAGCACGTCACCAAGATCAATGTAAATATGACCAACCTGTAACTTAACGAAATCTGAAATGTACTGCTTGAGATCATTTGCTTTATATACTTTGAAAAGCTCAAATTCAGTAAGCAACCTTTCAGTTACTTTTTCAAATTCCAATTTTGAAGCATCTGCTGTTTCTTGAGCAGTTTGAACCGCTTCCTCTTTTTGCTTTGCTTGCGCTTCCTTGCCAGCAACACCAATCAGCTTTCGATGTGCATTGCTTTTCGCTTCCACATCAGCTAATGATGCCAAGTACAAATTTTTCTTTTCTCCTCTTTGATGAATGGCACATTTAATGGAAGACATTACTCTTACGTAATCTTCCAATGGCTCCAAAAACTTAATTAACTCTGATTCAGCATGATTTCCGGTCAAGATGGAAATATTATCGAGCGTTGATCCAAACTAATTTTTTCTTATTCACTACAGGTAGAATCAAGCATATAATACCCATACCATTGATAATCCTGTACCAATTGCATCACCTTCAGATTGGCCAAGGGCAGCAATGCTTTGACCGAATTCAAATAATGCTTGAGAGAGGTCCTTATTTCGTTTAATCAGTGATTCGGAGTGCTTTGTGGCATTTGTTAGCTGCTTCTCCAATTGAGTTATGTAAGTAGTAATTTCTTCAACCTTCATATCTGCCGCTGATTTTTCAAGATCGGGCTAATTTACATCACAAATAAGGGACGAATAAACTTATTGGGAATGAAAACTTACTTTACCAACAGTCAAAGTGTTAACTGTCCCCTCAAACCACGCCATTGCACTGGTTGAGCTCAATTTTTGCTTATTATTGCTTTTACTTTCCTCCTTTGCCCGCAAAAAACTTTCATCACCTTGAAGAAAAGTTACAAAACAAGCAGCATTGCCCAAATCAGGATGGAGAAGTATCCTTGAGAGAAAACGTTCCAGTGCCCTTCGACGAGATTCAACAAAGTCACTTGAAAATCTTCCCAATGTAACCTTTTCTGGTAAGGGGGGTACAATCGCACCGGGAAACTCCTTTATCAATTGATTGCTCAACCAAGTGAAGTCATTGTAACGCCTATCAACAGTCACAGGATTACTCGCATAGCCATTTCTGCTAATATGAGAGTTAACTTTGTAACTAAAATAAGTGTAACATGGTCAATGGCAAAGTCTTAGAAAATCCTTCAATTCACTATGTACCTTATGTACTGCCCGTATTTGTCATTATTTTTCGCTGGATCCGTGACGGTAATTGACATCTCCGTTATTTAAACGTCCTGCTCGAAACCAAACAGAAATAATTTACTTGGGTTGTTAGGGTCTGTGTAATAAAGCACAGGATGTGTATTTAGCTATTGCTGGTTTGCAGTTTTACTTGCTTATATATATGGTATACTGTTGCTAAGGAACTCAAAATTTTTAAGGAACTCAAAATAGCAAAAACTAAAGAGGAGATTCCCTACAACAACCCGTTTGGGCTGGTTACTGCGGGAAAGTCAAAAATGTAAAATTCATTAAAACTCAAGGTTTTTCTATTCATTAGTGTAAATCTGTTTTTAAGGGATAGTTTTGAACAATTTTATGCATAAAAAGACAAAACAGCACCTAATATCTAGATATCGAAGATTTAGCAAACTCTCATGAATACGATTGAATTGATTTCTTTGGTGAAAAGAAACGCATCTCCTCAACGAACCTATTTTCATTTGTGTTCGTTTGGTGGACTCGACCCTCCTTTTGGGGGTAAAATAAACACTTTTTGTAAGACCAAGGAAATTCACAAAATAAATGTTTTCTATGTATTAGGGGAGTTTATTGGAGTTTTTAAACGCGTTTTTTGACCTAAGTTTTCGAGAAACCCTCATTTTATATGCAAACAAATAATATCATAATAATCCAACGAGTTGACTTTGATTGGTCTCATTGTATCTGGAAGTATCATGGTGCGAAGTCCATTTGGTGATTGGTGTGAGATCTTGAGCGAGTTTTTTCGCCTCAACCATGAAGAGGTTAGACCTGAAACTTGGTCGACATACCTGGGGGTTCACTGAATCTTTGACGTAAGGTGCACCTTATGAAAAGTAATGGTTGTGAGGGAAGGGATACCATTCGAGAGCAGACGAATCAAACTTGTTGCAGTAGTTGGACAACATAATTTACATATTAAAACTGATTTCATGATGTTCAAATGTATCTACAAATACAAACGCAACTACAAAGAATAAGGAATCTTTTGCAATTTGCGCTATTGTTGTTGCTCACATCAAAGAAGATACGGAACGTGCATCAGTTCCTAATTATCTTCCGGTTGCTTCGTCGAAGATATACGGTTCTTCTTCCAAATAGATACCATGAAGTAAATAATGAGAGAGAACTGGATACGTTAAGGAAATGATATTTTGACAATTATAACAGGAAGTAAAATGGAAAATTAGTTACGGCTGCCACTAAAAGATATTACGCGTTACTTGTTCGACTGCTGCTGGTAAATAAACTGCTTGTGGTATTTTCGCCTTGTGTACAGGATTGTAGAAAAGCTTAGCAAAAGATTGGCATAATGAATGAACATCTGGTCTACATGATGGTTCATGAGGAGGTCTAAATACTGGCAATAGTTCTTCAACATTACAGTTGTAGTGGGTATCGTAACAAGAATATTATCTCGCCTATATATAAAGAAGAAAGTTCTGTTTTTTCTTTTTTGACAAAATCACTTTAAAATAGCAATTTCATGTTGTCAATCGATAATATCGATAATCTTATTGTATGATCATCAGCACCGTCTACAACTACTTAAGGAAAAGATTTAGAGATATAATAGGAGTTTTCACTGATAATTGAGCTGTATATTCTCTTGGATCTGAGTGAAATGACATTTTTTCGATTGTACGGATGGAATCTTCACAATAGAGAAATAACAATACACAAAAATGTGCCAACACTGAATGAACACATGGAAGTACTTATTTCTCTACTTGGAAAATCGAAATTTCAATAGATGAGTATACCAGATGATTATTTTAATTGGCAATTTGCCAAAGGAGGCGCTTACTTTTTTGAGGGTTACAATGCGTAATTTTAATAATAAGGGAGGAACAATACCACCATGTGACTGAGGCTGAGGAAAAATAAATGCAAATCCAAAATGATTGAGAAAGCCAAATAGTCTAATGCATCTGTATGTAGGGGCCTAATTAACCGTTTTCACCAATCATCGACAAAAAATCGAATAGCTTTAGTTCTAGATAAATTCACTGAATACAACTCTGGGATGTACAAAGTATGGTCATCTCAGACATTGACGGTTTCCAACTCCAGCGTCTTCTTAAAGGTTGGGCGAAGTGTAACTAAGCGCCCTAAATATTATCCAATATAGATGGATTACAAACACATATAATAATTTGAACAAATATAATACTTTATACACACATTATAATCGACTGTATATCACTATCGAAGCTTATCTACTACCCAAGCTACTGCGTGCAGTACGAACATGGAACTCAATTATACATTGCAACCGTATCGGTAATCAATAAGTTAGACCACGCCGGAATTTTCATTTTCATCACCTACCCTAATATGGGCGAGTAATAGCTTGTCCGCCATAAGTTCTGCAAAATTTCATCATCAGAATATTGAAATAAATTAGTTAATAACAAACCTGTCGCAAATGATGGTGATCTTAATCTAAATTTTGACATAGTTGTTTTGATGATTGTTATCTTCGCTATTGATTCATAGTGAACAGCGGATGCAGTAGAAGGATTAAAAATTACAAACCGTCGTCCAAAGGAGGAATACTTATTGTGGTTTGTTTTAAAACCGCCGAGTCCAATGAACAAGAAAATACAGTCTCATCCTCACTGTGTTCTGATGAATCTGCATCTGCATCTTGAAATTCTCCAAATGTGTTCTCATCATTTGTTTCATCCTGAAAGGGATAGAATTCTGTGCCGATATCTCCAGAATCCTCGGCTACCGAATCCAATTGTTCTTCTAGAGGTTTGTCACCAACTAAGTGGGAATAATTTGAGCTTAGTTTATCAGGATTCAAAATGCAACGAACGTCCTCATCACCCTCTTCTGCGTCCCCAAGCATGTTGAACATTTCGATATATAAGGATCGTCAGATGGTGGATTCTTAACGGATGCAGAAGCAGTCGGAAGTACTTCAATCGGTTATCTTTTGGTCACATTTAACACTATTGTAGTACCAAACGTCCATTTTTGTTCTTCTATATATGCAGCGTCTGTATATTGTTCGAAATTTGATTGGGGTTTCGACAATTATGCACCTTTAAAAATTCCTAATTCCCCAAATCAATTCTCAAATTTTTGTGGCCATTCATAAGCTTGCACGCACTATTTGGTCGCTTGGTTATTTTTACATAGGTTTATCGCATATACTGCTCAATTCTCCAATCTCCTATTTTATAACCAAACGACAATACGCCCACACAGCAATTTTCCACAGAGTTGACCTAGACGGAAAAATTACAAAACCCGGTGAAAAAAAAAGCATCCAGACAGCCACTAACTGTCTACGACCTTAAATCTTGAGATAAACGGGTCTACTTAGAGCTTGAGCAAAAGTTTCGATGGTGTTCTTTATTAATAATGATCAAGCTTGAGTGGTTGACCACAAGTGACCGTTTAAGATACACAAAGTCTACATTTCCTAACTCCAACCTAAATACCTAAATTAACCCTATTGGCTACTTTTGGCTGCTCACAGCAGCAGGGCCTCGCTGTGCTGCGCTGCCGCTCCGCCTGTTTTTGAAAAGCAAAAAGAGAGAAAGGGGCAGAGTATATCCAGCACTGCATAAGTATAATCCCGCCTGCCTGCTGGCTTGATTGAGTGTTTTATTTAGCAAAAGAAAATATTTCTTCTTGTTGGTACAACTCTTGTACATCGTGGTTCATTTCATACCTTTCGGCGGTATGTACAGTAGAAGGACTGGTGCCGATTATTGGGGGTCACCCATATATTTTTAAACAATAATCAAAAATACTGTAGATATCTGCAAGTAATTGGTAGAAATGGTTGAAGTTGAAGGATGTATGATGAGAAGTAGTAGTAGCAGTAGTAGTGGTGATAGTAGTTCATGTAACAGCAGCTTTGAAAACGCAGAATATTTTCACGGTGAAGAAACAACTCACGAAGTAGACGAAGAGATTGAAATATTTTCGAATGAAGTTCGAGATACGCGTAATACAGAAACTAGAAATGCACATTTGCCAATTTCGAGTAAAGGGTTTTCGGAGCGTGGTACTTCAGAGGAAGGTTTCGGCATAAATTATACTCCTATTGCAATTGTCAATGTCAACGAACATGCGCAAATGCATGTCATTCGTTCGACCGTTGATTCTAGTGAAGAGAGTGAGGGTGAATTTTCATTTTCAGAAACAAATGAATACCATAATATGGAGGCCATTAATTTTGGAATTAAGAGAGTCATGAACGATAAAGGTGAAGAAGACCCCAACTTTAAAGAGTACATCCCTGTTGGTAAAGTGCATGCTTCTGTCACCGTGGATGGTGGAGATGGATTTCATTTTGGTGATATTCCATCAATCGAAGAACCCCTTGTGCTGTCGTCACATGATAATCCAACGGAGCAAACTTTTCGCAATGTATGTGGTCGTCAACAAGCTTTGCGAGAAATTATTGATGTGTATGGTTCGGGAATGGGCGACCAGGAAGTTTTACTTCTTGATGGGAAGTTTAATGAAAAGACCATTATTGATCCAGAAAAGGATCACTATGGGTTAAATGCGATCAAAGAAGAGGATGAAAATGACGATGATGATGATGATCACTCCAGTATCAATATTCCAATTGAAAATTTGGCACAAACCACTCCTTCTGATTGGGACACGTTGGATGTAAGTTTGGAAATATATGACAATTCACAAGTATGCACGATAGAAATGGACTACAATCAAGCCCTTTTATATTTTCAAGGGTTGAACCTGCAATCTTTTGAATCTTCAATTGTTACCGAAGAACCGACGAAATCATCGTTTTTGTCTTTCGGGGGAAGTACAAAATTAGATTTTTCTGAGTCTCAGATGAAATTGAAATTTCCTTTTTTGGTTGCCTGTGTCAATTACGATCCATTTTGCTCGGAACACTTTTCGATGCTAAAATATATTTATTGCAAACTAATTTCTGGTGATAGAAAATTGCAGCCTATTGATAAGTGTTGGGAAAATCTAGGCTTCCAAGGGAGTGATCCAAGAACTGACTTGAATCGCTCTATGAAATGTTTGTCAATATTGCAGGTATTAAATCGTACTATCAACTATGTTACTAGTATCAACCCTTGTGTAGATGTTGAATTTCTTAGAATCGGAGGAGGCTTTGGCGAAACAGTTGTTTAGTTTGTCTCAATCATTTCAGGATTCCGGTAACATTTCTGTCCGAATGAGAAATGGCGAAGGCGATTCTTCATGGCCTTTTATGTGCGTTGCTATTATGTTCACCAAGGAGGCATTGCAAGCTCTCAGGTGTGGTGCACTAAATGTCGAATGTAACAAGCGAAAGAACGTTTTGGATGCCCTCAACGAATATCATCACGCGTGCTTCGGCGAATTTTGCTCGTAAGTGATTTATTCGAAGTTTGTTGAGAATTTATTTTACTTTCGATTAAAGATATCTCAATAAGCAGCCAACAGTTCACCATGCGCATCTTCTCGCTAAGCTTCGATCGGTATCTGCTACGAAGCCTCACAAGATATTGGAGCATTTTCGAAAGAGGAAGTATTTACTCCATACTAATATTAGTACTACAGTGGAGTTGGCATCATTGACACCGCTTGACACAATTAAGGAAACCTCTTTCGAACCAAAGATCAACAAATGGAAAAATATTTTTCAAAAGAACAAAGCTGAAAAATTTTCTGTGAAGTGAATTAATTAATATAATTTTAATCGGTTAACGTCCAATAGTACTTGTTCCTAGTGATCTCTTTCCGGAATTCAAATGCTTAACCAATTTTGGATAATGTTCGCGATCAGCTTCGCCGCTCCTAGCGTAGCGAAATATTTTTCGGTCCATCGTCTTCTTGCTCTTAGCGACTTGCTTCTCCTGATGTGGCGCAACTGAACCTTCTTTAGGTCCACGAGTAGCAGAATGTGAACGATGCCTAGCAACAGATGCTGACGAAGTTCGCTTTTTCAATTTTGAATGTTCTGATGTGTTTTCAGGACTTTCAGCACCACGTTCCCGCTTGCGTCCTCGTGTATGTTCGACCACCCCACTGCTGGGCAAACCGGCAGTTTCCAATTGATCCTTTATTTCTGTTTCCGTCATATTCCGCACCGAAACTTTTCGTGGTAAATTTGGTTTCGATAAATGAGACTGATTACGAGTGATAATTTGTTTTTCCCGAATGGCTTCATACAGCATTAAGTCATCATCATCGAGAACATCGTCTTCATCATCTTCAACTTCATATGCCCCACTTGCTTCCAATTCGGCTTCCTCAGCTTCTAGCGCATTGAGCTTATCCTCTATCTCTGCATCAAAAAAATCAGCAATATTCTTTCCGTCCATAATTTCCGGAATGGCATCAAATTTCCATTCATCATTTTCTAATTCATAATATTTGCGGTAATCACATACATAGACACCGGGGCCACCATTGTTCCACATCAACACTTTTTCACTTACTCTATCTGACTCACCATTGAAACCATTTTGTACTGTCTCTGGTATAAATGATTGTCTTTCAACATCATCTCGAGATTTTGGTGTTACTACAGTAATTCGGGACATAATGTCATTTTTCATTTTTCCAGACGATAATTTAGAATCCACTCTTGCTTCAAGCAAACTGTCACAAGCTGAAATCTTCAGTTTTCCAATATTTTCTTCTGAAATGTTGCTCATTGGTATTAACTGTGCTCCAGCCACCTGTGCCACACTTTCTATGCGGTGGCGGACGTCGGAAGGGAGATGTTCGTACGGAAAAACATCAATTTTGTTGGCCACCATAATAACTTGTTTGTTTGCAAAAAGTGGTCTAATAGATTCAAAGAGTTTCAATTGTTGTTCTATAGGATATCCACATTGTTCCGATATATCCAAAAAATAGAGTACGCAACATTGTAAATGGGCCAATGCTGTAATAGCTTGCATCTCGATAGTATTCCTCTCTTCTAATGGGCGATCCAAAATTCCAGGTGTATCAACAACTTGCCAACGCAAATAACGATGGTCCATGTGGCCAACAAAGAGTGCTTTTGTTGTGAAAGCGTAAGGTTGAACCTCAACATCGGCACGTGTAACTTTGTTCATAAAGGATGATTTTCCAACGTTCGGATAGCCTGTCAGCAAGAGCGTCCTTGTGTTAGGATCCAACGCTGGTAATCGAGAAATATGCTTACGAACTTCTTCTAAATAACCCAATGCAGCCTTAAGCTTCTTTAAAACTGTGCACATTCTTCCCAGAGCGGCACGTTTTAACTGTTTGCAACGATATAACGAGTCTCCGTATTTCAATAATCGCAAATAATCTTTCGCAATGCCTGCAATTAAATTTTTGGCAGTATTGACTTGACCCAAAGCTAATTTGAAATGATCTCGATCATACAAAATGTTCATTAAATCAGCATAAAATGGGTGGATGTCGTCCAATCGGGGAAACTCTTGCAGCATTGCACCAAGTTTTTCGTCAATAGTCTGCTGAGTAAACTTGACTTTTCTCATATAAAAAGATCGAATGCGCGTTATCTTATACCCTGGATGGATAACGGTAGGAGTCTTTCGTTGAGTTCGTGTCAAGACGATATCAATCATCTCCGATGCACTCGGAATAGGAGAAATTTTCTTAAAATCACGATAAAAATCATCATGCAATCGTTGAAATTACTAATAGAAGCAACTAACCTTGAAATTATAGACCACCATGTTTACAGTACTTAGAATGCAAAGGGATTTTCAATTATTAACTTGTTTTATGGACGACAAAACCAGCCCAGTTGTTGGCTGGTTAGCAACAATAATCAGCGATATTCGTGGTTTCGATCATTCGGGTTTCTCCACAGTCGAATTGGTCTAATAATTCTGCCGATCGTGCCGTTTTGCTGCAATCTAATATGTAAAAGTGGTCAAAAATAGTTTATAGAGGAAATTCGCCCTTTCGGGGGTATTAATATGTTATCCTCAAATTTTATTGTTTTGTGGATAACATATTAATACCGCCGAAAGGTCGAATATCCTCGTTAAACTATTTTTGACCACTTTTACATATTTTGGCCATGGCTAGCAATTAATTTGTACTTCATGTGTGATGATATTCATTGATTAATAACAATTAGAAGTACATTATCTCATTTTGAGATCGATTTCAAAGACACTTTCAATATTAAATCATATTACTTTATGGGCATATCACCTTTATCATTGCTTTCTTATATTCTTTTCTTATATTTTGCGATACAGACACTAAAACAAGGCATTGGAGGAAGCATTTCATTCAAAGGGGTGTAAAAGACTCATTCCCACTAGTTGTGGGAATGCTCGTGAAGAACTACCTTTGGAGGCTCTTACAAGATTGATTCTTGGTATTGACTGCTCAGTTTTTTTTTATGAATGGGATAAAATCATCAGCTTCTTTGGGAGCATATTTTTTCATGGACCCACCAATCAACTTCCAGCCTTGTGTGGATATTTTGGGATGACTTTCATCGAAAATTTAAGCGTAAAGGGATCGATATTGTATTAGTTTTAGATGGAGCAAGATATCCGCTGAAAGAATCAACCAATCAAGCAAGAGAAAGAACGTTTGAAGTTGGAGACCAAAATTAGGGGTATTGTGTCTGAAGTGGAAAATAAAGACGTAGAATCATTGAATTCGTCTTTTAACAGCATATGGATATGTTAGGATGGATATATTGTTTAGAACTGGCTGTGGAGTGGGCTAGATCAAGGAAGTTCCTTGCATATGTTCGCCGATGGAAGCGGACCAGTTGGCGCAATTGGAATTAAGTGACTTTACGAATGGTTCACTAACAACTGATAGTAATGGTTTTAGGATCTAAAGTTATGTATAATGGTCTAAATTTACATAAGGGAACGACCTCTCTTTTGGTGGAAACGATGCACAACTCCCAGCCACTGCCACAATCAACAACAACGGCATATTCCAACTTTCTACCGCGCGTGGCACCATCTCATCCCCCAACGTCTTTATGGTAACAAGATTCAATTCACTGAACCAGTTGCTAGAAAATACTTGAAGCAGTATCGTCAGCCTTGATGGATTTTGGAATGTTGGCAGTAACCCTTATTTTATGCAATGCATCGTTACAAAATGAAATTAACCGATGTAGCGAGTTACTTGCATCACAAGTTAAGAATGTGTAATTCCTAATAGAACAAGCCAGTAGATTAAAACCTGAGCAAGTACCTTCTTATGTTATTGAAAGTCGTCAGGAAATGAAGTGAACCAAAATAATGAAAGCATTGAGATATGCGCATTATCGATTTGCTTATGCCAACAGCTTGCCTAAGAGTGGTAATTCGGAAAGTGATGCAGCATTGGAGGAGTTGTATCGCGAGTCAAGGTTTCAGCATCCATATTCTCTTTTGGAATCATTGAGGGGGGCATGGATATTTTTAATAATTTTATAAGTCAATGTTAGGATTTTTCCAAGGTATTAAGAATGAACTGGTACCTCGTAAGAATGTGGTATCGAGAAATGGTCATTTACCTGGGGTTCATGACGTATGAGAATTTCTTGGAGAGGGATATGGCAAGAATAGCTGAGATGATTCAATATGAAACCAATCAGATTGTTATACGTGAATATGAGAAGCATATGAAGCAGAAGAATCAGCATGACGGATGTGTACGTAGTAGCTGCTGCTTAATCATAGACTGCATTCGAACAATATCACTGTATAACTGATTTCGAATAACCTCTTCACACATAATGATTCTATTGACTTGATATTGACTGTCAAATCCAAATTGTTTTGTTGCAGCCATATCAACAATATCTTTGACAGCTTCATCCTTTGACTTCATTCTTACTTCCACAAAGTTGAGGGTTTCAATATTTGTAGACCCATCCTGAATTTTTTCATCATTACTGTCTCCGTAGACGACTCATCACTTTCATGTCTACTATGCTGATGATTCTTGTCCTGCTTCTCACCCTTAAGATGTTCAATCTCCATTAACATGTGCAGCAGGAGATAGTCCAACCAACGATGATAATAGGTTCTTATCTTTGATGGCAATGTTCTGGCAGAATTCTCACAATTCACACTTCTCAAATACTTCAAACTTTCAACAACCTCAACTCTGGTGAATCAATTCGAAGAACGAAGAAATCTTAAGAGAAAGCAAAGTGGAGAATTAATTGTGTTACAGCTGACTACACAGGCGGCCGGTTGATCTATTGTAGCACAGAACTTACCTTTACAAACGTAACCCATAACGTCCTAATAAAGCAGTATTCCGAGCGATTACTGAACTTCTAAGAAGCACAATCTATCAATCTACATTGCAATAAGGCCTTATACAAGCATACCTCAACAAGCTACTGCCTTACGCTATTAAGCCTGACTACAATACAATACAATAAATTTCCTAATTCAGTATAAGTAAATCACTAATTCTAATGAATTACTTCTACATAACTATGTCCGTGATCGACGACGTACGTATTGTATTCCATCGATGAATGTCCTTATTGAAATACGCCGGGAAATATAAAATTTATTTTCGTATTTAGTTGAATCGGTTTGTGTATCAGCATGAGCTCTTTCACCAATGCAGATTTAATTAAAGAATATAGGCGCTATGATCTTGTGTCATATGATTCTGACGAAGATGTGGCACCATATTCACAGAGGTCTAGATCGCCTAAACCAAATCACCCAAAAAAGAGGCAATCTCGTAAGAAGAAAGACTCAAGCTCCGAAGAAGAACCTCCAACCATTCAAGTCGTCAAACGAATTAAAGGTAAGAGATCAGGGAATGAACAGGTTCATGAAGGAGATGACCTTCCAGATAGAGATATAATTGAACGGGATCAGTTCGTTGCACGCATGATGGCGCGCGATGAACAACGGCAGAGAAAGAACGAAGAATCTGTTTCCCAAGCTTTGACTCGTGAAGAAATTGCTTCCTTAGCAACTACTGGAAAGATATCAAGCGGTTTTGTCGAGGAATCAATTGATCGATTGAGAGAATTTTCGCGTCAACAATACTTAGAAAAACGGGAACAAAAAGAGCTCGAGTTGCTGGAAAAGAGCTTGAAAGATGAAGATGCTTTTTTCTCAGAAGAAAAATTATCTGGTGCTGAAAGAAGACGAAAACAATTGGATAAGGAAATTTTGACTATGGCCAAAGATAAGCATCGATTCAGCTACAAAG
>JACCEA011758388.1_pt1 | contig 14496 bp, 13 predicted proteins | sample 7449851 | NCBI WGS metagenome assembly JACCEA01 (sample SAMN15323453, study PRJNA562643) | freshwater metagenome | isolation source: river surface water | place: USA:Blue River Watershed | collected 2017-08-18 | reverse complement strand
TCGGTATTATTGTAATTACCTCATCCTTCTATCCTGTGAATTCTGTTACTCCGGAGAGATTGATTCTATTTCATTCCATATCATTTATCCTGATAATCTGAGTGGACGCATTCAGATCATCATCGCAATGTTGGCTTGAGCTGGATCTCACAGTGCCACAGTGCGCGCCACAAGCGAGCACTTGGTTTACATCAAGTTTACCTGAAAAGTAGTCGCACCTTGTGCATTATTTAAATTCTTAAAAAATGCAGAGGAGTGCACCTGCAGTGGCGTCGTTGCATTTCCCATCAGCAAATTGAAGTTGCTTGACAACGAAAACATCGCAGAAGTTTACAGTACAATATTTCAGTCAGAAGGTCTGGTGATTCATTGCTTTTATTCAAAATTTGCTTTGCTTATATATGTCAAGGCCCTTAAATATTTCCAAAAATTGTTGCAAATGAAGGCACTGTTAATTGTACTTTTTATTGCCGTTGGATTGCATTGTGCTTGGTGCTTTCAACTGAGGACAACTGGTCGTTTGTACTTGCGGTCATTCAGAACAAAATCTTTTGAGATGATTAAGAAATCGATCACAGATTTGGGAGATAATGATATTGTTGGCAAAAGGTAAGAGTTGCGTTTGCTCCGTTGATCCGTTTTGACTTTGGACTTGTTCATCAGAGTACTGGTCCGTACAGATTTCAATGTCCCCCTTGACAAACGGAGCGGCGAAATTACAGACGACACTCGTATTCGAGGTGCGATACCAACTATTAAATATCTTACGAGTAGAGGCGCGAAGGTATTATTAGCATCTCATCTTGGCAGGCCAAAAAATGGGTATGAGTCAAAATACTCTCTCGCTCCTGTTGCTCCACGGCTAAGTGATCTGCTTGGTCAAGAAGTCCAACTCGCACCTGATTGCGTCGGTGTCTCAGTTCAAGCAATGGTTTCGAAAATGCATAACGGGGATGTTATTTTACTAGAAAATGTTCGATTCTACCCTGAAGAGGAGAAAAACGACGCAACCTTTTCGAAACGCCTAGCTGCTAATGCGGATGTATACGTCAATGACGCATTTGGTACTGCGCACCGTGCTCATGGATCAACTGAAGGTATTGCCGCTTTTGTGAAGCCTGCGGTGTCTGGGTTTTTACTCCAAAAGGAGTTGGATTATTTGCAGGGAGCAATAGAAAAACCAAAGAGACCGTTTGCTGCCATTGTTGGGGGTTCGAAAGTTTCTTCCAAAATCTCAGTTATTGAGTCGATGTTAAACAAGGTCAATAAGTTGGTACTTGGTGGAGGAATGGTATTTACGTTCTTGAAGGCCCGTGGTATCAATGTTGGTGCATCTTTAGTCGAAGAAGATCAATTAGAGTTAGCGAAGCGATTGGAGGAACTGGCGGTGGAGAAGGGTGTCCAGCTGATCCTTGCTAGGGATGTTGTTGTTGCTGATAAATTTTCAGCAGATGCGAACCACAAAGTTGTCGACATTGAAGCTATTCCTGATGGATGGATGGGTTTGGACATTGGTCCAAAATCTATCGTTGACATCCAAAATGCTTTGGATGACTGCAAGACAATTATTTGGAATGGTCCGATGGGGGTATTTGAATTTGAAAACTTCGCTAAAGGGACGAATGCAATTGCAACGACTTTAGCATCGCTGACTGATAAAGGTTGTATAACGATAATTGGTGGTGGGGATTCGGTCGCTGCGGTCGAGAAATCAGGATTAGCTGATAAAATGTCACACATCTCGACTGGTGGTGGGGCATCTTTGGAGTTGCTCGAGGGGAAAATTCTTCCAGGAGTTGCTGCATTGGATGATGCATCAGTATAGAATGTAGATCTCATTTTACTATACTTAGATCCTCTATTATTTTCCAACTTTACACAAAATCTGTACAGAGAGTGATCTGACATATTATATAACAACACGAATTTGCACACACGCCAAAAATCAAATACAATAGTTCTCTTCTATTAACATGCTGACTTTTCGATACACATTATTTACATTCTCTTCAAAAAAAATAATAACTTCATGGTTTTTTAACAGCTTTACGGGAGGGCTTTACCAAGGGGAAACGAAGTAGCCCCGGATTTGAAAATAACGGGGGAAGGATTAAATTGTTTTCTATGTGTGTTGTGCAACAATAATCTTGGCATGGCTTATACCACAAAAGACGTCACCTTTCTGTATAATGATCGTTACCCCTATTCCGTTAACGCCCACTTCAAATTCAGATCCACCTGGCGGAGGGCTGATAGTTCCACTCAATGACCCTCCAAGGTTATTACTACTTGCCGACTTATTTATAACTTCTACAGAAAACCTACTAATAGATATTGTAATATTTGCTTATCTCGAAACAAATCCACAACTAACTTACTCATCTCCAATTTTCCTCATCTCCAGCAATTTCGCAGGAGAAAATGCTGAAGAGGCACTGAAATTGACATGAACTGAAACTTGATGAATCCCAATGGTTTGTAACTCAATCTACGAGCAACAAAGCAATTGTAATAAATGGGAAGCAGGAGCTATTCAAATCGTTGTTACCTTCTTGATTAGCCATTTCTCATAAAATGTTACAACAATAAATTGCGGCATCATACCTGTTGACATCCACAGACCACGTGGTCGCGGTGGAAGGGGACGACCTAAATTCAGATTACTATTGCCTCGACTTAACGAGGGATGATGTCCAGGGTATTGATGAGGCAACCCCAACATACTACCACCACCCGGACTTGAGACTCCAACACCAGTGTGGCCAGGAAGACTCTTGAAAATACTTTTTGGTTGATAACGTGCATCAAAGCTGGAACATACCACTTCCGCAATATCATCATATGGTAACATAATCTCTTCCTCCTTTCCTCCAGACGTTCGATCAGTTTTCATGACTTCAGGAATTGCATCAAGAAGATTTGTGACTGATGGCCTTCGACGAGCGCTCATAGGGCGCAATCTTGATGAACTCATACTTTCGACCAATGGCATAGACTGAGCATTAGAAATACTGTTTTGAATCATGGGGCTGAACTTTTCGCTCTTCACACTACTTTCATGTCCGTCAAGAGCATTCATAGCTTTCCTAATAACTTCTCGGCGTTCTTCATCTGTAGCCGTTGATAGCAGTCGTGCTAGCTCTGTGGACCACCAAAACAAGGGGAAATGAGTAAGTGAAAAAAGAAAAGCGAAACGTCATACCGCGTCGTTGCAAATCATCCTCATCCATCATTTCTTTCGAATGCAACAATGAAATCTAAGCGTGTTGCATGAACTTGTCAACAGACAAGTTTGAAATGATCTGTGTTTCCAATTCTGCTACGAACGGTGACCGTTAATCCCACTCAAAGCATTAATAAGACCAAAAGAAACGAAATAAGAAATTTTGTAGATCCCAGACCAGATCCATTTCAAAGTTTACGATCTTACGTTCTATATTGCTTGTATAAAATACATGGCGACCGCAACAGCCAAAATAAGAAACTTCACAATCGAGTATTTTTGTCACAGACTTTCTAAAGTGATGTAAAACAATTCGAAAATATGCCTTCGTCGTGAATTACGGCAAAACGGCCGGGAGTGGCGGGCGAGGAGCAATCTCAAACTGGAAACGACAGTTCCAAGTTGCTTCACCGCTAATATAAGGGGCGTAAAAAGAAAATCAGACTCTAAGTACGCGTACTACAATAGTCGACTATAGGTGATTACCACAACTGGAATTTAAATATTATTCAAACAGCTTCGAGTGTCGTTTGGAAGAGGTACTAATGCGATCCATAAAATTGATGATTTTGTTATTTGTCATTAAAACTCACTCCTATCTGCTTATTCTCCATCCTCGAATATTCAATCCCCAACTCTCTGCTGCTGCAACAGTGAAAGGTGGTGGTGATATTAATAACGACAACAAGTGCCTCGAAAGTAGTAAACGAAATATTCCGCCAAAAAGGTTACTTGAAGATAAAGCTATATTTGTTGCAGGTGTGAGTGACAATAAAGGATACGGTTGGGGAATCGCAAAATGTTGTGCATTTCACGGTGCGAAAATACTGGTTGGAACTTGGGTTCCTATGGTAAATATATTTGAAAGCAAATTTAGGAAAGGATATTATGATGCAGATCGGAAACTACAAGATGGACGTTTACTTGAAATAGAAAAAATTTACCCACTAGATGTACAGTTTGACAATGCCAGTGACATCCCTCATAACTTAATGCGGGATCGTCGATATAAGAACCATCAACATTTCTCAATCGAAGAAACGGCAAAACAAATACATTCAGAACACGGATTCATCGATGGAGTTGTCCATTGTATCGCAAACGCTCCTGAAATCAATCATCGTTTGGTAGACACTTCGCGCCAATGTTATCTTTCAGCTGTTGCTACTTCGTCCTATTCCTTTGTCAGTATGGCCTCGAAATTTTCTACGATAATCAATAAAGGTTCGCACTTGAAATCTGTTTGGGCGGTAAAGTGTCAATCATTATCTGTGTAGGTGGTTCAATCGTAACGTTGACCTATCATGGGTCGAGGAGAGTGATGCCCGGATATGGTGGGGGGATAAGTTCATCTAAAGCGGCACTCGAATCTGATACGAAGTATTTGTCATATGAATTAGGTCGTGAGTTTAATGTAAGAGTGAATGCAATATCGGCTGGTCCTCTTATGTCTAGGGCGGGTAATTCTATTGGAAGGGATGGAAAATTTGTGGAACATGCACAACTTGAGACCTCTGTGCGTTCCCCTCTTCGAGGATTGGCATCAGTTGATGACGTTGGTTCAGTAGCTGCATTCCTTCTGTCGCCTCTTGCAAAAGCAATTACTGGCTCCATAATATTTTGTGATAATGGATTTCACACAGTCTTTTGATGGGATTGAGGAAATAGAAGCATCGGTAACTGTAAAGCCAAAGCCCCTAAGCGATAAGCAAAATAGACCTATTGGGATATATAAGCCGGTTTGTCTTAATGCTATATATAATAGACGACGAATAAGTTAAGTATTAGCTAATAGCTAATACTATTGTACAAGAATACAATGTTGTAAAAAAATTGTTGATTGGAGCAAGATGAGCAGCACAGATGTCATTCCAACTCATGATGCTTCCCTTCGAGCTTGTCTTTATGATCAGCGCACTTTGGCACATTTTGTCTTACTAACTGCCCAGCTTTGCTTTTCTGGCTGGCATATTGTCGGGTCGCAGGCTTTGAAAGAGGGTGCAAATCCATTTGTTTTTGTTCTCTATCGTGAACTGGTTGCATCATCTATTATGGCATTTATCTTGTATTTTGTCACAGGTGAGAGAATACTCATCGACTCTTCCGATTACAAACGATTCTTCTTCTTGGGATGTTGCTCTTTTGTGAATGTTGTGGGTGCTATGTTGTCATTAAATTATATTTCGGCCACCCGATTTGCAATATTTCAACCGTCTATACCTTGTATTGCAACCTGCATCTCCATCTTCATTGGGCTGGAGAGCTTCACTTGGATAAAAGCAACGGGAATTACTCTTGCAGTGGGTGGCGCAGTAATGGCGGAAGCATGGAATGACTCAACTTCATCCGATGAGAAGAACGTCTTTCTCGGTACTGCTATTGTTTCTTTGCAGGTGTTTGCGATGGCAAACTTAGTGGTGTTTGTCAAGCCCATACTCCACAAATACAACCCTGCAATGATCACGTTGGTATATTATTCGATTGGCACGTTTTTGACAATTCTACTTTTCTTGGGTTTCACGTATAAATTGACAAGTCAAGATATAATCTTTCATGGAAAGATTTTGCCATGGTTGGGATTGTTTTACGCGGCAATTATTGCGACGGTTTTTACGTACAATGCATTGTCGTGGGCAGGACGGCAACTATCACCAAGCGCAACTACGGTATATTGTACTTTTCAGCCAGTGGGAACCATATTGTTGTCGTTTTTATTCTTCGCGAAAGTAGTGACTCTTTCCGAAGGAATGGGAACGGTTTTGGTGATAGCTGGATTGATAATTACAGTACTAGGCCAAAGTTTAGAGCGAGGTGACCCTCTCTTGAAACACAAAGATAGTGGAGATTTTCAAGCACTATTGACGGGAAATGATGTTGAGAGCGTTGATAAGATATAAAGTAAATAAATTATATATCAACTAGTTTTTCGATTGCGCAATAATCTTCATCCCCCACAAAGATTAGTGATCAAACTATTGCATCCTATTTGATGAATTACTAAAGTAATCCAAATATATCATCTATATCATCTTTCTTGCGCTTCACGACAGATTCCTCTGACCTGCCCACAGTGGCTTGTTTTGGCCCAATATCATTTAGACGCTTCTTACCTGAACTCTGTTTCAATTTCCTGATATCGGAGTTGACCTTGCTAGAAGAAGCAACCATAAGTGCATCCGAAGAAATTTCATCATGCATCACTTCTTCGCTTCCCTGTTGCTTGTCATTATTCCGCGACCTGGTCATGTCTGAGTCATCATTGTGAAACAAAAGCCCTGATATAACGTCCAAGCTGATGCATTGTTCTTCACAATCTTTAATCATGTTGTCATTCTCATCAACCTTGGAAGGACATTCATGTGGAGTTGCGGTTGTAGCGAAAGACGGAAAGATAGTTTCAATAACAGCAAAACTCTGCGATGAAATATGAAGACTGTCACAAATTTGAGAAGTGAACACGGACGAATATTTCCCGTTGACGAATTGAATATGCTGAATAACGGTGGAAATATGTTGATGGGTTTCATACAACGGCAACAAAATGCATTGCACGCTCTTAAATATTTTGGCCATAAGACTCCATAAAACAGTAAAAAGTGGCAAAAATATTTGCTTTCTAAGTAATTCAGAATAAGCATGATATCCCTTTGTGGCAAAATGGATAGCCTTCGTACCACTACATATCGTCATAGCAACCGCAATGCCCTGAAGAACAATTTTTTGCACAACTTCCAAAGTGAGTTTTGTTTGCCCAACATGGAATCTCAATGCCTCTATCGATGCTCGTTGTAAGAGCAGTAATGAATCTTTCTTCCATTGTAAAGACAACGCTCTCACAACCCGTCGTGCAAAAGAAAATGCAAGGGTATTTCCATGTTGATTGCGGTTGCGATACAACAACTTTCTTACCAGGCAAACATCTGATTCGAGACGATTTGCAGTTTGAAGAAGTTCCTCCGTCAAAAAAGAATCCATATCCCAGTCTCCCCAAATTATGAATGGTTCGAACTGCTGGGATTGATCTCTTGGCCGATTGTTTGGTTGCCACAGTCCGACGAATGCCACTTTTACAATATTTACAATAAAAGTGGTCTTGAGGTGTTAAGAGTCACTAGAGTTCGTCCATTAGTTATGTTAGTCTACAAATGGCTTTGGCGCTTTGGCGAGCGATGTATCATTACAACTGTATATATACTAAGTATTATGGAACCCGAAAGATCTATTCGCAGAAGAAAAATATAAAGAGCTACTTTTCCTCCGATGCGTAAAACGCTGAGCAATCAAGCATGATAAAATGAGACTCGACCCTTCAAAAACTTCCGTTTTGGGGTAAAATAAACACTTTTTCTAAGACATAGGAAATCAACAATTTAATTGTTTTCTATGTATTAGGGAAGTTTATTGGTGTTTTTAAACGCGTTTTTTGACCATAGTTTTTGAGAAATCGAGTCTCATTTTATTTGCAAACGACAGTATAACTGGAAAAACGTCGAAGAACACAATAGATTGGGAATATCTTCTTCCTCTTTATATTATATTTCGTGGTGGGTTAAATCTTACTTTTCAAAAACGGCCGGATTAAATGGTTTAGCAAGCAATTGGCTATGAAATTAGAAATTAGTAAAATACCTAGATAGAAAACTGATGAAAGATTGTCTTGTAGTTATAAAAATAATATAGCACTGGAAATCGAAAATTAGATATTCACGCGAAATTCGCTCTGATTCGTGATTTGTAGTATATTCTATTTTGAACAACGAACTTTTAACTTTCACGCCTTCTCAACTTTATTTAATGTATATTGATTCAAAGCATCTACAACTAAACAATAATAAGAAATCTATCGTCAAGTTTCATAACAACATACAATCAATCATATCAGAGTTCGATATGTACTAAGAACAACTATGTTTGATGAGATTTGACCCAACGTTTCTAAATCTCTATCCCAACCGTGATTTCCTCCTTATTATTAATTTCTGGTTGATCTTCTAAAACCAATGCAGCGAACGAAGCCTGCAAGTGCATCGCTGCCTTGCCGAAACGTGCTCGAATCAGATCCAGTAACTGAGGGGCTTGCATTATCACGCCATCCAAATAGTAGTAGACTTCTAATTTGGTGATTTCATCTCCACTTTTCCTAATTTTATTTACCACGAACAGGCGAGGAGCCGCGTGGTTGAAGTCATTATCAATCACAAATTGTAAACCATCATTCTTTGCCAGTTCGGCCATAATATTGTACTTATTGTTTTGTATGAGTAAATCTTGGTTTATGGACTGAGTATCGAAGAATGGAGAAAAGGAGAAATACAATAAAATGATATCATTGTTGGGCCAATTGATGTGTGCCTCACGCAAAAGCGTCTGAAGAGCGGCAGGGTCTGAGAAGGATACAGATAATACCGGAGAAGAGGAAGATGCAGCCATTTACGTTATTCAGTTGCAAGGCTTTCCGTTCTTTGTTGTAAAATGTATGTGTATAGCTGGAATTTTATTTGCGCGCTAATTTTCGAATTTGGCTTGGGCGCGTCGGTATGTCCGGTCAAGAAACTCAAGAAACGGCTGTGGTGTTTAGACCCCTTAATTAAGTACTGATAATATATATTATTCTTATTAATAATAATTGCTGTGGTAGGAGCAAAACAACCTTTTTCATAGAAGTAGCTATTGCATAGTTGTTTGGGTGGTTGATTAATTCGTTCGAGAGGAGCAATGAGTAACAATTCAAGAAAGGAGGCGATACAGGATTTATCCTATCAAGTCGAAAGAACCAGTTGGACTTTGGTACTGTTTGGAATGTTAACGCAAAGTATGACCTTTTCATCGACCTAAAACATTTCCTGTTGATTGTTGTATACTCTAGGTGGAGATTATTCTTTTCCGTCATACAACTTGGTATTGGGGTTTTGGGGTGCTTTTTGTGCCTTCGGGAAGCATGGGCGAGCAACCTTTGGGTAAATCATGTATTGATAGACCTGCAGACATCTAACGATTGTTTCGACATATTCCTAACAGCCTCATCATGTTTTCATTTTTTGGGTTGATTCTTGATATAATTTTCGCCTCGACTCATCGTGAGTTTTAAGCTTAGTAGTCCGTTCAAACATGGTATACATTTGTATTTTTATAGGATCGGTCGACTCTGGAATGTATACTTTTTGCTTTACGATGTTCATATTTTGTCTGTTTGTTAAGGTCGGTCGTTTTCCCATGGAAGTATTGCACATTATTCTTTACATGATAATCAGGTTTTAATGGTTTATGTCGCATCAAAGTATTTCGCTGCTATTGGGGGTGCCTATAGCATGGAGTCCAGTCAATTATCAGACAGTCTATATGAATCTTTAAATAGTAAGCTCGATTTTATTAAATGTCTTCAATGCCAAGATTTAAATTTAACTGCTCCAGCATCTGCGACAGAGCAAAAAGGTGGTTACTACGAAGATAATAAAAATACCTTAGGTGATGCGGGTAAGAAATATACTCAATATTATCATTTTTTAATTTCTTTTATTTGTAATATTCCAGTATGATCCACAAGTAGTATATATAACTGTAATTTTTGTACATAGTGATCCAAGTAAAGTATTAGTCATGCACGGAATTTGTTGATCATCTTCGCACTATTTTGACGATTTTAAGAAACTAATCATTTTAATATAGAGCTTCTACAGTGACGAATTGGTTGTCTCTGAGGAATGCTGATCAGTACAATGATATCTCGATTTCCATTCGGAGAATTTATCACGCAAATTGGACAGCTCTACCAGCGGTACTCCGGAAGAAGTTGTTTCTTGCCCACGACCAACAAGTGGCAGCGGAGGATGCACTGATGGTTTCACATACCCATAGTTTTGAATGTAATCATTCACCTGCTTTTCGGTGGACATATCAGTAATTCCAAGATGGTAGTCCATTCTTGCGGTAATTTCTCTTAAGGAAGGACCATTTGCTGCATTTTCAAGCAAGGGCTGCTGGTTACTGCGAGATTTCAACCGCGAAAGAGTTTGGACCGAGGACTGTGTCATATCTCTCATCGCTTTATGGAGACAGCTGAAATCGACGTTTGCGTGGAAAGCAGGTGTCTCTCTCTCTCGATTTTGGTCGAAAAGTTTTTCACGATCCACATGAACTTGGTGCCGTCGCTCAGAGGCCTGAGAGTTGGTACGATCGATTTTGACTGAAAACAAGGTTGGCCGATCAGCGTGGTTATCATCCATATGACGTAATTTTTCTGCAAGAGAATGTGCTTTCGGTTCCTTTCCGGAATTATTATCCCAATTAGATGACTTAAAGGGGCGTTCATTTGTAGCAGTTGCTACTGGTTGACCTAAATGTGCGTCATAATCGGTCGGTGTTATGGGAATTTCATCAATTGGAGTAGAAGAAATCCCTGGAATTACCGTATTCATTCTTCTTTTTTTAGGGGTATTAAATGCATTCTTTGCAGTTAATTGGGCTCGCAATGTAAAGGATAACCATTGATAAAACGCTGATTTTACTTGTGTTTCTCGTTTTATTTGCTTGTGACAGAGGATGGACAATAAATTAGATAATTTCATGACTTGCTGTGTGTTTGAGGGTTGCGCTGCACCGAAGAGGGGGTTTCGAGCTGGACCAACTTGTGGTGTCAATTTGGTAACCTTACTGAAAATGCCTTGAAGATTGCCAGAGAACGGATCTTTCACATCTTTTTTAGATGACCTGATATTCAGATCATTTTCACTGACATTTTGAAGCGGGCGACGAGGTGTTATCCGAGAGGGCGTTTCATTTTCGTTATCATGAAGTCGATGCTTCTTTGTTGGGGTGCTTGGATGTTGGTGGGTTGAAGAACCATGAAGCAAAGAATTGATGGACATCTTTGCATCCAAGTTTCATTTCAATTTTGCGGCGAGTGCTCGAGTCCTTGCTCTAGCTGGGTGCCCGCCGGCGAGCGAAAGATAATTCAAATTTGGAATTACGGAATTACTCAAAAATACATCTAAGTATGTATCAACAGAGCGAAGTAGATATTCCGAATCCATCAATATGAAGATAAATAGCACAAAATATAGTGCCATATGTGTGAGTTGTTAGCGAGCTCACAATTTTATAGTTAGGGTTCTATTATTAGTGTGCTTTGCCAGGAGACTTGTTGAAATGAAACGTTGAACAGTTCTGGGAAGTAGGCAATATGCTTTTATTTACTACCCACAGCATAACAATCATTACAACATGCAAATTCAATATCAAATTCACCAACATCACAACCTGCCCATACTATAATCTATTGCATACTATATACGATCTATTTCATTCACATTTGAGGTGTTTCTTGTGCACTGGAGTCCAACATTTAATTCAACTAGTACAATTGAACAGAACCCAACAAAGGAAACACGAACACAGTAGCATCTCTTTAATGGCGATCATCATAGATCATCATTTTTTCAAAGCCTTGTATGATTTGGCGAGTGTGGAAAACTCTCATGAAAACATTATCTTGTACGTATTTTAAGCCATGCTTTTGACAAATACTTTTTATTTTCGGTGCCAAAAGACGGTAATGTAGTGGACTATAGTCGGGAAACATATGATGCTCAATTTGGTAGTTCAAATAGCCATGCATGAAATCAATCCAATAACTACCTAAGTCATAATTGGTACTACCCAAAACGGACCGGAAAATTATATCAGCTTGTCCTTTAGCTGGATTGGGGAATTTGTAAAGATCACCACCACAATGATTGGGGACAATAATGCAGAAAGAATGTACATTCGCGACTGTCTCACCAATCAGGACATTTCGAACTACTGTGTAAAATGACCCAGGGACGACGATCTCGAACAGACCACAAAATATACCCCAGTAAAGCAAAGTAGGTAAATGCACAGTTAAAAAAATTTTGCCAAAGTAACTGAAGGGAACCCATTTCATCCATGTGAAGAATGTGACAGTTCTATCAGGATTCAATTTAGCCCTTTGTTCCGATGGCAATTCTGACATGATCATACGGTCGTACGTGGTGGATGCATAGTACGACCATCTCCAAATGAGCATATTAACCACCATAAATAAATCTTTCCACACAATATTTAACCACGGAATTCCGCAATCAGATGCAATGATATTGTCCATGTTCATTTCCACCAAATCTGGATCGCTGTGGTCGAAATCCGAATATTCATTCAAGTGGCAATGGTGATTCTTATTGTGTTCCAAGGCCCATGCCTCTGGAAATATCCAATCAGGCCAATCAAGAAATCTTCGCCAGCCCATTCCAAAGACGGTACTATGGTAGCGACCATCCTTCAGTTTGTCAAAAGCTCGATGAGAAACGTGGTGACCAATAATTGCCCAACGGCTGGTGATGTGAATTCCAAATAATACAGAACCAATTAACCCAAGCCAACCTTGCAGCGGTAAAAATAAGCAAGCAACGAGGAGGAAGGAATTCGACGTCAAGACAATATCGCTCAAACACTGTGCAACGTCCTCCGGCGAAACAGCCTTGTTCACTTCCTCGGCAGCCTTTAGTACATCAGCCAGAAATTGTTGCTTGTTAACCTTTCCAATAGATTTGTAATCCGTGGATGACACCATGCTCATGAATAATTGCTGACTTAAAGTTGAATTTGAGTTTGAGAATAATGATATTGATTACGCAGATCTGCGATGTTCGGAAACCTTATTCCATATTGGGTGGTTCTGGTTCTGTTCAGTGGTCGCTCCGCTTTCAAGGCGGGCGTGGATGACAGACGTGAGAAGCCGTAGATACACATACTTTGGAGGCTTCAGATGTAAACAACAGGTTTTGGATATATTCTTCTAGGGGATCCTGCTCCCACACAAAATGGTCCCTATTTTCCCAGATTCACCCGTTTAGGAGTTTAGGGGTTCCTTCGGAAAATTTTGAATGAACATGGTGTGCTGCTGTAACTTTGCAGGGTTGTTTTGCACCGCGGTGATTTTGGGAAGTGTGAGCAAGAGAGGCAAGCCAAATTTGACATCATCCCAATTCATTCGTTTGATTCAGTGAATAGGGAGGATGATTGAACGAGGTTCAAGCATATCATAGCGCCCCTTGAGAGATTGAGCAATGATGTATCTGGATCAAAAGAGCTTCCAAAAGGAGGATATTCGAGGCGATAGGGTTTTATCAAACACCAGCACTAACCATCAATCCATGGAATCTCATAGCTCCAATTCATTGGAGGACCAGGAAAAGAAATCAAAAAAATTGAAAGGCATTGAAGTATTTGTTGGAGATATTTCATTCTTTTGCAAAGAAGTTGATTTATACAAATTATTTTCCACGTATGGTCGTGTACTCAGAACACGGATTAAGCGCAGTGACAAAAATGGCAGAACGCTGATGTATGGCTTCGTTGACATGGAATATTTGGATGATGCCAATCGTTGCATTGAAGCTTTGCATGGCTCTCGCTTCCAGGGAAGAGATATCAGGTTTGATATAATTACTTCAATTTATTTATCTTTGAATGTCACATCACTGTTCAGGGTGGAACTAAGTGGATCAAGAGCCCCCACTCAGCCCTTTCGAACAAAACATGAAGATTATCACCAAATCTATATATCCTTTAAATCCGAAGAAGGAAATGTAAGAATATCATTCAGTTTTTCTCGTCTGCTTTGTAACATGTTCCGATAAAAGCCTGATGGTAATCAGTTACCTACCGAAACGATGCTGCGCGATGTGTTTGAGCAATATTCACCTGTGAAGGATATTGCAATTAAAGAATATTCCTATGATAAGGTACCTATCGCATCAACTTAAATCCGAGATATTTATATGTTGTCGCCATTCATAGACCACTCATATCCAACAAGGGTTTTGTTTTGTTGCATTCTTTTCCTTGGCGGACGCAAAACGAGTATTCAATACAATACATGGGCACTTCCATAATGGATTTTATTTTGCCTGCAGCTTGAGCTACCACTTTCCCTTGAATGATTTAGATACTTCCACCCCATTGGATTACCCAGATCCTGTTGTTGGAGAGTCTGGGAGAAAATCTTCGAACGATGGAGTCCAGTCTCCTCAACATCGAGTTAAATCCCAGATTCCCAATGATCCTCCAGTGATGATGATCCCTTCCACATATGTTCCATACGGTGGAGGTATGATGCCTATTGGAAGTATGAATGAGGTGTTGTATCCTTCTATGCATATCATGCCACCTGTTTTTCCAATTCCAACACATCAAGTAACTGCAGATGGTACATATTTACCTGTCACTGTGGCAATGGTCCCTCCTCCACCCTC
>JACCEA010999289.1_pt1 | contig 14498 bp, 16 predicted proteins | sample 7449851 | NCBI WGS metagenome assembly JACCEA01 (sample SAMN15323453, study PRJNA562643) | freshwater metagenome | isolation source: river surface water | place: USA:Blue River Watershed | collected 2017-08-18 | reverse complement strand
CTGCGCCGGCTTGGCCCGCTTGTCCCACAACGGGGGCACCACTGGCGGTGGTTTCTTTCAGCAGGTTTTGACCCATGGATTGCAAACCTGCGGGGTTGGCAAAGCGGGCCAGCTGAATTTGACCCAAGACCTGAGCGCCACCGCCGCCTGCTGCCTCGACAGAGACGGTGCCATCCTGTCCGATGGAGATGCTGGCGACGTTGGGAGGAATGGTGATGGCGGGCTGCAAGGCGGCACCGTTGGCGGTGACCAGCTGTCCGGTGGACGAGAGCTTGAAGCTGCCATCGCGGGTGTAGGCGACCGTGCCATCGGCTTGGGCGATCTGGAAGAAGCCTTCACCTTGCACGGCCAAGTCGAGCGCATTTTTGGTGTTGACCAAGCTGCCCTGTGTGTGGTTTTTTTCGGTGGACACAATGCGCACACCGGTACCCAACATCAAGCCTGTGGGGGCTTGCGCGTCTGCACCCACCTGAGCGCCGGGTTGGCGCAGGTTTTGGTAGAGCATGTCCTCGAAGCTGGCGCGGTCGCGCTTGAAGCCCGTCGTGTTGACGTTGGCCAAGTTGTTCGAGATGACCGACATGCGCGTTTGCTGCGCATCCAGGCCGGTCTTGGCAATCCACATTGAGGCATCCATGGGGTGCTCCTGTCAGGTGTTAAGCGGCTTTCATCATGGAAGAACCGGACTCGTCGAGTCCTTTCATTTCCTTGATGATCCGAATTTGGGTTTCAAAACTGCGCGATTGATCGATCAAGCGTGTCATGGCCTCAATGGCCCTGACGTTGCTGCCTTCCAGCGCTTGTGGAATCACTTTGGGCAGCGTGTTGGTCAAAGCAATGTCTGTGCCATCGGGTTTTTCCGACACCTTGAACAGGCCATCGTCACGACGCGCCAGGCTGACGCCGGTGGTATCACGCAGCCGCAGCTGGCCCACCAACACATCGGCTGCGGCGCCGACCTGGGCGGGATCTCGCGCATAGATGCTGCCGTCGGGGTTGATCCGGACCAGCAGTCCTGGGGGGATGGCAATGGGGCCCGCTTCGCCGAGCACCAGGTGGCCCGAACCGTTTTCGAGCTGACCCTGGATGTTGACTTTGAGGTCACCTCGGCGGGTGAAGGCCTGATCACCGTTGGGCGCCTGGACCGTGAGCACGGCAGTGCCGGCCAAGGCCACGTCAAGGGGGCGGCCTGTGGCCATGACCGGACCTGGCTCCATGCGGATCAGATCGCGTGCAACCGTTTGGGCTTGGTAGCGTGTGTCAAAACCCGCACCTTCGACTTTGATCGATTGCAGGGCCACGTCGTAGCTGCTTTTGAAACCCACGGTGGACACGTTGGCCAGGTCGTTGACCAGCACCTGGCGTGCCGTGGCCTGCTCTTTGATGGTGGCGTTCGAGGTGAAGACAAGGCGGTCCATGGTGAGTTTCTCGGTGGTTCAGACGCGTGGGGTTCAGTGCATCAAGAACGGATGTTGATGATGGCGCTGGTCATGGTGGAGCTGGTTTCAATGGCCTTGGCGTTGGCCTGGAAGTTCCGCTGTGCGGTGATCAGGTCCACCAACTCTTGGGTCAAGTCCACGTTGGCACGCTCGGTGGCACCCGCACGGATCGAACCGAAGCCCGCCGAGCCCGCTTCACCGATTTTGGCCATGCCCGATGAGGCGGAAGCCAGGTAGCTGGCGTCACCCACTTGGCGCAAGCCCGAGGGGCTGGAGAAGTTGGCCAGCACGATCTTGCCCAGTGACACTTGGGAGCCGTTGGAGTAGGTGGCATTGACCAGACCATCGGGGTTGATGTTCAGGCCCATCAGTTCGCCCTCTGGCGCACCGTCTTGCGACTGGGACAAGACCGCGAAGGCGCTGGAGTACTGGGTCGACTTGGTGAAGTCGATCGACATGGTCAGCGCACCCTTACCGCCTTGCAAGAAGGCCGTCTCAAAAGGCATATCGGTCAGCGGAGAGACGGGCTTACCGGTCAGGTCGAAGCTCAACTCGCCGCGGTCCAAGTAAACAGGCCACCATTCGGTTTTGTCGGACACACCCTCGCCGTCTTCGGTTTGTTCGCCGTTTTTGACGAACTGCAAGGCGCCGTTTTCGGTGAACTGCGTCAACTTTTTCCACTCGGTGGTGGTGCCAAACTGCATCTCGGTGTTGGCCAAACCCCAGTCTGCAGCGCCGGAAACCTGGATGGCGGCGTTGCTGCCGGTGGTGCCGGTGGTGATGTTCAGTTGCTTGGTTTTGGGGTCAAAAGCCACCGTCACACCGAGCACTTTGCGGCCAGTTTCCGGATCCACGATGCTGTTGATCTTGTCTTGCAGCGCTTTGGCAAAGGTGTCGATGTTGCTGTAAGTGGTGGGGAAGGGCAATTCGACTTTGGCGGCAATGCCGTCCACCGACACAAAGAAGTCCTTGTTGGAGGAGGTGACCTGGATGCTTTTGGCCGTGTTGATGGTCATCACCTCACCGCTCAGAACCGCAGGCTCACTGGGCTTGCCGCGCAGGGCTTGGGTGGATGAAGCGGCGACACTCAAATTGTCTGAGGGGGCCAGTCCCAACAGCGACATCGCATTGGCGTCGGCCCCCGTGATGGCGATGCTGGAGGTGTCGCCTGTTGTGCCTGATGCCAATGAGAACCGGGCTGTGTCAGGGTCGAATTGCACCGTGGTGCCGTAACGGGCATTCACGGCGAACTCGTTGACGTTGGCCGTGGCCACGTTGTCCGGCGTATCGGCCAAAGCACCCATGACGTTGTTGATGGCGATTTCAACGTTTCGAGCCAACACCTCCGGATCGGAGTCGCCAGCCTTGAGGGTGTAGTTGATGGCTTGTGCTGCACCACCATCGATCGCAATATTGAAAGAGAGTGTGCCTGTTGCCCCCACCAAAGCGCCGTTGGTGTACGTGGCAGAGCCCAAAGTGGCGCCCACCGCTGTGGCGGCAGAGGAGGGCCGAGAGTCGGTGAGTTGGTCGAGCGAATACATCTCGGTGGTCCCGGAGCTGGGGATCACGCGGGAGTCGCTTTTGGGCAAAACATCGCCATATTTGTTGACGAACAGGGCGGCGCCCACGGTATCGGTCGCTTGCTGCAATGCAGGTTTGACTTGTGTGTCACCCACAAAGAAATAGGACTGCCACTTCGAGAAGGGGCTGTCCATCGTGGCGTTCTGGGTCTTGACGTAATACACGGTGGCCAGGTAGCCGTTGCCGCCGCTGTCGTACACGGTCAAGGCCGTGCTCTTGTTGTAAGTGCTGGCATTGCTGCGGTCAAAGTCGGCGGTGATCACGGCCGAGTCCGCGGGCAGGTTCAGACCCAACTGGATTTTGGTCGTCTCAACGGCTTCACCCGATGTTTTGGACGGAATGGTCAGCGCATTCAGGTTGGTCAAATCGGCTTTGCCGGACGAGTCGACCGAGGCGGCCATCAGGCGTTGTCCGGTGGAGTTGACCACGTTGTTCTGGTCGTTCAGGGTGAAGGAGCCGTTGCGGGTGTAGATGTCCTGCAGACCGTCAGGCGTTTTGAGCGGGAAAAAGCCGTCACCCGTGATGGCCAGATCCAGCGAGTTGCCAGATGTGGAAATGTTGCCCTGGCTGAATTCCTGGCTCACTTGCTTGAGCGAGACGCCCTGACCAATGTTGCTGGAAGACTTTTGCAGAGGCGAGGTGGAGAAGATGTCGCCAAAGTCAGCCCGCGAGCGCTTGAAGCCCGAGGTGCCCACGTTGGCGATGTTGTTGGAGGTGACGGCCAACTGGGCCGTGGCCGAGTTCAGTCCGGTGAGCGAGGTATAGAACGACATGCTGGAAGGCTCCTGTGAGGCGTTGGGTGTAAAGGGTTGGGGGCGTCTTGTGGGCTCAGCTGCCGACGCGCTTGACGTCGGTCAGCAACATGGTTTTGCCGCCGTCGACTTCGACGCTGACGCTGCCATCGGTCGGGTTGCTGGAGATGGCACGCACGGTGGACAAGGTGTTCACCGGGATGGGGCTGCTCTTGCCATTGACCACGGCGGTGGCGCTCAAGAGGTACATGCCACTGGGCGCGGGCTTGCCGGCGGCATCCATGCCGTTCCATGCAATGGGCGCTGTGCCCGGCAATTGCGGTCCTGCCGTGAGCTCTTGCACCAAACGGCCTTGGTTGTCAAAAACGCTGAGCTGAACACTGCTGGCGCCCGTGGGCAGGTCGATGTTGCCCTCGATGGTGCCGCCGGCGGTCAGCTGTGTGGGGGTGTCGGTCACCGAGACTTTTTTGCCGATCAGTGCGGCGCTGCCCAGCATCCGTTCGCCGGACATGGACTTGACAAAACTGTCCAGCGAGCCCTGCATATTGGTCAGCGCTTCGAGCTGGGAGAACTGGGCGAGTTGGGCCACAAAAGCCTCGTTTTTCACGGGCTCCAGTGGGTTCTGGTTTTGCAGTTGTGCGGTGAACAGGGTCAGGAATTCCTGCTTGCCCATGTCTTCGTTGGTTTTTTTGGCCGCGTCTTTCACGTCTTCGTAGCGCGAGACGTTTTTGAGCAGGCTGGAGGATGTCACGTTGGTGGTGGCCATGGGGTACTTTCGGGTCAGGCCTTGGTGATGTCCAAGGTGCGCATCATCAGTTGACGCGCGGTGTTGATCACTTCAACGTTGTTCTGATAAGAGCGTGCGGCGGCCATCATTTCCACCATCTCGGTGACTTCACTCACATTGGTCTGGTAGACGTAACCGTCCTTGTCGGCCAAGGGGTTGCTGGGGTCCGACACGCGGCGAGGAGGGGCTGTGTCATCGGCCATTCGGTCAATCTTCACGCCGCCTACATAAGGTGCGCCAGCGTTGGTCATTTGCTCGTTGACCAGTGCTTTGAAGACCGGACGTTTGGCGCGAAAAGCGTCTTGCTCGGTGGTCGACACCGTGCCAGCGTTGGCCAGGTTGGAGGCGGTGGAGTTCATGCGCGTCAATTGCGCATTGAGGGCGGAGCCTGCGATGCCGAAAATGTTGTCCATGCTCATGGTCAGTCTCCTCGCAGGGCTTTACGCACACTGCTGACACGGTTTTCAAGAAAACTCAAGGTGGCCTGGTAGTCGGCTGCTGCTTTACCGTACTGGGCTTGTTCCACGCTCATCTCGACGGTGTTGCCGTCAAAAGAGGTGTTGAACGGTGTGCGAAACCGCATGCCATCGGGGCTGAGTTCCTGTCCAGCGCCAAAATGGCCGGATGCGGTAGCCGTCATGGCGGTGTCTTGTTGTTGGGCCGCCCCCAGCACCGCCTTGAAGTCGATGTCGCGTGCTTTGTAGTTGGGCGTGTCAGCGTTGGCGATGTTTTGCGCCAACACTTCCAGGCGGCGGCTTTTCACTTGCAAAGCTTGTTCGTGCACGCCGAGTGCTTGGTTCAACAAATTCATCTGGACTCCTGTGGTCGCGGGTTCGATGGTCAAGTCCCGTCAGTTTTTTGACGAGGGGGGCTCAAGTTGAGCGGCTTGTGGTCGATAGCTGCAAAAGCCGTGCCAAGTCAATTTGTTGTCTTTGGCGTTAGACCCCATACCCCTTGCCGGTCAGAGCGGCAATTTGCCGTCAGCGGCAAAGGGCTGCGGCCAAGAATTGCCGCTGCTCACCGAAGGGCGGTGGGCAGGGCGCTTGGCAAGGCCGTTGGCAATGTGCCGGCGACCTCTTCGTACAAGCGGGTCATGCCCGCTTTGCCCACCGCCTCGGCCACGGGGGCAACTGCCGTGCGAGCGATTGGGGGCAGCATGGCGTTGGTCAGGGTGTGCAGGCCAGCCAGGATGGAGTTGCGTGTGATGGGGCCGCGCGGGTCTTGCCCCACATGCAGGTAACGCGCTTGTGGTCCGGCAATCGGCAAAGGCGCATCGGGCCGTGTTTCTTGACGTGCAGCCGGGGTCAGCACCGTCAGGTACAAATCGTCCAGCCCAATGGGCGGGCCGTTGACGCGCAGACCGGCTTGTGAAAAGTAGCGTTCCACCAGATCCAGTTGCTGCAACAAGCCCATGCCCAAAATCGCCCGCGGGTTGTCTTTGAAGCCCACCGAGGCGGCCCCCCGATTGGGGCCATCACAAAACTGGATGATGCCGTGGCAATTGCCGTTGCTGGCCTGGGGGTTCAGGCCGCCGCTCTCCATCAGGCTCAGGCGGGCAAAGTCGTCGGGCTGAAAGTTGTAGCGATCGGCCAGGGCCAGAATTTTGTCTTTCACGGCCGGGAGTTCCTTGGCGGGCACAAAGCCTTTGGCCACGGCGCGGTCCAGTGTTTTGTCCAGCACCGGGTGCTGACCGTTGGCGGCCGTTTTCCCGACCCAAGCGGTCGGGCGGCTGGCCAAAGCGTTGGCGGTCAAAGCCGCAGATGTGGTCAGTTGTGACACCGCTTGGGTTTTGGCCGCGCTCAGTTCCAGTGGCCCGGGTGCTTCAGCCCGTGCCAGGGCCGGCATCTGCAGGCTGGAGAAATCGATTTTTTGACCTGTCAGGATCAGGTTCGGGTTGTCAATCTGGTTGCGAGCGGCCACTTGGTGGGCCAGGCGCATGGCCTGTTGCTCGCTGATGGGCTGCTGGTTTTGCCGGTAATGGGCCTTGACCAGACCAATCAAGGTGTCGCCTTCTTGCGCTTGGACCATGCCACTGCGAGGGGTGGCATCGGCCAGCAGCTGCCCAAAGGCCCCGGCGCGGCCTGACGCGGGCAGCAGCGCACCGCCGCCCGATGGGGCAGAGGGGCTCAGCGCGGGCAGACTGGGCAAGGGGGGCAGCAGGTTGCTCATGTCGGAGGCTAGTGTTTTGGGGCTGGTCTCGTTTTTGCTTGAGTGATGGGAACCATGATGACTGTCAATACTTCCACACCGATGAAACCCTCCATGCAAATGCTGTGCCGACTTCTGGATCAGGTCACCATTCGTGGCCTCTGGTTCGGAGTACTCTTCTTAATGAGCAGCTGGTCTGCCGTGGCGGCTGTCCCGGCCACGCCTGCTGCGGCCCTGCAAAGGTCCGTGATTGAATGGGTGGTGCAAACCCAATCGGTGGCACCCGAGTCGGTGGTGCTGGCGCCGCTGGACCCGCGCCTGCAGATCCAGTCCTGCGGCAGACCACTGAGCATGGACTTGCCCTTCGCCAGCCCCGACACCATTCGCGTGCGCTGCGCCCAACCCGCTTGGCAACTGTTTGTGCGTGTGTCCGTGGCTGGGCGCGTGGCGGCTGCGCCCGGTCAGGCCAAGGCAGAATCAGCCCCGGTTGAGAAACGCCAGGTGCTGGTGGCGGCTGTGCCCCTGCAGCGCGGCATGATCTTGACCGAGGCTCATGTTCGGCTGGCTACTGTCGATACACCAGGCATGCCCGTCAATGTGCTGGAGCAAGTGTCCCAAATTTTGCACAGCGAGTTGTTGCGTGATGTCCGCCCCGACACCCCGCTGCGCAGCCAAGACATTCGGCCCACCGTGCTCGTCAAAAGGGGGCAGATGGTGCTGATGTCGGTGGGGCAAGCCCAGGGTTTTCAGATCTCGGCCCGGGTAGAGGCGCAACAAGATGGTCGATATGGTGAGCAAATCAAGCTCAAAAACCGCGATTCCGGGCGTATGCTCACGGGATTGGTCAAAGGTCCCAACCAGGTTCTGGGTCTTTGAATTACCATATCGTGAAATTCAAAATATTTTGATCTGTTGGGCTCAAGTTCTAGAATCAGCTGTCGATTCTCCTTGTGAGCGAGGTCTCAGCTCATTGAACAGAGACCAGAAAAGAGAACCATCATGACTGATCCCATCTCCAGTTATCGTCGGGCTGCCCAATTGGACACGTCCAATCGCCAAGCGGCTGCGAAGGCCCAGGAGCGCTCGGCTGATGCAGCGCCCGAAGGCTTGAGCAAGGTGTTGGCCCCCCAGACCGACGAAGTCAAACTGAGTGCTGTGGCCCAAAAAGCCGCGCAAGAGCCAGAATTTGACCGCGCCAAAGTGGAAGCCATCAAAACCGCCATCCAGCAAGGTCAATACCCACTGGACTCGCGCCGCATCGCCGAAAGTTTCATGGCCATTGAGAAAATGATCACGGAATAAGTCTGGCATGAGCCTGAGCCCAAGCTTGTCGGCATCGAGCCCGCCAAACGGCATCATGGACGCCTTGCTCGCCCATGCGCCGGTGGATGCTGCGCGTCTGGCCGAGTTGTTGGCGCAGGAGTTCGAAGTGTTGAAAGCCCGCGACATGTCGGGCTTTGAGGCTTTGCAGGAAGAAAGAATTCAAATTTTGCAGCGTCTGTCCCAAGTCGCCCAATGGGCTGCTGGCTTGGATCCGGTGCCCGCCCAGTGGCAAAACCTCCAGGCAGACCTGCTCAAGTGCAAGCAAGACCATTTGCGCAACATGCAGCTGTTGCAGCGCCAGTTGCAGGCGGTCCAAGGTGCTTTGCAAGCCCTGCAGGGCGAGTCAGCGGCCACCGTTGACCTCTATGACCGCCTCGGTCAAGTCTCCCGCCGCCACAAATCCAGTCCTTTTTTTGATGCCTGAGCGGCAGCCCCACCGGCTTTGAGTCGCTGGTGGGCTGGGTCTTCACTCACTTGGAGGCGCGGCCAGCTGAAGTGGACCAGGGCGTGAAGGCCACGGCCGCAGCCGTGACCACCCCATAGATCAGCATGGCCCAGGCCACCAGCCCGTAAAAATGGCCCGCCGTGCCCTGGTGTTGCGCCAACCACCAGCCCGCCCCCGCCACCAACACCAGCCGCACCGTGCCGGCCAGCACCGGCCCAATGACCTGGCCTGCACCTTGAGATGCGAAATACAGCGTCAGGCCCAGCCCAAAGAAAGGGAAGGCCGGTCCGGCCGTCACCAGGTATTGCCGCGCAAAGGCCAGAACAGTCTCGTCTTGGGTGAACAGGCGTGCCCACACATCCGGGGCCAGGGTGACCACCGCCCCGATCACCCCCAGGTTCAGGGCCGACAGACCCGCGGCCACCCAGGCCACGCGCCGCGCCCGCGCCACATGGCCCGCGCCCATGGCCATGCCCACCATGGGCACGGCGGCCACGCCAATGCCAAAGGCGATGGGAATCAGCAAAAACTCCAGCCGCTGGCCAATGCCGTAGCCCGCCAGCGCCTCGGTGCCCAGCTGAGCCAGCAAGCCGGTAAAAATCAGGATCGCCAGAACCGACTGTATGGGCGATAAACAGGCCACGGCCCCGACCCGCAAAATGTCGGCCAACAGGCTGCGCTGAATCACAAAGCCCTGCAGGTGCAGCGTCAAGCGCCCTTGGCTGCGGATGAGGTACCACAGGAAATAGAGCACGCCCGCGGCTGTGGCCAAAATGTGGCCCAGGGCGACCCCCACCATGCCCAAGGCAGGCACTGGACCCGCTCCCAAGGACAGCGCACCACTCAGGGCGATTTGCAGCATGGCTGTGGCCACCAGCGCCAAAGAGGGCGCACGCATATTGCCCGTACCCCGCACGATGGAGGCCAGTGTGTTGAGCAGCCAGACCAAGACGGCGCCTGCAAACAGCACTTGGCCGTATTGCACCGCCTGTTCTTGCACGCCACCCCGCCCCCCCAGCAAGGCGTAAAAGTCAGGGCCCCAAAGCAGAAATATGGCGCTGTAGATCAGGCCTGCGCCCAGGCCAATGAGCAAGGCGTGTTGCACCAGGCTTTGCGCACGCACCAGGTCCGAGGCGCCCAGAGCCCGGCTGATGGCGGCCGATACGCCCCCGCCCATGGCCCCGGCCGACATCATTTGGGTGAGCATGGCAAACGGGAACACCAGCGCCATGGCCGCCAAGGGTGTGGTGCCCAAGCGGCCCACGTAATAGGTCTCGGCAATGCCCACCAGCACCGACATCACCATGGCCAGCACATTGGGTGCGGACAGGCGCAACAAGGTGGGCAAGATCGGGGCCGTGAGCAGCCTTTGCAAATCGGGTGTGCTCATGTTGTGTTCAATCCGGTTGGCTTGGCTGCACTGATGCAGGCGCTTGCAAGAGCTGGTCCATGGGCCACTGCAGCAGCTCGGCCAGGCGGCAGACCACCCAGCGCGCCTCGCCGGGCGTGACCACGGCGGGCTCGGTCCGCAGGCCGGCTTCGCATTGCGCCAACACCAGCTCTTCGGTGATGCCCAGAGTGAACTGCATGTTGGCGGCTTTTTCCGTCAGCAGGTTGGCCAGGTCTTCGCACAGCTCGTAGCGCGCGGCCAGCTCGCGCTGGCCCAGCGTGGGCTTGATCTTGCCGGGCGGCACGTACAGTGCCATGAAGGAGGCGGGGATGTCGATCTGGAATTCTTGGGTCATGGTGTGGGCAGGCGTTCTGGGTGTGAATTAACGCACAGACGCAGCGACCCTGTTTTTTTAAATTGGTGGCGACGCTGGTTTTTTGGGTGGATCTGTCGCTTGTGACGGAGCCGGGACTGGCGCATTGACTCCATTTAAAAAAAGGAATTCTCATGAGAAACACGCTGTCTGCTTTGACCTTTGCTGTGCTGGCGCTGTCTGCGGGCCATGTTCTGGCGCAAGACCCGGGTGGGGCCAAAACGCGAGAACAGGTGCGTACCGAGTTGATGGAGGCGATCCGCACGGGCAACCTGCCGGCCAACGACGAGTCCGGACGCATGCGCAACGAGGTCAACCCTTCGGCTTACCCGCCCAAGGTGGAGGCCCCTTGCAAAACGCGTGAGCAAGTGCGTGCCGAATTGGCCGAGGCGCGGCGCACCGGCAACATACCGGCCAACGACGAGAGTGGCTGCATGCTCAACGAGATCAATCCGTCGGCTTACCCGCCCAAGCCCGTTGTGCCGTGCAAAACCCGAGAGCAGGTGCGCGCCGAACTGGACGAGGCCAAGCGCACGGGCAACATGCCAGCCCCTGACGAAAGCGGCTGCATGCTCAGGGACATGTACCCGGATTTGTACCCCAAGAGGTAAATCCAGCATCCAGCACGCTGCCTCGTGAACGCCAGCTCATTGGGGGCAAGCCTGCGTCGCAGCGTGCGCAGGCTCAGACCTTTTTCACAAACCCGCTTTTGAGTTGCATGGGACCGAAGCCATCGATTTTGCAATCGATGTCGTGGTCGCCTTCAATCAGGCGGATGTTCTTGACCTTGGTGCCAACTTTGACCACGGCCGAGGAGCCTTTGATCTTCAAGTCCTTGACCAAGGTGACGGTATCGCCGTCTTCCAGCACATTGCCGTTGGCGTCTTTCCAGACCTTGGCCGCTTCGGATGGGGTGGTCTCGCCCGGACTCCACTCATGACCGCAGCTGGGGCAAATCAGCAAGTCACCATCGGGGTAAGCATATTCGTCGTGGCATTGGGGGCAAGGGGGCAGGGTGCTCATGGGGTGTCTGTGGTTACAAAGACCACCATTGTCCTCTGCTGGACGCGGCTTTTGACCCGGTCAGGTCGGCAGATTCTGGCCCGGATGCTCAGGTAGAGACCCACAATTGCCACACCAGGCCCAGAGCCGTGCACAGCCCCAGCAGCTTGAACACGCTCAGTTGTTTGCGAATCAGCAACCAGGTGGCCAAAAGCGTGAGTGCTATGGCCCCCAGATCGGGCAGCATGTGCCAGCCCCCGGGCAGCCAGGTTTGTCGGGCAAAAACGCCCGCCAGGTACACGATCATGCCGATCACCGCCGCCATGATGCCTTGCAGGGGGCCGGTGAGTGAAGGCATGTGGCGTGTGGACTCCACCAGGGGGCCGCCTGCCAAAATGAACACAAACGAGGGCAGAAAGGTGAACCAGGTCACCACGCAGGCGGCCACCACGCCGCCCAGCACAGGGTGGCCGAACAAGGCCTGGCTGTGGCCACCCAAAAAGCCCACAAACGCCACCACCATGATCAGTGGCCCCGGTGTGCTCTCACCCAGTGCCAGACCGTCCATCATTTGCGCGGCTGTGAGCCAGCCGTAATGCACCACCGCCGCTTGGGTCACAAAGGGCAGCACCGCATAAGCCCCCCCAAACGTCAGCAAGGCCGCTTGGGTGAAAAACCCACCCATGTGCGTGAGGGTGTGGCCCAGGCCAAACACCAGGGCGATCAGGCCCAGGCTCAGGGCCCACAGCCCCACACCGATGGCCAGCGCCCGCACCAGGCGCGGGTGGCTGTAGCGCGTGTGAGGGGGCGGCGGTGTGTCATCGTCCAACCAGGCTGGGGCTGGGGCCGAGCTGGACGCAGGCGTGGGACTTGCGGGATTCGCATCGGGAGCAGGAGGGAATAGGGCTTGGCGCGACACCCCATAACCGGTGGCCGCTGCACCCAAGATGATCATGGCCACGGGCAGGCCCCAAAGCATGCCCAACAAGGCCAGCACCGCCAGCACCCACAACCAGCGGGCCTTCAAAGTGCGCAGGGCCAAGCGGTGCGCCGCTTGCAGAACCAAGGCCGTCACGGCAGGCTTCAGTCCCCACAACAACGCTTGTCCCCAAGGGTGTTGCCCCCAGGCGGTGTAGGCCCAGCTCAGCACGATCAGCAGCACCAAAGACGGCAGCACAAACAAGGCCCCGGCGGCAATGCCGCCGCGTGTGCCGTGCATCAGCCAGCCCATGTAGGTGGCCAGTTGTTGCGCTTCGGGGCCGGGCAGCAGCATGCAGTAGTTCAGCGCATGCAGGTAGCGCTTTTCCGACATCCAGCGGCGGCGCACCACCAGCTCTTCGTGCATCAGGGCGATTTGACCTGCCGGGCCGCCAAAACTCATGCAGCCCAGCCACCACCAGAACTTCAAGGCTTCGCGCCAGCTCACGTTGGGGGGCTGGGCACTGCAGTCGTGGACCTGCGTGTCTGCTTTGGGCTCGGTCATGGGGCGCCCCAGCGCTCGCGAAAGGCCTGTGCAAAGCCGGGCGTGCCGCTCAGGCTCAAGCTTAAGGCCAGGGGGTGCGCCAGTTCGGCCGCTGGCAGAGCGATCTGGCCCGTTTGGGGGTCGAAGATCAGGCGGGCCGCTTGTGGCTGGGGACCCTCGGGGTGCAGCGTGGCTTGCAGGTCAAAGTCCCAGTGGGCGCCGTCCTCCAGCGGACCGGGGCCGGGTGCGTCGAAGCCATGGGCCCAGGCCAGTACCTGCGCCACTTCCTGAAGCAAAGCGTGGTTGTGGCGCGGCTGCGGCTGCGCCAGCGCGTCCCAGCACACCACACCCTCGGTGTCTTCACTGCAGTCAAAGTCCAGCAATTGCAAATCCATCGGCCACTTCCTTACCGGCATTTTTTTTCCGGAGCTTTCTTTCCGGCTGCCCGATTGTCGCTGCCCAAGCCGCTGAATTGTCAGAAGGCTCACACGGTGGCAATCGGCGTGGCGGGTGAGCCAATGGCCCCGGGCAGGCGAAGGGGCGGTGCTGTGAGCAAAAAGCGGTGGCGACCGTGCTCGCGCAGCCAGTTGGCCAAGGGGGTCAGGTGCCAAATTTCGCCCAGGTGCACGCCCAGCTTGAACAGGCAATGCTCGTGCAAGGGCAAAGCCGCGCAGCTGCCGGGTCGGGGTGTGGCGGGCAAGCCTTCGACCGCGTAGTTGTCAGCGATCAGGGCCACCAGGCCCGAATCGGTGATCCACTGCAGCAGCCGCTCGTCGCGCCCCTCCAGCACGGCGCACGAGTTTTCCACCGCGTGCGGGTCGGGCTGTTTGTTCATCTCCAGCAGCATCTGCGCAAAGCCGGTGTGCAGGCACACCATGTCGCCGGGCTCGATCACCACCTGGTCTTTTTTCAGGATGTTCATCAGCAGGTCGTAACCCACCCGCACGCGCTCGCGGCCCAAGTGGGCATGCAGGTCGATCATCACCGCGCGGCCTTGCACGCAGCGCTCGGACATCTTCTCGATGCCCAAGGCCTTGGCCGAAGAGGTGGATTCGCGGGCGATCTCCGGAAAACCAAAAATGCCAGCCCCCGATCCACTGCTGGGCCCCACCACATCGGTGCCGGCGCGAAAGCCGTTGTAGTACACCGGTTCGGGCACACCGTCGCCATTGGCGTCGAACATCGAGCCCACATGCGCCAAGCTGTCCCACTGGGTGCTGTACTGCAAGTGCATGATCACCAGGTCGTCGCACACCACATCGGTGCAGGCCGGCTCGTCGCACCACAGCTGGTAATTCATATTGGGTTTGCCCTCGCGCACCGTAGGACGCAGCACGGGCGGCTGACGCCTGGGGTTGAGCACGTTGCCCCCCGGAAAATCCAGCGGCAGGCTCAGGTTGAAGGTTTGCCCCGTGCGGACTTCTTGCATGCCTTGCAGCACTTTCTCGGGCGTCAACAGGTTCATGCGACCGCATTGGTCGTCGGGTCCGAAGTCGCCCCAGTTCGCGCCGGGTGGACGTTGTTTCCAGCGGGGAGAAGTAGACATGCAGGACTCCTGTGATGACGGCCCAAGCGCAATATGCGTGCTACGCATCTTGTGCGCTGGGCGGATGGCTTTGTGTCACCGATCTGACTGTGCGCTGCTTGGCCCCAGCCAACACTGGTTTGGCGCGATCACGGCTCGCTTTGACCTTGAAACTCGCGCCACAGTAAATACAGGCCGCTGCCCACCACCACCAAGGCGCCCAGCACCACGGCCAGGTCGGGCACCTGGCCAAAGACCAGCCAGCCGAGAACGG
>JACCEA011301112.1_pt1 | contig 14499 bp, 10 predicted proteins | sample 7449851 | NCBI WGS metagenome assembly JACCEA01 (sample SAMN15323453, study PRJNA562643) | freshwater metagenome | isolation source: river surface water | place: USA:Blue River Watershed | collected 2017-08-18 | reverse complement strand
TGCTGAACACAGATTGTATAATCAGGGCGATCCGTTGCGCCACATAGACTGGCGTGTTTACGGACGGACCGATAAGTTGTTTGTGAAACGATTTGAGGAGGAAACGAATCTGCGGTGCTGCATGGTGCTGGATACATCCTCTTCGATGCAGTTTCCGAGGGATAGTGGCAGGATCAATAAGCTGCAGTTTTCGTGTGTGGCGGCAGCCAGCCTGCTGCAACTGATGAAGCGGCAACTGGACGCATCGGCCCTTGCGATGTTTGACGAGTCGGTGTACTACATGTCAGACTGTCGGTCGTCGCATAGCCATTACCGGATGTTGATGAATGAGTTGCAGCGCACGTTGGACCTGCAGACCGACAACAAAGTGACCAATGCTGCCGCAGCGCTTCACCTTGTGGCAGAGCAGATGCATAAGCGGTCGTTGGTGGTGGTATTCAGTGATATGATGGACGATGCGGAGCATATGGAAGATCTTTTTTCTGCTTTGCAGCACCTGCGTTACAATAAACATGAGGTTATTTTGTTTCATGTAGTTGATGGGGCGGCAGAGTTGGCTTTCGAATTCGAAAACAGGCCATATGAATTTGTAGATATGGAGAGCGGAGAGCGGGTGAAACTGCAACCGCACCAGATCAAGGAGCAGTATATAGAAAAAATGAATGAATTCAGGCTTGAGGTGGAGCGACGTTGTCATCAATACCATATAGATAGGGTAGCCGTAGATCTGGCACGGCCGGTTGACGAAGTATTGCATGCTTTTTTGATAAAGCGAAATAAATTGATGTAAATCCGCATTTTTTTTCTACATTTGCAGCCCGTTTTACCTGTGCGCCGTCAGGTGCATTAAAAGTGACGATCTGAAAGGGTTGTTGTAGGGCGGATAGGGTATGAAGCATAACCGGGAGTTTGAGATTGCCTGGATGGGGTTAAAACCCGGACCACACACGTATGTATACGATATCGACGATCGTTTCATGCAGGAGCGGGAGGCAGATAGCGAGTTCAGTAACTGGAATGCACGCATCACCCTGAAATTTGACAAGCATGAGAATTTTTTCATGCTGCACTTTGACATAGATGGGACAGTTTCGGTTCCCTGCGACCGTTGCGGAGATAATTTTGACCTCCGGTTGTGGGATGAATTCGATCTGGTGATCAAGTTGATGAGTGTTGATGATGACGAAAAGCCAGAGGATGAAGACGATGTAGTTTTCATTCCGCGCAGCGAGACGGTTATAGACATCAGCAACTGGTTATATGAGTTTCTGATGTTGAGTGTGCCGTTACAGCACATACATCCCGACAAAGCCGATGGCAGCGCGGGGTGCAACGAAGAAGCGCTGAAACTACTGAGCAGCCTCGGAGATCATGAGGAAGAGCCAGCAAACCCATTGTGGAAAGGTCTTGAAGCGTTCAAGAATATCGAGACGCCAAAGGCAGATAAGAAAGGAAAAAAGTAGTATATTTAACAATTATAAATAAAGTAAAATGCCTAATCCTAAAAGACGACACTCCCAGCAGCGAGGCGCAAAACGCAGGACTCACTACAAGGCGACTGCAGAAACCTGGAGCATAGACAAGACTACAGGTGAAAGTCACCTGCGTCATCGTGCGCACTGGGTTGAAGGTAAGCTCTACTACCGCGGCAATGTGGTGATAGACAAGACACCTGCAACACCTGAAGTTGAGAGTGAACCAAATCAATAACCATTCTTTCTGATGATGAAGATAGGGCTCGACATCATGGGGGGAGATTATGCTCCCACCGAGGCTGTCAAAGGCGTTCAGCAATATTTTGAGCTGAGGCCCGATTCCCCGGTGCATCTAATGCTCATTGGCAATGCCGATGCTGCCGCGCCATATCTTCCTCTGATAGAAAAGTATCAAAACAGGTACACCTTTGTTCCTGCAGCCGATGTAATCGGTATGCATGAGCACCCTACAAGGGCACTGAAGGAAAAACCGGGTTCCAGTATTTCAATGGGTTTCGGCATGCTCCAAAAGGGCATGCTGGACGCATTTATCAGCGCCGGCAACACGGGTGCCATGCTGGTAGGGGCCATGTACTCAGTGAAGGCGATAGAAGGGGTATTGAGGCCTACTATCGCGACTCCGATCCCACGTATCACGGGTGGTTTCAATTGCATACTTGACGCAGGTATCAATGCCGACTGCAAGCCGGAGCATCTGGTTCAGTTTGCACAGTTAGGTTCTTTGTACTCCAAGTATATTCTTGGTGTTGAAAATCCACGTGTAGGTCTTTTGAACGTAGGAGAAGAAGAAGGCAAGGGTAATATTCTGGCTCAGGCTACCTATCCGTTGTTGAAAGAGAATCCGGCTATCAACTTTGTGGGTAATGTGGAGGGCAGGGATGTGTTCTACGACAAGGCTGATGTGATAGTATGCGAGGGTTTTGTGGGCAATGTAGTGATCAAAGTGGCAGAGTCGTTCTACGACATCTTTAAGACCGAAAAGAAGCTGAGTGACCCTCTTCTGGACACGTTTAACTTCGAGCTGTACGGTGGTACACCCATTCTGGGTATCAACAGCCCTGTAATGATAGGTCATGGGATCTCTCATGCACTAGCATTCTGTAACATCATAGATGTGGCAGCCAAGTTTGTAAGTACCGATATGACCGGTACCATTAAAAGCAGTTTCAAGCCGGTTGCCTGATCATCCTGATAGGCTTTTTGTTTCGCAATCACGGCTGTACTATCTTGCGCAGTAACAATTTTTTCTCCGTTTCCGATGATCGCATTAAAACGAATTGACACCCCTTTGGGTCGTATGCGTGTAGGCGCTACCGACAAGGGTATTTGTCTTTTCGATTTCCAGTTCAGGCGTGCGGTCGAGGGGATAATGGAGCGGGTAGAACGTCTTCTGGACGACAAGTTCGTGGAAGCAGATAATCCCTATTTTTCAATTCTTGAGGAGCAGATCGCCGAGTATTTCAACGGGACAAGGAAGGAATTTGATGTGCCATTGCACTTGACGGGTACCCCATTTCAGAAAAGTGTGTGGGAGGCATTGAAGAACATTCCGTTTGGAGAAACCAGGTCGTACAAGCAACAATCAGTTGTGATGGGCCAGGAGAAGGCAATAAGGGCCATTGCCAGCGCCAATGGTGATAATCCGGTGGCTATTATCATTCCCTGTCACAGGATAATTGGTGAGGACGGCAGCCTGACGGGTTATAGCGGCGGACTGCAGCGGAAACAGCAACTTCTGGACCTCGAGCGCAAGTTCTCGGGAAAATTTACTCAAGCTCAACTTTTTTGACAGTAACATTGTAGTTGCTACATTTGTAATAACATAGCTGGTAAGACAGCAGGCCTCGTCAAACGTATTCCCCTCTTTTTCAGACAGGCAAATGAAGTGAAAGGCGTATTGGTACACGCTTTGAAGATGTTAATGAGTATGGTATCGGCAAGTTAACATCATGTAAATGCGTCAAGAAATACAATAATATGGCGGATATTTGCTCTGAAATTAAGTTGGCGGTTCTTGCACTTGCAGAAGCTGAAAAGATATAAAATTTATGTCAAATATTTTAGTAATTGAAGATGATGATATCATGCTGAAAGCCATCAGGAACATCCTTAGGAAGGATGGGCATGAGGTACTGACTGCTAAGGATGGGAAAGAGGCTTTTGAGAGATTGGACAATGACGAGTACGATATTGTGATAACCGACCTGATGATGCCCTATGCGAATGGACTGGAAGTAGTGAGCCGGCTGAGATCAAATCCTACCAAACGCCATGTGGGTGTTATAGTATGCTCATCAGTAGGCAACGAAGAGACAATCACCGAGGCATTTCGTTTGGGTGCGGATGACTACCTGAAAAAGCCGATCATGGCCGGTGAATTGATGATCCGCATTCGCAAATTGCTGGCCAACAGGAGCAGCGGGGCCAAGCTGGTAACTAAGAAAAAATAGCACCCCAACAACACATCACTATGTGGAGAGACCTGGTCGACCTATTATTTCAGGCATATGAGCAGTTTAGTCTGCTGCCGCTATTCATTGAAATAGCCCTTGCGTTCATCGTTATCGCCATTCTGGCCACGATCATCGCATATGGTGCCATTATGTACAAGCGATACAAAAGTTATGTGCATGAGAAGCGTGTTGCATTCATTGGTCCGATAATAGAGGAAATGATCACCGAACAGGTGCTGCTGAATGAGAATCTGGGCAGGGACATTCCCACCGAAGAGATCGAATTCGATCAGGCGGCGCTTAATGACAAAGTATACAAGAAGCCATTTGTAAGGCAGATATTGATAGAGACCCTTGTACAGTACCGGAAAAATTTCAGGGGTGAGGTGGGCGACCTTTTGAGGAAGCTATACATTGATATGGATCTTCAGAAAGATTCATTTAATAAATTGAAGTCGCTGAGGTGGGAGAAGAAGATAAAGGCGGTGGTGGAGCTGACGCAAATGGATATCACCATTTCGGACGTAACAATTCTGCCGCTTACCAACAGTACCAACCCGTCTTTGCGTGCGGCTGCCCGTAATGCCTATGTGCAGTTGAGTAAGAATGAACCGTTCAAATTCTTTGATATTGCTACGGAGCCATTGCTGCCGTGGGACCAGCTTGAATTGTTTAAGATCATCACGACTACCAAGGACATCGCGATACCGAATTTTTCGCGTTGGGTGAGCTATTCTACAAATAAGAGTATCGTTTCGTTTTGTCTGAAACTGATAGCGCACTATGACCAGCAGAGTGCCATACCTGCGGTAATGGAGCTGTTGAACAACAAGGACCACTATTTCAGGGCCGATGCTATCGCGTGTTTGGGAAAACTCTCGGCAGATGCGGCAGAGGAAAAGATGGTGAGGATATATAACCACCAGCCACTGAATTGCCAGATAGAAATATTGAAAGCAATGGGAAGCATTGCCTCCGGTCGTCACCTGGAGTTTTTGAAATCGGAGTTTTTGTATTCTTCCAACTTCGACATCAGGATGAATGCTGCGCGTGCCATCATTCGACATAATACGCAAAACTCAAGATTGCTGGTCGAGGAACTGATGGAGATGACCTATGAAGAAAACCAGCTGATCATTAAACACTGTCTAAACCCGCTTATAAAATACTAATGGGAGAGAATTTCGTTGAGTATGCATCGGCCTTTTTTGAGACCACCGTATTCGTTTACGGTTCGGGTCTTCTTATGCTGTATGCGATGCTGGCGATATTGTCTTTTATCAATATCCGGTTGTTTTTAAGGAAGGAGAGCTACACCGATTATTCGGTGATCGTTGCATCGCCTCTTGCCCCCGGTATATCTGTGATCGCCCCTGCATTTAACGAGGGTCTTACCATCATCAGTAATGTGCGTTCGTTGCTCACCTTCGATTATCCTAACTACGAGGTGATCATCATCAATGATGGTAGTACGGACGATACGCTGGAGAAGCTGATGACGGAATTCTCGATGGTGAAGGTGGATTTCGCGTATGACGTAAAGATCTCATCTAAGCCTGTGAGGGGTGTATATAAGTCAACCGACGAGGCTTACGCGAAGCTGGTAGTGGTGGATAAAGAGAACGGTAAGTCTAAGGCGGATGCTACTAATGCGGGTATCAACATTGCGGCATATCCCTACTTCCTTTGTACGGACGTGGATTGCATCTTACATAATCAGACCCTGCAAATGCTCATCAGACCGATGATGGAAGAAGAGCATAAGCGGGTGATAGCAACCGGTGCCACGCTGCGTATGGCCAATTCGTGCGAGGTGGATGAGGGAGTACTTATTAAAATTCGTGCACCGCGCCCGCTGCTGGCCCGTTTTCAGGAGTTGGAGTACATCAGGTCGTTTGTACTGGGTAAGATGGGTTGGAGTTATATCAATGCCGTTCCGAACGTGTCGGGTGGTTTGGGGATGTTTGATAAGGAGATAGCGGTAAAGGCAGGTGGATATGATTCGGTGTCTTTTGGTGAGGATATGGAGTTGAGGTTGCGCATGTCGCGTTATGTTTATGACAACAAGATAGATGCGGCGGTTCGATACATCCCTACTACACTGTGCTGGACCGAGGGGCCATCGTCGATGAAGGTGTTCATGAGGCAGCGCACTCGTTGGGGCAGGGGACTGCTTCAGTTGTTGCTGACGCACCGTACCATGTTCCTGAATCCTGCTTATGGAAGGGTGGGTATGATTGTGGTGCCCTACAACGTATTCTTTGAATTGCTGGCACCAGTTATTGAGTTTCTGGGTATCATTTATTACATATTGCTGATCTATTTCGGGCTGGTGAACTGGCCGTACGCGATCATCCTGCTGATATTCGTGTACACCTATTCGGTGATGATCTCTACGCTGGCGGTGTTGTGGGATCAGCTTACGTTCCAATATTACCGGAACTGGAGGGATGTGGCAATGATAGCGCTGATGGCATTTGTGGAGATGCTCATTTATCACCCGCTCATTGTGATCTTCGCATTGAGAGGATACTACTTCCACCTTGCAAACAGAAAGCATAGCTGGGGTAATATGCAACGTAAAGGATTTCAGAAAAAAGAAGATAAACCAAAAGTTACACCTGCGGCCGGGTAGAACCCGAAAGCGAGGAACTATAGAAGAATATGGGCGTTCTCTATCATTTTTTTACTGGCGGTACATTTTGGGATACGATCGGTGCGTTCTACCAATCGGCGGTCTTCATATATGGTACTTCTCTGCTGATGGCATACGCCTTGTTGGCTATTATGTCACTGACATCGATTCAGCGGTATATGAAGAAGAACTCAACAACCGATATCAATATCATTGTTGAGTCTCCGCTTGCGCCGGGTATTTCGGTTGTGGCGCCTGCATATAATGAAGGTGTAACGATCATATCGAACGTCCGGTCGCTGCTGACGTTCAACTATCCGAAGTTTGAGGTCATAATTGTGAACGATGGCAGTACGGATGATACGCTGGAGAAGCTTATAGACGAGTTTGAGCTGGTGCATGTGGAGTATGCCTTCAGGGAGCGACTGAATTGCGAGCCGATAAAACGCATCTTTAAGTCGACCAACCGCGCGTATGATAAGCTGGTGGTGGTGGACAAGGTGAATGGAAAGAGTAAGGCGGATGCGTCGAACGCGGGTATAAATATCTCAAGTTACGAGTACTTCCTTTGTACGGACGTGGATTGTATTTTGGACAAGGATACCCTTATCAGATTGATAAAGCCGTTCATGGACGAGGAGACCACAAAAGTGAAAGAAGTGGGTAAGCCTTGCGAGGAGTGTGGGTATGTGCATATTGAGGAGGATTTCAGAAGGGTTATCGCATCGGGCGCTACACTGCGTATGGTGAATTCTTGTGACGTGGATGAGGGATTGATGATACGTGTTCGTCCGCCACGGCGTCTGCTACCAAGGTTCCAGGAGATGGAATATATACGCGCTTACATGCTTGGTAAGATGGGGTGGGACCTGATCAATGCCGTGCCTAACGTATCGGGAGGTCTGGGGATGTTTGATAAGGAGATAGCGGTAAAAGCGGGAGGATATGATTCGAAGTCTTTTGGTGAGGATATGGACATGATCACACGTATGTGTGCATTCATGAAGGACAATAAAAGGAAGTACGCGGTAAAATATGTGCCGCTCACGCTATGCTGGACGGAAGGACCTACGACGCTCAAAGTGTTCGGGCGGCAACGTTCTCGCTGGGGCAGGGGATTGGCTCAGATCATGAGTATCCACAGGAAGATCATCCTGAACCCACGGTATGGGAAACTGGGGCTGATCGTGTTCCCTTATGCGTTCCTATATGAGTTGTTGGCGCCGGTTGTGGAGTTTACAGGTGTTCTCTTCTACATCTACCTTATTGTGACAAATCAGATCAACTGGCCGTTCGCCATAATCCTGATCGTGTTTGTCTACACCTATTCGGTGATGATCACTACGCTGGCATTGTTGTGGGATCAGCTTACGTTCAAGTATTATAAGACATGGGGTGAGACGATAGGGTTGTGTCTGATGGCGTTTCTGGAGCCGTTCATCTACCACCCGCTGATCATGTTCTTCGCCATTAAGGGTTATTTCAACTTTGTGACAGGAAGGAAGCACGTGTGGGGTAATATGCAGCGTCAGGGATTTGGTATGCAGCCATCCAAGAAGAAGGCTGCGGCTGCAACAACTTAGTATTGTGCGGTTGCTGAACAGGTGGCCGGTTTGAAAAGAAAAAGATAAACTAATGAGGTCTTTTGTACGAATATTGATCACGACGCTAACACTATTGGTGGCTGTGCATGCAGATGCACAGTGGCTGAAGATGATCGAGTCTTCTGATAACCTGTATAACGAGGCGAAGCGTGAGATAGAATTGAAACACTATCAGAAGGCAATCAATATGTGTAACAAGGCGATAGATATTTCGCCTAAGAACATGGATATTCACCTGTTGCTGGGGCATGCGTTTGCGCTGGCCGGCAAGGTGGATAGCGCCCGTACAGAACTGAACTATGTATTACAGAAGAACCCGAGGTACAGGGATGCCTATATATACCTTGTGAACATGGAATCTCAGGCGTGTAACTATCTGCAGGCGCTTGAGTATGCTGATATGGGTCTTAAGTATTTTCCTAATGACAGAGACCTATTGTTGAAGAAACTGGACATCTACATAAAGATGGGTGATTGGATAGAGAGTAACAAGCTCGCAGACTATCTGTTCGACCGATTCTCTACCGACCCTTACATACGAAGTGTTTATTTGGAGTATAAATTGGCTGTGGCGAGACAGTACTCGCACCGGGGGTATATAGAGATATCGAAACGGGCCTATGAGGCAGTGCTGGAGCAGGACCCTTTAAATAAGGAAGCACTGACAGCCATCTACTCACTAGACATACGTTCCGGTGACTACGAAAGTTCGCTGGCTTATACCAACAGGGCGTTGCAGTCTACTCCAAACTCTTATGAGTTTTTGATGAAGAAGGTGAGCATACTTGACGCAATGTCGAGGTATGTGGAGGCTATTGAGGTTTGTAACAAACTGATGAAGCTTTACCCGACGAACAGCGAGGTGCTGAAACTGAATTCGTACATCAGGATGACGGCGGGTCGCTTCTATATGAACACCGATCCGTACCTGCTGTTCAGTGGCGTGTTGGAGCGCGATCCCGGCAATACCGAGGCACTGTATTATACCATCAATCTGGCATTCAGCCGGGGGATGTTGCCCGAAGCGTTGCAATGGATCAATTATGGACTGAAACGTTCGCCGAATGACTATGATCTGTTAAAGAAGAAACTGGGTATTCTGGAAAGTATGAAACGTTATGGTGCTGCATCTTCTATTGCTGAGTTGATGTACAAGGACAATCCGACTGACTTCAATAAGGCGAATTTCCTTGAATTGCGCACGCTCGCGGCCAAGCAGTTTATGAACGACATGGAGTATGACAGTGCCATAGTGGCATTGAAGTCCGTGCTGTTTTATGACCATACCAACATGCAGGCAGTTGGGTACCTTATAAATGTTTATTCGACGCAGAAGCGGTATGACGACGCGTTGCGTGCATTGGATGAAGCATTGTCTTACTATCCTAATGATGAGTTTCTATTGTTCAAAAAGGCGGCAGTGCTGGAAGGATATCAACGATATGCCGACGCGGCACAGATATCAAAACAACTGTTAGAGGCACATCCTGAGAACAGGCAATACCTTACTAGTCTCATTGAGCAGTCGCTGGCTGCAGGACGTCAGTCGATGCAGTATGACGACTACTACAATACCCTGAGGGTGCTTAGAGAAGTGCTGGACAAGCAACCGGATAATGTGGACGCTTTGAACTATGTGATCAACATAGAGAGTGCAATTAAGGATTATGATTCAGCTCTTTATTATGTGGAACAGGGATTGAGGTACTATCCAGATTCGAAAGATTTCCTCTTCAGGAAGTCGCTTGTGTATGCGGACGCACAGAAGTATAAGACAGCCTATGAGATATCGGGAGACCTGTTGAAAGATTTCCCGTACAATGCGAGATACAGGAACGCCAACATGGAGCAACACTTGGGTGCAGGTCGCCAGATATTGGAGACGAGTAACAATCGCGATAGCGCATTGGTGGAGTTTTACAGCGCACTGGCGGTAGCTCCGAAGGACACGGTGCCCATGTATTACACCATAAATCTGCTCTACGATCTTAAGCAGTATGATACTGCATTGACCATACTCGACAGAGGCAGGAGGCTTTATCCGGGTAATCCGTTCTTCCTGATGCGCAAGGCAGAGGTATTGCAGCAGCAGCGCAAGTATGAGCAGGCCTGGAAGGTAGCGGATACACTCTCAAAAATGTATCCGTTGACAAAGTATCTCGACTACACCGCACTGCTGTATGCGTACAGGTTGAAGAACGAGATCGGATTGTTCTATCTGCATTCGCGAATTGTAGATATTTCCAACCTTCCAAAGATCAACAGTATAGCCACGGTTCAGTATGCACGATACCACCGAAGGGGAACGCTAAACCTTCGGGTGAACTATGCAGGCAGGACAACAGGCACTGGGTTCCAGGGCGAAGCTGAAACCTACTACAACCACAACAAGAAGTGGTATTCGTATGCTATCGCATCTTATTCTCCGGACATCCTTATCTTCCCTGAGATAAAGGCAGGTTATTCTATCAACCGTGGTTTTAAGAAAGGATTTTCCGGGGAATTGGGTGTGCGTTATCTGAAACTTGACGGCGGGGATATGATATCGCCGATGGCCGGCATCTCGAAAGAGGTGAAAGATTTCTTCCTCAACTTCAAGTTTTACTATCAGGACCTTCAATATCGCGACTCGATCAAGCGTACATTTTATTCCGGAATATTCACTGCGCGCTATTATCTGAAAGAAAACAGAAGTGAGTGGTTTTCTGCTATGGCGGGATATGGTACAGTACCCGATGATTTCAGTACGAACTACTTCCTCAGTACCCTGGCTACGTTCAAAACCGTTAGCTGCGGGGTCGGCTACAGACGACAGATATATTATCTTACTACGTTTGGAATCAATGCTACGTGGTACAATATCAAGTCTGATGAAGCAATTTTCAGGAATCAGTACGACATTTACGTTTCTTTGCAGCGACGTTTCTGATAAAACTGAACATATTTAATGAATCTTTTAATTCGATTGCTCTTCATATTGCTGGGAGTAAGTGCCTGCAGCGGCAGCGCACAAGAGGTGGTACTTGCTGATGCAGCCAGTTCTGTTTATTCTATTGTGGTGCCTGCCGAGTCTACGCCGTTAGAGGCGAGATCCGCCAAAGTATTGCAAGACTACATTAAGCGTATTTCAGGCCGGCAGTTGCCGATAGTGAAAGAGGGCGCGCTAACAACGGCCAATGGCATCTATCTGGGACACACTGCTAAAGAGGGAGTCGTAGTTCCGGGAAAACTGCCTGCAGAGGCTTACCGCCTGAAGATGGTGGGTAAAGATCTGGTGATATGCGGCGGTAGTGGTAAGGGGTTGATCTATGGTGTGTACACGCTGATAGAAAAGTATTTTGGCTGTCGGAAGTTGGGTGACATGCCCGCGTTATTGCCGGAGGGCAAGGATGTGCATGTGCCTGCAAATCTGAATGAAGACGGACGTCCGTTGTTCCAATACAGAGAGGCCTACTACCCGGCGTTTAAAGATGCTGAGTATCTGGAGTGGCACAAAATGCAGCGTTTCGAGGACCTGTGGGGATTGTGGGGGCATAGCTACAATAAGCTGGTGCCTGCTGCTATGTGGTTCAAGACCCATCCGGAGTATTATGCACAGGTTAAGGGTGTTCGTCAGCCCTCACAGTTGTGTCTGTCCAATGAAGCAGTGTTGGGCATAGTAACCGACGAACTGAAAAAACGTATGGCAGCCAACCCGGACGCGATGTATTGGTCGGTAGCGCCAAATGACGAGAATGGCTGGTGCGAGTGCGACAGATGTAAGGCCATTGATAATGCCGGTGGTTCTCCGGCGGCCTCGCTCATCACGTTTGTGAATAAAGTGGCGGCGGCTTTCCCTGATAAGCAGATCACAACCCTTGCCTACGGCTACACACATCGGGCGCCAAAAGGCATAAAGCCCGCTAAGAATGTTTATGTCTTCTTGAGTAATATTGATGTATATCGTCAGCAGGAAATCACCAAAGAACCAACCGCAGCACCGTTCCGCAAGGATGTTCAGGAGTGGAAGGCATTGACGGGTAATCTCTTTTTGTGGGATTACCTTACGCAGTTTACCAACTATCTGGCACCCTTCCCCAACCTGTTGACATTGCAGCCCAATATGCAGTACTATAAGGACAATGGCATCAAGGGGATATTTGCGCAGGGATGTGGCGACACGTATGGAGAGTTCGCTGAGCTGCGTAGCCACCTGATGGTGAAGTTGCTGCAGGATGAAAAAGCGGACGTGAAGAAGCTGGCCGAAAAATTCCTCACTGATTATTACGGACCAGCTGCGAAGTTTTTGTTGCAGTACATTGGTCAGCTACATAGCAACCAGGCAGACGCCAAGACCAAGCTGGATATTTACGGTAACCCTGTGAACGACTGGAACAGCTGGTTGTCGCCTGAGAAGCTGGACGCATACAGTAAGATACTGGATGTGGCAGAAGGATCGGTAGAGACCAAGACCGTGTATAGGGAGCGGGTGGCGCGTGTGCGTTTATCGCTTGACTATGTGGTGCTGCAACAGGCGCGTTTCTTCGGTATCGAGAAGTACGGCATATTTGAGCAGAAGGGAAGTAAGTGGGAACTGAAGCCACAGATCAGACAAATGGTGGACCGGTTTGTTGCAACATGCAAAAAAGCAGGTGTTACCGAACTCTCTGAAGGAGGGCTGTCGCCCGATGCTTACAAAGCTGAATGGGATGCCATATTTGCCGCCGGTGTAACGCCAACGATAGCTACCGGTGCCACTGTGAAACTTCAATATCCGAATGTGCCCGACTATCCTGCGAAAGGCCCCAAAACGCTGGTGGATGGGACCTCGGGTTACAGCGACTTCAGTTATAACTGGCTCTGTTTTTATGCTACCGATATGGTTGCGACTATTGACCTGGGTGTGGCGAAGAACATAACCGGAATGAAGATGCACTTTTTGGACGACCCGAGGCATTGGATATTCCTGCCGTCATCGGTTGTGGTAGAAGTGTCGGATGACGGCGTTACTTTTCGTCCGTTTGCTTCCTTCGCCGAACCAATGACGGAAGAACACTATGAAGTGACGGTAAAACCATTTGCAGCCGAAGCAAAGGCACGCGCACGTTTTGTGCGGGTTACTGCAAAAAACATACCGGCGCTCCCATCATGGCGCCAACATGACAGCAAGAAACCAATGCTGGCGTGTGACGAGATATTTGTTCAGTAATTGAGAGCGGGTATTTTGGTATTTTGTATATAATTATCGAATTTTATATACAACTATCAGTTGAGTGGAGTTCCACGTAATACTAAAATATACCCGATGAGTGAACATTACCGCCCTTTCAGGCTATTACTGCTGCTCGTTCTTGCGAACGTTCTATTTTCCGGTTTGCACGCACAGGTCATTACTACGGTTGCCGGAGGCATTGGCAATGACACGGCTGCGATACCGTTTTGCAGGACCACGCAGCCATCGACACTTGTGTGCGATGGTGCGGGCAATATCTACTTTAGCGATGCAACATTAGGTCCTTCAGGCTGGCGGGTGCTGGAAGCATCAACCGGCAAAGTAAAGGCGATTCCCTCAGGAGGTATCGGTGCATTTGATGGTGCCGGCAATTGGTATTTTGCATCCGGAAACAACGTAAAGAAATTGACACCTGCGGGTGTGCTTACCACGCTGGCCGGTAATGGGTCGGCAACCTATTCAGGCGATGGTGGCTCGGCGCTGCTTGCCGGCATGAGTCCGTCGGATGTGGGTGTTGACGCCACAGGGAACGTGTATATCTGCGACAAGAACAACCGAAGAATAAGAAAGGTTACACCCGCGGGTGTGATCTCCACTATAGCAGGAACGGGCATGTCTGGTTCGGCCGGTGACGGAGGATCGGCCTTGATGGCAACATTTACTGCGCCTATCTCTATTTCCGTAGAACCGGGTGGCGGCGTGTATGTATCCGACCAGTCGGCGGGGCGTATCAGGTACATTTCACCAACAGGAATAATTTCGACATTTGCGGGTGGTGGCAGCTCAATTGCCGAGGGGGTGGCGGCAACAGCCGCTTCATTGTCATTGGCAGGTATTATAAGGTTGGGGCTGGGAGGAGATTTGTTTGTTCTCATTGGCTCTAAAGTGCGCAAAGTGAGTGGTGGTATTATCAGTACCGTTGCAGGAGATGGTAGTATGGGGAGCAGTGGAGATGGCGGACCGGCAACGGCTGCGAAGCTAAGCGGTCCGCGTAGTATAGCCGTAAACCCGTCGGGGGAACTTTTTATTGCTGATTACAATAATTCGAGGATCAGGAAGGTGACAACCGCGGGCATCATAATTACGGCGGCGGGTACAG
>JACCEA010745466.1_pt1 | contig 14506 bp, 11 predicted proteins | sample 7449851 | NCBI WGS metagenome assembly JACCEA01 (sample SAMN15323453, study PRJNA562643) | freshwater metagenome | isolation source: river surface water | place: USA:Blue River Watershed | collected 2017-08-18 | reverse complement strand
TCAGCTGTGGCCATTCTGGAGAATCATCCTGTCATTGATTTCAGCATGGAGCAGCTGCCTATCGAAAGGGTCATGAATGCCCTCCTGGCCAATCCGCAGCTCCTCGGACGGGAGGCGTCCCTTGGCTGAATGGAACAAATGGCTCGCGACCATCCGCATCAGCTGGAGTCGTCAGCTTGCCTATAAATTAAACTTTCTGCTGCTCGTAGTCGGGCCCACCCTGGTCTTCTTTTTTGTGAAGTATAATCTCTGGCGCTCGATCTTTTCGCTGGAAGGGGTGACGAGCATCCAGGGCTACGACTTGAAGGCCATGCTGCACTACCAAATCTGGGGCATGATCGTGGGTTTCTTGGCCCAGGGTTTTCAGAATATGAACCTGGCCGAGGATATCCGTCTCGGCAGGATTTCGAGTTACCTCGTCTATCCCTTTGGCTTCTGGGAATTTCATACGGCCGGATTTATCGCCTTTCAGCTGCTACAGACCCTGGTGGCGCTTGTCACGCTGTCCATTCTGCGCATGACGGGAATGCTGGACGCCTGGGATTGGATCGGCCTTCTGAAGGGAATAGGCTTCTCCCTCCTGATGGGTTTTTTCTGGTACCAGGTGAGCTTTGTACTCGGACTCGCGGCCTTTTGGTTGGAGGAAACATGGGTGCTGCGGGTCATGTTTGTGACGATTGCGCAGTTCATGTCGGGAGCCATACTGCCTTTGGAAATTTACCCGGATTGGCTTGTCCGCTTTCTGCAGTGGACGCCCTTTCCTTACCTGACCTATGTGCCGGTGAAAATCTTCATGGGGACCTGGCATGAACCCCTGCTGCAGGGGGTGCTGACCGTCAGCGCCTGGCTGGGGGTGGTCGGGGTGCTTTCCTATGTGGTTTGGCGACGCGGACTGAGGCTTTATACAGCAGCGGGGATGTGAACGATGCGTTGGCTCGTGCGTTACTGGGGGGTCTATCGGGAGTTTCTGGCGAATGCTTTTGCGGAAGCCAGCAGCTACCGTCTGCACTTTGTGCTCCTCATCATTATGGATCAGCTGTTTTATTTGAGCAGTCTCGGCTCGGTGTCCTTCATTTTCGATCATGTGCAGACCATCGGACCCTGGGGGCGGAATGAGTTTATGTTCTTTACCGCCTTTATGCTGGCGGTGGATCATTTGCATATGACATTTATCAGTGAAAGCTTCTGGAACTTCTCCTTTGACCTGCGGACGGGGCGGCTGGATTTTGTGCTTCTGCGGCCGCTAAATACCATATTCTCCATATTTTTCAGGTATATACGTCCCGCAACTATGATCAACTTCGTGACGCCCTGGGCCTTTCTCATCCATTTCGGGAGTGCGGTGGATCTGGGCTTCGGCCAGTGGGTGAGTCTGCCGTTTCTCGTCCTCCTGTCCTTAATCTTTCTCGTGTCCGTCGAAATTCTGATTTCCATGCTGATGTTCTGGACAGTGGAAGCCTTCGGAATCAATTTTCTGCGGATGCAGCTCCAGAATATTTCGCGCTGGCCGGATTTCGTCTATCGCGGGGCGGCGCGACGATTCTTTACGCTGGTGATCCCGGTCCTCCTGGTGGGAAGCACGCCTGTGAAGGCGCTTCTGAATCCTATGGAGGAGGCTCGTGGTCTTCTGGGGATGCTTCTGGGACTGCTCCTTCTCTGGGGAGCGATACGCATCGTTTGGAAGCTTGGACTGAAGAGCTACGAGTCGGCCTCAAGCTAGGGGATTCACCCCCGTCTTTTCGTTCGTACCCCCACTCCTGGTATAATGAACCGAGAGTCATCAGAAGGGGGTCCCATGATCGATCACAACGACAAACGCAAATACATCCGCTTCGAACCCGACAGCGGGGATTTTGTGCAAATTGACAAAAATGTGCAAAGCACGGAGTTTAACTTTCAGGATGTGGCTCTTCTGGTCGAGGAGTCGCCTATGGGGGGCTTCGGGATTGTGTGTTTACAGTCGGTGGGATTGACCAAAGGCTCAGTCTATCGCTTTAAAGTGGGAAAGCTGGCTCCGCTAAAAGCTGAAGTCGTTTGGGAACGCATTCTCGATGACAAGGTTGTGCGGTACGGGGTCCGTTTTCTGGAATAAGAGGTGCGGCCTGCGCGGGGTCGCCGGCAGGCCTGGGTCTTTCAGCGTTTGCGGCAGACTTTCGCTTCGCCAAAGGACACACCGCTTTCGCAGCTGTAACCTGTTCCGCAGTCTTCATCCGTCTGACAACTGCATTCATGACTTCGTGCGCATGCAGGATAGGTCCGGCTGATATCCTTGCCTTGCAGACTCTGGAAGAACTCGTTGGTGAAGAGTCCATTCGGATCCATGCGTTTTTGCAGGGCCTGGAACGCTGACCATTGCGGATAAAGCGCGCCTGTACCTGTGAACACGGGTCTATTATTTTTACCCCAATGCGGTCGCGCCTTGTACTTGATCAAGGCGAGCTGCAGGATTTCGTCATAGACTGATGCGGATTGTTCGAAAATATCCTGTTTATCCACTGACGGAATATGAATTTCAAACATGACCATATCTTCGCCATAGGCCATGGACATCCATGAGCTGCCCGCCGGGCTGAACCTAAGGTAGATACCAAGGACCGGGAAACAACCCCGATCCCTTTCCTGAATGGCCCTGACGTCCTGCATCCAGCTTTTGAGCTGGGACAGGGGCAGGGCGGCCTCGATACTGCGATTTTTGGCGCAGAAGTCCCAGGGACAGCTTCCGGCCTCGCAGCTTGAACCCAGCATATTGTAGGCAAAACCGACCGGATTTTCGCTCGATGCGGAACCTACGTTCTGGACGGGTGGCAGCCAAACGCGGGAACGCAGAGCTTCACCCGTACATTGCAGGGCTCGCGGTCCGGCGTTGATAGCGGAATAGGGCAGGTTGCCAACCAAACGGAATGCGCTGGCGGTGGAGCTCCAAAGGTTATTGACGGAATCACCGGCTTCGCTGGGTGCTACCTTATCAAAGTACTCCAATACATAGCGACCGGCTCCCGCAAACCAGGAAACCCTTGCGTAGCTGTGGCGACGAACAGCAGTCTCGATGAACTGTTCCAGACCATTGTCATTGCCGCTCTCGTAACCATACTTCAGTTTGAATTCCGGTTCGACACGCAGCGTGATGCGGGTGACGACACCAAGGACACCCAGGTGCGTGGCATAGTTGCGAGCGTCCTGGCCGACGAACGTTTGAAAGTTGCCATTGGCGTCCAGGATTTCAAGGCCTTCCACGTATTCGCTCATCGCTGCGGCGATATTCAGTGAAGAATGATGGGCCGCCGTCGCGATACCGCCGGCGATCGTGATGCCGGTATAATCTGCGGTTGTGGCGAAGCTCAGGCCTTTTTCATGCAAAGCCTTGCCGAGGGCATCGACCGTCATCCCGGGTTCGACGACAGCCGTCATCGTTTGTTTGTCCACAGCAATCAGCCGATTGAGGTGTTTCAGGTTGAGCAGAAGACCGCCTTTTTCGGGGCAGAGAATTTCACTGTAGCTGTTGGGTTTGTCGAGCGAAATCGCTTTGATCTTCAGCTGGCGTTCCGCAGCAAAACGCACGGCGGCTTGAACGTCTTCGCGGGTTCTGGGTTCGACGATTTCGCGCGGATAACAGGCGATGGAGCCTGAATAGTTGTTGACGATCCGGTGGCCGTTATAGGCCGGATCCTGAGCGACGCCTGTGATATGGCGAATGCCCTGATTCAAAAGTTCGATATAAAGGGGATCGTTCTGCGTGTTTTCGTCGTGACCCAGGGTCGTCGCAAAAATCCTGGCCTTGCCGAAGCGATGCAGCCAGGCGATGGTATGAGGACCCGATACCAGAAGAGGTTCCACGCCTTCAGCCAAATCCTGGGTCTGATAGCGTTCGTCGCGTTTCACGTTCCATGTTGCGGGCAGAAAGCGGGTGATGGGATGGTCGTTGGCCTTGGTGACAACGAAAGATCCTATCGCGTCATGATTTACGGAATCCATGCCTGACAATTTCCAGAAGGCCGGGAAGGATTCCGAAGGGTATTGCTGCTTCCACTCGTTCAGGAGTCGTGACTTTTTGCCAATCCCATAAACGCCAGGTTTTTCGGAGGACCAGCGGAAATTATGCATCGCGCAGTGCAGGAATACTGTGGGAACACCGCTGCTGGCGATTTCGCGATTCAGGTTTCTGAGAAGGTCCAGCTCCGTATTGTCGGCAAAGCAGGCGTTATAGATGAAGAGATCGAAGCTATCGAGGAAGCCCGGTTTTTTGAGTAGATCGAGGGTTTCCTGGCTCTGGCGACCGACCAGAACGATATCCAGGTTCACTTTCTGGCGAAGTTCTTTCTGCAGGACTTTTTGGGTCGCGTCGTAGTCGTGGTACCCATTATTGAAATCGGTCACATAGAGCGTTCGCAAGCCTTCGGCAGCAAAGGTCGTCCTGGCTCCCAGCAGCAGTGCGAGAATCATCCAAAGACTTTGTATTCTTAAATTCACGAACCGTCCTCCTCTGTATTGGGACGTGAACCTAACTTTGAGCCACAGATAAGTCAATATAGGGTTATTTGTTGGATCTATATACAAAGTCAGAGCTCGGTCAGGACGCTGGATCATATTGAAGACGAATATGTTCAAGCTGACTTCAAGGTCTTTGAATTGCTGAATCTATGCAAAGCGATTAATACCGCCTTGCCAGTTGTCATTCTATCGTTGCAGCTGAGCAAATTCGCTCGCGTTGGCGCCCACGCTTTTCGCCCAAAGCGTGGTGACTGACGGTTTTATAAACACTGTGACGGAACCGCAGCCTCAAGCAAGCACAATCCCATGAGAATCATAGGCGAATGGACCCCTATCCATTGTGGTCATAATGGCCTGATTTTTGTAAGGACTGTCTTTGGCGAACGCGAGCACCACTTAAATGCATAGGGGATTGAAATGTTGCATCGTCTTGTCTGGTCTCTGGGACTCTTCATCCTGTCTGCGTGCGGAGTCGAGACGGAAAACTCCACACCCTTTGCGCAAAGCCAGGCCACTTATTTTTGTCCAGGGCCTTTTCGCTACAATGCCACGAGCAAACTTTGCGAGAGCAACAGCGAAGCCCTGGGACCTTTCACTGTCGCCATGCAGCAACGATGCGTTGATGCTGGCGGTGGGGCAGGTTGTGCCAAGGACGAGTGGGACCTGAGTTTCGCGCGGAAGATTCGTGGCAACGGATCCTGTCCACTTGGGGCGACAGTTGTGAAAAACCTTTGTATCGAAGGCGACCGTGCCTTCGGCCCTTTCACATTTGAGCATGTGGTATCGTGCCGGGAAAATAACGGTGGCATGGCCTGTACGTCGATGCGTTGGGAAAAAGATTTTGCTATTGCGATTCTGCCCAAGGATGCGTTCACTTTCCCCCTTAAGAGCGCCGCACTTGCCAGTTATCTCGAAGCTCCTCGCAGCTTTGGATCCTGTCGTGACAACTGCACGCGCAAGCACGCCGGAGCCGATCTATACGCTTATACCGGCACACCTGTCCTTGCGGTGGGAGACGGTGAAGTCATAGATTTCTATGAGTTCTACCTCGGAACCTATGCTCTGGTTGTCGATCACGGCGCTTTCGTCGTTCGCTATGGTGAGATCAAGGCGAATCTTCCTTCGGGAGTTTATATTGGAGCTCAGATCCGGCAAGGCCAAGGGATAGCGTATGTCGGTCGCCTCCAGGGTCTTTCTCAGGATATGGTGCATTTTGAACGTTATGCAGGCTGGGCCGGTGGACCTTTGACGGAAAGGGATAATTATCCTTATCAAAGGAGGGCTGACCTCGTCGATCCCACTCAGGATCTCATCGCATGGAAATATCCAAGATGAAAAAATTTGCTGTCTTGGCCATTGGGCTCTTGGTGATCGGAGCGTGGTTCGTGATGCAACGGCAGCCCATCCAGCGGGAATCGAATTCCGCTGCGGAATCCTTGACCCTTGTGGATTCGACAGCTGGCGTGGCAACGCAGAAGACGGAACCGCTTGCCGGCGATACCGTAAAAAATGCGAGCACCGATGATCGGCGAAGTCTCAATCGTCAGGCTGTCGGTTTATTTCGTACATTGGTGAGTCAGGAACTCACTTTGGAGGGCCTGGAAGCATTTGCCAAGGCGAAAGGTTTTCCCCTGGACAAAGCGACCAAAGGTCATGCCAAAACCGGTCAAAGGCTTGAAGTGACGCTGGCGACACCCTATGCGCTCCAAATCGTTTTTGACCTGAAGGCGAACGGACAGCCCGTATTTCAAGCCGCTCGCATGCAGTTTCCGACGGACAGCGATCTGAACGCGCTTAAGGAAGATGTGAAAGCGTATCACCCGGAAGCCATAGCTTCAGAAAGTGATGAAAAACTCATCTTTGCTGACAACCAGGAGGGTCAAACCTTGTGGGTGGGGCGTGTTGACGACGGCAGGGTTCAGATGGCTTTGGAGCTCAATATCCATCCTCATGATCACGGTGGTCCCTGAACTTGCCCGAAGATCAGGACCCAGTCTATTCCTTGCGGATAGCTTTCTGGGTCCGTGGCCATCTTTAACTCATTTTTTCTCGCCGCTGGCGGCTACTGTGACCGGTTTTTGCGGTTTGCCCGATTCCGAGCCCAGCTTTTCAATTTGCGAGACAAGTTCCATTCCTTGAATCACTTCGCCAAATACGACATGGCGACCGTCAAGCCATGGCGTGACAACCGTGGTTACGAAGAATTGCGAACCATTGGTATTGGGACCAGCATTCGCCATACTCAGAAGACCTGGACGATCATGCTTCAGCTTGAAGTCCTCATCTGGGAAGGTGCGGCCATAAATGGATTCACCACCCATGCCGTTGCCCTGCGTGATGTCACCGCCTTGAAGCATAAACTGGGGAATAACGCGATGGAATGGGCTGCCCTTATAAGTAAGAGCCTTTGGATTCTTCTCGCTCTTGGCTCCGATACAGAGTTCCATAAAGTTATCAACCGTCTTTGGAACCGTTTTGCCATAAAGGCCAAAAACGATTTTGCCGGCTGGCTTGCCGTCGATATTGATATCAAAATAGCAGCGGCGGGTAATCTCTCTGTCCTTATCCTTTTTTTCTTCCTTCGCCGGGGCCTTTTTTTCTTCTGCCTTGGCCGGAGCTTTCTTTTCATCAGCGGCCAAAGCTGGCAAGGCCAAGGTCAATCCCAAAGACAAAGCAAAACAGCGTGAGATATGCATCGCAAACTCCTCTGATGGCGATGAAACTAAGGCCATCAGGTTAGCATCCCAACTGTTTGAAATAAATCTGCTTTATCTGGCGTAGCAGGAAGGCATGATTATCGCCTTCTCGCCATCACTTTTCCCGATCAGCACCCCAGAACGAATCCAGAACCTTGTCACGACCGCAAGAGGCGCGGTAATACTTGTAGCGAATGGGATTCTTCTTGTAATACTGCTGATGGTATTCTTCGCCAATATAGAAAGGTCCGGCTTTGGTGATCTCGGTTACGATCTTGCTCTTAAAGGGTCCTGACTTCTGAAGCGCATCTTTGGAAGCTTCAGCCGCCTTTTTTTGCTCTTCGTTCACATAGAAGATTCCGGATCGATACTGGCTTCCACGATCGCAGAACTGGGCATTGGCCGTGGTGGGATCGATTTGCCGCCAGAAGACATGCAGCAGCTTCTGATAGCTGACGAGCTTGGGGTCATAAATCAATTCCACTGCTTCTGCGTGGCCTGTATTGCCGGCGGAGACTTCTTCGTAAGTGGGATTGACTTTGGTCCCTCCGATATATCCGACCTTTACGGAAAGAACACCTGGGATTTTATCAAAGGGCGCTTCCATACACCAAAAGCAGCCACCCGCGAAAATTGCTCGTTCTGTTGGCGTTGTTTTCGCGTCCTGGGCTCGCGCTTGCCCCGTAAGACTTCCTAAACAGAACAGGAGAGCAGCGATCCAATGTTTCAGCATAAAATGAACCTTTCTTTGACATCAAGGCTTTTGGGTAGTCTTGGCGAACAAGCTTGCAAATTCCGCGTAACCCTCGGCTTTCAGTTTTTCAGCTGGAATAAAGCGCAGGGCTGCTGAATTCATGCAGTAACGCTTTCCCGTCGGTTTGGGTCCATCATCAAACACATGTCCCAGGTGGGAATCGGCATAACGGGATCGGATCTCCGTTCTTACCCCGAAAAATCCGCGGTCGGCTTTTTCGACAACGACTCCTGGCGCTATGGGTTTGGTAAAGCTTGGCCAACCCGTGCCGGAATCATACTTATCCAGTGAAGTAAACAAGGGTTCGCCTGACACCAGGTCGACATAGATGCCGTCCTCTTTATGGTCCCAGAAAGCGTTTTTGAAGGGTCTTTCCGTACCATCCTTCTGTGTAACGTAGAACTGTTCCTCCGTCAGTTGCTTTTTCAAAGTCGCGGGATCAGGCTTCTTAAACTGACTGAAGTCCGCAGCCAGACTCCTGGAACTCAATAGAATCCCGATAATGGCTGATTGCACGAGTTTCATTGTAAGCATGGTTAAGCTCCCGATACTATTTTTGAAATGGGTCGCAGACATTTTCCTTATAATTTTCTTACTAGAGTTAAACTTCTTTCGAGGAGTATTTCGAATTCCTCCCATAAGAAGTTACATTTTTTTTGGAATTTTTCGTGAGTTTTTTTTGGAAGGGGCGCGGTGTTAAATGAGGTCTGGAAGAGAAAGCGGATAGGGTGATTGGAAAGAGACGATTCAGCGCGAATCCAAAACGTATCAACGCGGGCCGGCTGCCTTGAGGCAGACGGCCTTATCGTGCGAATGGAATTTTCCCGAAGGAATATACGATGGCTTATGTGATCCAGCGAACGAATTGATCCAGTGGACGACGGATTTTTTTCAGCTTCACAAGCCAATCGCCTTCTTCCTGGCGGAAACCAAGAGGAAGAATGGTCACGCTGCGCAGACCTTTTTCACGAAGACCAAGGATCCTATCCAGAGCATCGGGATCGAAACCTTCCATCGGTGTGCTGTCGACGGATTCTGCAGCGGCCGCGATTAAGGCGGTGCCTAGGGCGATATAGGTTTGTTTTGCGGCGTGTTGAAAGTTGACCTCAGAACCGCGCTGCGGATAGCTGCTGAGCAGCATCTGACGGTAGTTTTCCCAGCCTTCGTTTCGGAACCCGCGCACTTCGTTGGTATAATCAAACATGTGGTTGATGCGTTCCGGTGTGTAGTCATCCCAAGCTGCGAAGACCAAAAGGTGCGACGAATCCACCACCTGGCCTTGATTCCAAGCGATCTCGCGGATCCTGGCCCGAACCTCTTTGTTGGTCACAACGAAAACTTCGTAAGGCTGAAGACCGCTGGAAGTGGCTGTCAGGCGGATGGCTTCGAGAATACGGTCGATCTTGTCCTGGGGTACGACCTTGGAGGGATCCATTTTCTTGGCGGCATAACGCCAGCTCATGAGTTCAAGCAGATTCACGGGCGGTCTCCTTTGCAAAAACCTTCTCAATCAAAGTAGTTAGCAATCAGGGCAAGGCTGATGGACTACATTGCGTACAATAAGATCGTTTCAAGCCTTGTCAAGCTTGCCCTTCGTATTTCGTGAGTGGTTTTTTAAGTGTTTGAAATTATAGAGTTTCTATAAGGAGGCTACCTGCGGAATGGAAATCTTCAGATAAAAATCATAGTAGCCAGGTGTATCGGACTTCTCATCCAGTACCCGAACTTCTATGGATCCTCCAATTTCGCTCAGAAAATTCCTCACTGCTGCCATTCCGATGCCGCGCCCTGACACTTCGCTCACATTTTGCGCTGTGGACATGTTTTGGGCGAAGATCAACTCGGCGATCGGCATGGGTTCTTCGTTACCCTGGATCAGGCCTTTTTTCAGGCCCTGTTCCCGCAGGCGTTCAATCGCAAGACCACGACCGTCGTCCTGGATGGTCATCATGATGTTCTGGTCACGAAGCTTGGCAACAAGTCTGAGCATGCCTGCCGGCGATTTGCCGCTTTTTAGTCGAGTCGCTGAATTTTCAATACCATGATCCAGGGCGTTGCGGAGGATGTGGGTCATGCAGTTATCGAGGAGATTGGCCTGGTTTAAAGTCAAGAGGATGTCGTCAACCTCGACATGCACCAGGGGTTCCGCCTTGGAAAGATCCCGTGCGATGCGAGCGGCTTTGTCCTTCCAATCGCTTATCATGGAGTTAAGGTTATTGAAGAGAATGACAGCCAGACTTTTTCGCAGCTGGGGTGCATCACTTATGTGGTGATAAATTTTCTCCAACAGCGGGCGATCTATGTTGAGTTTGCCGGTCTGTTGCGAGCGATTCAGCGTCACCGAGCTGATTTCTGTGTAAAGGTCAAAGACCTTAAGACAGCTTTGTAGCTCGCTCAGCAACTGAGCCTGATCGTAGTGTGCACTGCCATTCAGCAGCTTTTGATAAGAATACTCGCAGTCATGGAGCTGCGAAGACAGGATTTTCAATCCGTAGGTGCGCGCCGCGCCCTTTACCGTATGAACGTTAACGAAGAGACGGCGAAGATCTGCCTCACTCAGCTGCATCTGGGAACGTATGACCCGCTCGTTCTCATACAGAAGCGGCAGGTTTCCACGGACGAAGCTTAGGAATTTTTCCGCTTCGATTGCAATGAGCTCCTGAATGATGATCAGGTTGCGATTCTGAGTCCTGGTGCGCTCCTGAGTCTCGACCTCGGAGCTGACGTCGGAGAGCGTGAGCAGAATACCCCGCACCCGCTCACCATGATAAAGCGCATTCCAGGTCAACTTCAGTATGCGTCGTCCCTCGGGATGCTGGTAGGAAATAAGGTCAGGCAGTTGATCCCGGTTCAATTCAAAGGTAAGGTCCGACTCGCCCAGGATCGCCTGAATAGTCTGTTGAATGCGATCCTTGGCATCAGAGCTCAAGTCGCTTTTCTCAAGAACAAGGTCATGGAAGGAAGACCCGGCTATATCTTTTGTGCCAAGAATGGATTCCAAATGTGCCGAATAATTTTTGTCTATGCGGTCCGATTCTACGATCGACAGCACCCCTTGAGGGATAAAGTCCAGTAGTTCACGAACCTCCTTGGTCTTCTCGGTTACAAGACGCTCCAGATTCTGATTTAAAAACTCGATTTCCCGGTTGCGTTCGAGTGCATTTTGGTAAGTCTCGGCGAATTCGTTGGCATTGATCAACGCCAGCGAGATGCACATCACAAAGTTAGCCAGCAGGATCGTGTAGCCAAGCTCATCTTGGCGATTGGTCAGCGATCGTGCAAAGATGGGCAACTGCAAAGCCATGTTGGATAAGGCTCCCACCACCAGAAAGCCGGCCCAGCTCAAGCGATTTTTGACTCCATAGTAAATCGCAAATATGAGTAGGCCGATGCTGCTGAAGGCGTTGATGAAAATGATCGTATTGATCAAAGCGCGAGAGCCCAAAAGGCCGCTTAAGAACGTTAATACCGCGAACAGTAAAAGAGATCTTTGAGCACTCCGCAAAAAACCGGGTGAAAGTCCAGGACCAACCTTGGTCAGGACGAAGAGCTGCAGAAAGATCGTGGCCATGCTGTTGAGTATTTTATAGGCAAGCACCACTTCGTTGTTATCCAAAGGCGGCATGGTGAAGTGGAATAAACTGAATAGAAGACTGCAGATGGCAAAGCAGCTGATGTAAAGCGAAGGCCGCATATCACTGGAGAGCAGATAGATAAAGCCATAGAAGACGGCAATCATCAGAAATACACCCGATATAATCGCGCTCAGCCAGGTGCTGCGTTGCAGTTTTGGCTCCAGGCTGCCCTCGGTGCCGATATAAAGCGAGGACAACGCGAGGCGGCTGACCTCTTGATCGGCGGGTTCAACGACATGGGCCATAAGATAAAAGTCATCCACGACATCAAAGGCTCTGACCACGAGGCCGGGTTTGCTAAGTCGGGCTTTTTTTGGATCTTTCACTTCCAGGTCTCCATGCACAAGCAAGCGTTGGAAATGATCGCGATCGATAATAGTCAACTGCATGGGGTGAAAAAAGCGAGGTATACCCAAGGCTATTCGCAGTGGACCTTGATTTTTGAATCGAATCAGGAACGTTCCCTTATGACTTTTTTGACCCTCAAAAGGGTAGAGGTTGGTCTTCATGCGGAGCTTCGTGAAGGCCGTATCGGAAGATTCCAAGAGTCCCGCAAAGCGCTCAGGTGAAAGGTACTGGGTGGGCAGGAGTAGATCTGGAATGAAAGGCACAACACCTTTGATGTGAACAACTTTGGATAAATCCAGGGACTGGATATCAGCCGTTCCATCGATGAGTTCGTAGCTCTGCTCGTCGGCAAAACGCAAAGAAACTATCTTATCGTAGAGAGAATTTTGAGCCCAGGCGTGCTGAGCAAGCAGCCACAAGAGTGCTGCCAGAGCGTATTTCATGTTGATACCTACTGTCTTGAAGTTTAATCTAAGATCTAAAGAGCAGCGGTACATTTTTGAAAGTTATAAATACTAAATACGAGAGGGTTTTCAGGGATTGAACGCACTGTTTGCTATGAAACAGAGTCACTGATCCTTCGCGCCTTTCTTCATGAATCGCTGAACACCAGGAGTCTTTGACTGTTATTTGCTCATAAGCTTTGGTCTGATTTTGTACAGTCAAAGGGCAACAGAACGATTATCCTTCCCCTCAGAAAACTGAGGGTGGTATATCGTGGAATGCGGATGATTAATCAAGTGAAGTGATGTCACTCACGAGAGTTTTGCTGATTTTCAATTCTTGCTAAGCAATTTACGGGAGCACACTCTCTGGTCTATTGATTTTCTTCGACCATGCCGTAGCCCATATTTGGTATAACAGTGGCAATCCCGTTGCCAATGGTACCAGCTGTGCCGACAGGAAGAGGACCGCTTGTTCCAAAATAGGCGGGTGATTCTTGCGAAAGCTGACTTTACGAACTGCGGAAAAATTCGACTGCCCGATATCGTGAGTACCATTCATCGAAGTCTCGCGAGAAAATGCACGAACGATGGATGATACTGCCAGGCCGCGAGAAGGGGCCGCGACTGGGCCCCGAAGGTTCAGTCCATCGTTGCGTTCACATGCAGGCGAGCCACGAAGCCCGAAATGTCCCCTTCATAGGAACTGCCGAGACCACCGGCCACCGCGCCCCAGTAACTGGAGCTGATCGCCCGGACGTCGCTGTTGAAACCAACCGGCGCATTGAAGGCCGCAATGCGGGAGCCATCACGTCCCATGGCGGCCATCCGGCCTTGGTTGACACCCCGGAAGGTAGTGAAGGCACCACCAGCCCAGATCAGGTCGTTATCAGCGTCGTAATCCAAAGCATAAACTGTGTTGTTGAAACCGGTCGCATTGAAGCCAGAAGTCATGCCGCCTGTGATATCAAGTTTCGCAATGCGGTTGGCGACTATCGTGGTTTGATAGCGGCTGAATGCACCGCCTACGTAAAGAGCCTCTTCCGATGCCACCCAGACCAAAGCCTGAACCGATCCATTGAAACCGGCGCCGGGTTCAAAACCAGCGGCGAAAGAACCATCGCTGGCAAGTTTTACAAGGCGAGGAGCATTGGCCACCGAGCTGTTGTATTTCGTGAACGATCCACCGACAAAGACCGCATGGTCATCGGCTGTGGGAACGACGGCCAGGGTCGCCACGTTGTTATCAAAACCTGTTCCCGTAGCGAAATCATTGTCCAGTTTGCCATCCGCACCCAAACGCACGAGGCGTCCGACAGCGGTGGTGCCGTTCTTAATGAACTTCCCGCCGACGTAAACGACACGGGCGCCCGTATGATTGGTAGCCAATGCAAGCGCATAAACATCGCTATCGAATCCGTCGGGCACGAAAGTCGTATCGAGGCTGCCGTTGGCATTGAGGCGGGCGATGCGATTGCGCGTCACACCATTGACCTGTGTGAAAGTTCCGCCGACATAGAGTTTTTTCTCAGCATCATCCCAGGCGATCGCATAGACATTCCCGTTGGTCACCTGGCTGTTGAAACTGTTGTCCCGATTGCCTAAGCGGTCCAGTTTCACCACACGATTGGCGGTCTCGCCGTTGTATGTGGTGAAGCTACCAGCAAGGAAATATTTCACGCTGTCGTTCGGGCTTGCAGGATTTTCGATCACACGCGCTGTTGCATAAACATAGCTGTTCAGGTTCGAACCGCGTGGGCTGGCGGCGTCCAAAGTCCCGTCCGATGCGGATGCTGCAAAGAAAAACGCCGTACTTTCACCCCCATAGCGTTGGAAGTTACCACCACCGATCAGCTTGCCGCCGTCGGTCAACCCCAAAGTTTGCAGTGTGCCGTTGGTGCCAGTGGTCAGACTCGTGTCCAGCGAACCATCGACCATGGACAGTCGGGCAAGACGCGTCAGGGCCGAGGTTCCATAGAGGGTGAAGTCACCACCAACGTAGACCTTCTGGGCGGCTTCATCGAGTTCGATCGCGTAAACCGTACTGTTGAGTCGCGGACTGGTGGACAGACCCTTGTTAAATTCAGTGTCTGGCATACCATCGGCCTTCAGACGAACCAAGCGCGCGTAGTAAGACGAACC
>JACCEA012292090.1_pt1 | contig 14513 bp, 7 predicted proteins | sample 7449851 | NCBI WGS metagenome assembly JACCEA01 (sample SAMN15323453, study PRJNA562643) | freshwater metagenome | isolation source: river surface water | place: USA:Blue River Watershed | collected 2017-08-18 | reverse complement strand
TGTTTGCGGGGCGCGATCATTTAAATTTTGGTGAGCAGTTCCTGGTTCTGGAAGGCCGATATGTGCAAGCCAGCAGTCAATTGGTGGTAGGTCATTGGCAACATAATGGTGATTGGCAACTCATTGACTCAGAGCAATTTGTCGCGATCAGTGGCTGGTATGTTAATTACCAACAACAAATAAACGACAGCCTGACGGTTTTTTTAGGGTGGTCGAGTCTTCTTGACGAGGTCGATAGCTTAAAAGAACATCGTTTAATTGGGGTGGTGCATGATTTGCCTTGGGGAGAGCAACAAGTCGGTTTGATGGCAAGCCAAGTGACCATTCCAACCAGGAATGACGAACTTTTATTTGAAGCTTATTGGCAAGTTCCCGTTTGGGAGCAGTTGGTTGTGCAGCCAGTTGTGCAATACATTAACCAAGTCGCAGGCTCGGAAGATGACGCCTGGGTTGGCACACTGCGGCTGTCACTGACATTCTAGCCCACGGCATATGTCGGCTAGAACCGTCCTTTAACCGCAACTCGTTGCGCTCTAGCGTTAATTCGAAGTATGCTGCAGTGGGTTGGTAAACTGCAGCAGCAAGTGAACCCAAAACAAACATTAATAGCCGTCATCAAGTCGGCAGCGCCAGGAATTTCCCATGTTAAAACGAACACTTACCTCTTTGCTGTTGGTCACTAGCAGTTTGTCTGCTTGGGCTGATGAAGGCCAATGGCAACCTCACCAATTACCGCAATTAGATGCACTTTTGGCCACCAAAGGCATCGAAATTAGCGGGCAACAATTGGCGGATTTAAGTCAATATCCGATGAATGCGATCGTTAGTTTAGGTTATTGTTCTGCCTCTTTTGTGTCGGCACAAGCCTTAGTCGTCACCAATCACCATTGTGCTTATGGCGCTATTCAGCAAAATTCGACTGCCGAAAATAACTTGATTGCCAAAGGATTTTTGGCAAAAACGTTGTCACAAGAGTTGCCAGCAGGACCGCAAGAGCGCTTGTATGTGACTGAATTGGTGCAAGATGTCACCGCAGAGGTCACAGGCAAACTCCCCAAAGATTTATCTGATATCGCGCGATTCGAAGCGGTTGAGGCCAATCGCAAACAGTTGATCAAAGAGTGTGAAGCAGATCCTAATTATCGTTGCAGCGTGGTGATGTTCCATCATGGGATGGAGTTTTATCTGATCAAGCAATTGATGATCCAAGATGTGCGATTAGTGTATGCGCCAAGCGAAGCTGTTGGTAACTTCGGTGGCGATATCGATAACTATGAGTATCCTCGCCACACCGGTGATTATGCCTTTTTACGGGGTTATGTCGGCAAAGATGGCAAGCCTGCCCCTTATTCGACGGAAAACGTGCCTTATCAACCCAAGCATTTCTTAAAAGTCAGTGCGGCAGGGGTGCGTGAAGGCGACGGCATTATTTTGGCGGGTTATCCCGGCACGACGAGTCGCTATCGTTTAGCGCAAGAGATTGCTTTCGCTTCAAGTTGGCAGTATCCAGCGCAGGTGAAAACCTTCAATCAAATGATTGCAACCATCGATCGTCTCGGTGCCACCGATGCTGATTTGAAAGTGAAATATGCCTCTGTTGTCAAAGGCTACAACAACCGCATGAAAAAGCTCAATGGCTTGTTAGATGGTTTTAAAGTCACCGACATCCACGCCATTAAGTCTGCGCAGCAGCAACAATTACAAGCTTGGATTGCGGCAGATCCCAATCGTGCGGGTTATGAAAAAGCACTCGCTGATTTAGCGGTTGTGGTTAAAAAAGAGCAAGATTACTTACAGCAAACTTATTATTTTGAAGCGGCCAAACGCAGTGATCTGTTAAGAGCGGCTATTGATCTGTACCGCTGGTCTGTTGAGCAACAAAAAGACGATGCAGCGCGGGAAATGGGCTACCAAACGCGCGATGCGAAGATGTGGCAAGGCCGATTAAAACGCATTGATACCAGCTTTGCTCCGACCATGGATTTAGCGCTGTGGTCTGAACAACTGGCAGAATATTTAGCACAACCCGATGCAGTTCGTGTGGCCGTGCTTGATCAAAGCCTCGGGTTGAAACCAGGCATGACTCAGCAACAGATCAGCGATTTATTAAAATCTTGGTACAGCCAAACCGATCTATTAACCACTGAGTCGCGTCTGGCATGGCTGCAAAAACAACCTGCTGATTTTAAACAGAGCCAAGACCCGTTTATTAAAACGGCTGTGGCCTTATTTGACACCCATATGCAACTAGAGCAGCAACAAAAAGCACTGAATGGCGAATTGTTAAAAGTTCGTCCTGCCTATATGCAAGCGATCATTGCCTATAACAAAGATGCAGGGCGTCCGGTTTATCCAGATGCCAACAGTACTTTGCGCGTCACTATCGGTTCGGTCGATGGTTATATGGCAGCTGACGGGGTTTACAAAACGCCATTCACATCCGTTGCAGGGATGTTGGCCAAAGAAGGTCCGGCGCCATTTGATATTCCGCAAGGCTTAAAAGAAGCCTATGCGGCCAAAAAATATCAAGGTTTTTTCTATAAAGATTTAGCGGCAAAACCCCAACAAAGTTGGGTATGTAATGTCGTTGATTGTCCGCAACCTAAGGTCATGCCATTCAATTCGGTCCCAGTCAACTTTCTATCCAGTGCTGATACCACGGGCGGAAACTCGGGTTCTGCTGTCATGAATGCTCGGGGTGAATTAGTTGGGCTTAATTTTGATTCAACCTATGAATCAATTACCAAAGATTGGTATTTTAACCCTGAAATCACGCGAGCCATTCATGTCGATATCCGTTATGTGCTATGGCTGATGCAAGCCGTTGATGGTGCGGATAATCTGTTGGCGGAAATGGATATTGTAGCGGCTGAGTAAGCCCTGAGCTTGGATAGTTTATCCAATATTGCCTAACAAAAAATGCCGGTATGCACCGGCATTTTTTTATGGGGAATTTCAGGTTTAAAATCTATTTAATAATCAAACATATTCCGCGGATTCAGCATGCTGAGTATTGCCATGCCCTCCATAAAGGCAAAGTCACGTGCCGCAGCTAAGTCCTGTTTGCTCAGACCAAGCAGTTCTAAGGTTTGCGGTGCAATAAGATCCGGCTCAGTAAAGATTGCTGGATACGCATTCAAGAGTGCCAACTGAGCACTGAGATGCATAATCAGGCCAATTTTTTTCGCTGGTTGTAAATTGGGCTGATTGATAAATGCCAAAGGTGCTTGAATATTTTGCGGTAACTGCCAGACATTCATCAGGGCAATACTACAATCGACAAAAGTGAACCCCAAAATTTGTTGCTGTAGTTGCCAAGGTTGCTGATTTTTATGCACTTTGAGGCATTTCGCTGCCAAGTCAGGCGCAACCTCAACCACGACCAACTCTCCAATTTGATGCAACAAGCCCGATAAATAAACGGGTTCATTGGGCTTTAACCCCAGTCGTTGCGCGAGAAATTTAGCGACTAACGCGCAGTGGATACTTTGCTCCCAAAAACGATTCAAATCTAAGGCTTCTGGTTTAATTGAAGCAAAGGCCTCGGTCGCGCCATAAGCAACAACTAAGTTATAAACTTGGACTTCGCCGAGTAACAATACGGCTTTGCTGACCGTATCAACTTGACTTGGAAAATTATAAAGTGCGCTGTTTGCCAATTTGAGCAAGCGCGAGGCAAGTGTCGGATCGAGCGCAATCAGTTCAGCGATTTCATCAAGATCACTAATTTTATTATCGATAATTTGTTTGATTTTCAAACAGGTATCAGGTAGTACAAATACATCTCCAACCTGTGCGGCATATTCAGCAGCGTTCAATGTTTACTCCTTGCAAACTCGCTTTAGTCATTATTAGTGTTGTCGGTTCTTGCTGATTTACAAGCTCATTTTGTATTTTCGCGATGAATGCCACTGATTTTTGAGCTGTCATCACAATGACATCATCGTTTCATACCACTGTCATCGTTCACTTCTAACTTGGCTGCAGAATTTAACTTGAGTGAGATGACCATGATCAACAAACCTTGGATCCCAGCTTTATGTTTGACCACAGCGCTTTTAGCAGGTTGTAATTTAGAGGGCAAAGATGGCGCAGCAGGCCCAGCTGGTGCTGCAGGAGCAACAGGTCCTGCCGGTGCGACAGGCCCCGCAGGCACACCAGGCCCCACAGGCCCTGCCGGAGAAAGTGCGGTAGCAGGCTTGGAATTAACCCCAATTGCCCGTTTAACGACGGGGACTTATGGTGGTGGTGCTGCTGAAATTGTGCAGTTTCATGCAGCTTCGAAGCGAATTTATGTGGTGAATGGTGCTGCAAATCGCTTAGAAATTATGTCAGCGGCAAATTTAACTTCGACTGCTTTGTCAGATCCCTTCAGCGCAAATAATTTAGTCAGTGAACCACTGTCATTTCCGGCCACAGTCCAAGTTAAAAATGCCCAGCAGCAAGACGAAACTTTGGCGTTAGGCATTGCCAACTCTATTGCTATTCACGGCAATTTACTGGCAGTAGCCATTGAAGGGCAGCCGAAAACGGCCGAAGGCGCGGTGTTATTTTATAATATCAGTAGCGCTGTTCCTGTGTTTACTTCAGCGGTGAAAGTCGGGGCTTTGCCAGACATGTTGACGTTCAATAAAGACGGGAGTCTCGTGCTGGTGGCGAACGAAGGTGAACCTTCAGCAGATTACAGCGTGGATCCGGAAGGTTCAGTTGCTCTCATTACCGTGACCAATGGGGTTGCGAGCACCCAAGCGGAGTTTGTGCGTTTTGATAGTTTAAATAGCCAAAAAGCAACGTTAACGACTCGTGGCATCAAGTTTGCGAGCCCTGCCACTACCACCGTCGCGCAGGATTTCGAACCTGAATACATTACGCTGAGTCTGGATAACAAAAAAGCCTATGTCGCTTTACAGGAAAATAATGCACTCGCCATCATTGACCTGACGACTAAAGCTGTCGAAAAAGTGGTCGCTTTGGGTTTCAAAGACCATAGCCTTGCCAAAAATAGCTTGGATGTCAGCAACCAAGACGGTGTACAAATGCAAACTTACCCTGGTGTATTTGGCATGTACCAGCCGGACACCATTGCCAGTTATGGTTGGAAAGGTGCCACTTATATCGTTACCGCCAACGAAGGGGATGCGCGTGATTACGCGGGGTATTCTGAGCAAAAACGCGTTTCGGCAGTCACGCGCTCTGCAGAGTTACAAGCCAAGCAGGCGGGTATTTATAGCAGCAGTGGTTTGGCACGGTTGAATATCAGTACTGCACTGGGCCTGAACGCTAACGGTCAATATGATGCGCTGTACGCTTATGGTGCGCGTTCATTCAGTATTTGGGATCAAAATGGCCTGCAAGTATTCGATAGCGGCAACGATTTCGAACGAATTGCTGCCGGTTTGCATGGCGATAAGTTTAACTCGAACCACCTGTCAGTGTCTGGTGATAATCGGTCAGATGATAAAGGGCCAGAACCTGAAGCGCTTGCTCTAGGGCAAATTGGTAGCCGCCAGTATGCATTCATTGGCGCTGAGCGGATGAGTAGTGTCTATGTTTACGATATTACCAACCCATATGCGCCTACCTTTGTCGATTATGCGTTAAATCGCGACTTAAACGTCACTTACAGCATCAATGATGATGTCAGCCCCGCTGTTGTGACGGGGAGTGTGGCATTAGCAGGTGATTTAGGGCCAGAATCCTTAGTGTTTGTGCCTGAAAACCAAAGTCCAACAGCCAAGCCATTATTGCTGATGGCGAACGAAGTCAGCGGTAGTTTAACGGTGTTTGAAATCCGGAAAAAACCATAAGTCTGCAATAAAATGCTGGTCAAAGTGGTCACAACTTTGACCAGCAATCATTTGCATCTATCATTAGATCCTTTCTCCTTTTGATACACAGAACTCAGTAATTTTGCTGAAATTCATGATATTACTGCAAATATCTCGTGAAAACTTTGCGCTTTTTGCGTTGAAATTTTTCTAGCTTGGCTTGACCAATCCATGGGGAGCCGTCAGACTCAATACAGGTTGATTTAAGCAAAATACCTAAGTTAGGTCTCTTTCGAAGTGGATTTTCTGTCTAAGAGCCAGTGACTTCGGATGTACTGCAATTCTCGATGCAAGCTAGCTCAAGCGAATTCACGCTTGATTGAAGGAATGTTGTAGCCAACGCAGCAAGGATAAAGTGATTAGGTTTTTGATGGTTGCCTTCATGATCGCATTCCCTTTCTCTGCTCAGAGTTCATCAGCGGAGCTTAAACCTATTGTGATTGCCAACCAAGGGGTTAACGTTCAACAATTGTCCCATGCGCAATTGCGCAGTATCTATATGATGAGGCAGGTATTATGGCCCAATGGCCAAGCCATTAAGGTATTTGTCTTACCAGCGCGTTCAGAACTACACCTGCAGTTTACTCGCCAGCAATTACAACTGTTTCCCTATCAGTTAGACCGAGTCTGGCAAAAATTAACATTTTCTGGCACAGGAACTCCACCAACGGAAGTCGCAGATCCAGCAACAATGCGTGCATTAGTTGCCAGCACACCCGGCGCAATTGGTTATATTGAGAGCACAGATGAAATTACCCCGCTGCAAATTATTGCCATCAATCCTTAAGCGGTATTGGTTGATTGGCTTCTCGCTATTATCTGCCAGCACATTGGCAGAGGATGGGGTTTGGCATGGTTTTATTTCGCAGGGGCTTATTCAAGCGCAAGATAGCAATTTTGTGAATAATGATGGTGATGTCAGCTGGCAATTGACCGAATTGGGCGTGAACTCGGTGTATAAACTGCATAGCGATGTCAAAATCGCCGGGCAGTTGATGTACTTAGATGGCGGTAATCGTTATGTTGATGGGGTCCGCATTGATTATTTGTTTTTGAATTGGACTCCGATTAACCGCCTGGATTGGCAGTTAGATTTCTATGCTGGCCGTTTTAAAAACATGCATTGGCTCTATTCCAGCACTCGAGATGTTGCCTTAACTCGCCCCTTAATTGTACTGCCGCAGTCAGTGTATTTTGATTCATTTCGAGATATCGCTGTGGGCTCCGATGGCCTGGCTTTGCGTTCAACCCATAATCTGGCGCTGGGAGAGTTAGAACTCAATTGGAGTTGGGGGGCGACCCCGGTGAGCCGTGATATGAGTAGTCGCGTGATCAGTAATGATATTCTGGGCAAAACTGACCAAAAATTTGTCCATCAAATGAGTGCTTATCTGCGACCCAATGCGAGTCAAATGCAATGGGGCATATCATTACTTGATTCCGATTTTTCTTACCAAAGAGCGTCATTAGATCGTTATGCTGACGGCGATTTTACCGTGCAGCGTGTCATGCTCAATTGGCGATACAGTGCCGAAAATTGGGAGCTCAGCAGCGAACTGATGCAAGAACGGGTCAATATCGCAGGATTTATTTTCCCACAATTTGCACGGAATCAATTTGCACAAGGTGCTTTTTTGCTAGGTCGTTACAACTGGTCGCCGACAACAACTTTGTACCTGAGTTACGATTATTTTATCGCCAACAAAGACAATCCGAGCGGGAGTGAGTTACCTGCCAGTTCCGGTGGGCTTATTCCCAGTTATTTTGGCTATCAAAAAGATGCTGCTATTTCGGTGGATCATGAATTAGCAAAAAATCTTCGATTTAAAGTGGAATATCATTTGATTTCCGGAACCGGACGGTTAGGGCCGAATGTGGTGCCAAATATCGTGGTCAACGATAGCAAGGATCATGATATTTGGGCATTGCAGCTGCTTTATTGGTTCTGATGCCATGCGAACTTTTCTCAGTTTACCCATAAAAATTTTGGCTTTGATTTTGGGCTCGCTGTTATTGATGACCGTGATCTTGACCAGTTTTGCCCTGGTTAAAATGGAGCAAGATTTTCGCGCACAACAAGAAAAACAATTACAGTTGCGGCAGCAACAATTTGAGCATCTCAACGCACTTTTAGAGAACCAGTTAAGAAGTTGGTTAGAGTCTTTCACCGACTTGGTCAAAATTCGCAGTCAAACAGACTTCGCACAGTTCGCAGCGGAACTGTCGGCGAACTTCGATACGATTGCACTCCATTTAAATGTCGAGCAACTGTGGTTATTCAACCAAAAAGCAGAAGTGTTATATGCCAGTACCCATGAAGTCCCAGTTCGGGTTCGCCAATCGGTCAGCCAGGTATTGCTGGAGTTACAGCCCTATAGTGAAATTATTTGCACTGAATACTGCAGCAAACTAGTGCTAGTTCCAGTACAAAATCAGGCCGGCGATATTGCAGTGGTTGCTTTGAGTACGACGTTATTAGATGTTTTATCCTCGTTAAAACAAGGGGTGGGTTCAGATGTTGCAATCGTTCGTATCGAAGGTGACCTCAACCGTCCTGCCAGTGAGTTACGCTTATTGTCGTTGTCAAATGCCAGTCAATTATCGTCGGTATTTTCAGCATTGCCTGCCGATGCATCTGTGCTCGACGCAATCGAATCGGGTTTATCTTTAGAAATCGAACAAAAACATTATCTGATCAGTTTTTTGCCTTTATCGAGCAAAGGGCAGGGCTATTTTCTGGCCCTCATTGACGATACCACTAAGTTTGCCAGCACTAAACTCCTCTACAAAATACAGATGGTAGGCTTCGCTTTGTTCTGCTTTAGTCTATTGGCTTTGTTTATCTATTACAGCACGCAACGCCTCAGCCGACGTTTATTAAATCTAGCCCAGCAACTCCCTCTGCTCGCGCAAAAACAATTTGGCTTGTTTCGCAATCGGGGGCAGAGTAAACCGCAGTATTTTAGTGATGAATTAGATGTCCTTGACCATGCAGCCACCGAGTTAAGCACTGAACTGGAACATTTGCAGCAACAAGTAGAGCGTAACACACGTGAACTTGAAAACATGGCGATGTATGACCTGCTGACCGGTCTGCCTAATCGCAATATGCTGAATTATCAACTGAAAAAAAGTCTGGCGGCTCTAGAAAGGGCACCTAATGAAATTGCCGTCCTGCTGCTGGACTTGGATGATTTTAAGAAAATCAACGATAGCTTGGGCCATGAAGCGGGGGACAAGTTGTTGTTGGAGGTTGCCAAACGCATCCGGGCTTGCCTGCGTCAGACCGATTTAGTTTGCCGTATCGGGGGGGATGAATTTGTCTTGGTGTTAAACGACGAGACTGCGAGTGATTATGCCGAGCACGTCGCGAAAAAAGTGCTCGCCAGTTTTCAATTGCCCATTGCATTGGCGGAGCGGCAATTTTATGTGTCGACCAGTATTGGGTGTACCAAAACGACAGTGGCAGCCATCACCCCAGATGAATTGATCCGGCAAGCCGAAATGGCGATGTACGACATTAAAAAGCAAGGCGGGGCAAATATACGGCTTTATGATATTCAAATGAATCAACGCTTGAACAAGCGGCTGCAGTTTGAAAGTGATATTAAAGAGGCCATTGCTTTACAGCAATTTAAGTTGGTACTCCAACCACAAATCGAGTTGGCTACAGGGCGGCTTTGTGCTTTTGAAGCCTTGTTACGCTGGCATCATCCGCAAAGAGGGTTGGTCTCTCCAGATGAATTTATCGAGATGCTGGAAAGCTCGTCGCAAATGGTCGAGTTGGGGTATTGGGTGTTTCGTCGCAGTTTTGAACTGAGTCAGTTCATCGAACAGCAAGGTTTTTCGGATGTGCGAATTGCGATTAATCTATCGGCAAGTCAATTTCTAGATCCGCTTTTGTGTCCGGTACTGAAGTCGCTGTTGGTCGAGTTCGAATGTCCAGCTCAAAAGTTTGAGCTTGAACTCACTGAGCGGACCTTAGTCAAGGATGTCGATGAAACTCTGAGCTGTATGCATGAACTCAAAGCCATGGGCTTTCAATTTGCCATTGATGACTTTGGCACTGGGTATTCCTCATTGAGTTATCTCAAACAAATGCCGGTTGATGTCATCAAAATTGATAAATCTTTTGTGTTTGGTATGTTAGAAAATGATGCTGACTTTCAAATCATGACTTCGACCATTGCGATGGTGCATGCTCTGGAATTAAAAGTAGTGGCCGAAGGCGTGGAAAATCGTGCGCAACTGCAGGCCTTGAAAGAATTAGGCTGCGATATTGGTCAGGGGTATTATTTTGAGAGACCGCTGAACGAAGAACAATTACTGCAGTATCTGCAGAGTACTAAGATGAGTAATGCGTCGAGTTCTGCGCTGACTTCAGGACTTAATCATGCCAAGTAGCAACTGGAAAGAACTTATCTAAACTTTTGTTATCAGCCATTTTCCTGCTTGCAGCATCTTCCAGAGTTTCCAGTGATCCTATCAACCAAAGATTGTTATGATTCTGTGCCATTGCCTGCAGGGAAGCGAAATGAGTGAGCAAAACTAAAGGGTTCCGGATTATTTGAACCATAGCATTCGACTTTATTTCGGCCATTTTTTTTCGCATGATACAGCGCTTGGTCGGCATTCCTCAGTAACTCCGCCAAATTGTAACCACTGACCTGATTAAAACTGACGCCGAAGCTTGCTGTAATTTCTAAGCCTGGTGCGATGCTTTCGCCTGGTAATTGGGCAATAGCATCGCGACAAATTTCAGCAAGCATCATGACCTTATCGGGTTGACAATCAGGGAGGGCAATGGCGAATTCCTCACCGCCGATGCGACCAAAGATATCTTCACTCCGGACAAAGTGGCTGCAAACATCGACCACAGCCTTTAAGGTGTTATCACCGACTTCATGACCAAACTTGTCATTGATTTGTTTAAAATAATCAAGGTCAAACATAATGAGGCCAATCGATTTCTGCGATTGTTGGCAGTGTTTGAGTTGCTTGGCCAATTGCGCTTCAAAATGAAATCTGTTGCTGATCCCGGTCAGGCTATCGTTTTCCGCAGCATATTTGTAAAACAAATGACGACGAAATAAACGATGACTGACATAAAGCAAACCACAACTGAAAATAATCAGCATTAAAATCATCAGTCGGGTTTGCTGCGATTCTTTGATTTGTAATTCATTTTCTAATTCAGCCACTCGAAATTGTTCTTGCACGAGTGAGAGTTGTTGGTTTTTTTGGAGTAATTCTCCATTGGCTAAATGATAGGCCAGTTGCTGCTCGGCGCGACTATCGAAAAGGACTTTGTCTGCTTGCTGGTATAACTTATTGAAATACAATGCATCTTTGAAGTTTTTATTGGCTTCAGCGATATTTGTTTGTAACTCGTAAGCGTTGACCAGAACTTTACTTGCGCCCAATGTTTGTTTCATTTCAGTAATTTTATTCAAGTAGCGAGATGCAGTCTCAAATTGTTGCTGATGGAAGCTACTGCGAGCTAATTCTAAGTAAAATTCAGAAATCAGCCGCGGATAACGGCTTTGTTCGGCGGCCGCTAAATGAGTTGATAACAGCTCAAATGCATCCTTATAGAGTTGTTGTGCCAACAACTGCTGAGCATCAAGGGCTTTATTCAGCAGTAAGGCAATTTGTTCATTGGCCTCGCTACAGGCGGAATCGACAGCGGCACTTAACGAAAAGTCATCAGTTTGTTGCATCGCAAAAATGTTTTGGCGTTGTAATAGTGCGAGCAAACAACGGTCTCGAGGAGCGGTCGCGTAGGGTTGGGCTTGTTGTAAGAAGCGCTGACTTTCTTTATACAAGCCAGATTCACTGTAGGTGTAGGCTGCTGCAATCAAGACCTGAAGGCGCAATTCTGGCTGCTCAATTTTTTCAAACCAAGATAATGCCAAATTGAGGTGAGTAAACGCAGGAATAAAGTTACGACTTAAACTTTGGATATTCGCGAGGGTATAAGCAGCCCTAAACCTTAATTCTAACGAGGCGTTGGACTGAATAATTTGGCTGAGTAGGTGTTCTGCTTTACTATAATTGCCAGCAATCCCAAGTTGGTAAGCCTTAAGAAATTGAAAAAAACTGGCTTGTTCAGCACTCATCTGCGCTTCTTCAGCAGCTAACTCTTTGAGTACATTGTTAAATCCTGCAGTATCCGCACTGCGGATCTTATCGGCTTGCACTAATAAATCGTCAATTTTACCTGCAGCCAAGGCAGGTGTTAACCCAAGCCCAAGCAGAAACAAGCCAATAAATAACCAAAACAGTGAGCTTTTGTTCGCCATTTAAAACAACTTTTGTTATCAAATCAAAAGAGACGATCCGTTCGTACTAGGCATAAGTTTGAAATTCAAACGTTGAGCTAACACGAGATGGGGCTTAAATTTTTGCTTGCTCACTGCAGAAAAATGGACCTTCCACTGGGGTTTAACGCAAGCATAGATCATCTTGTGGGATTGCTCCAGCAGCAATGATAACTTGTTCAAGTTGCTGGATTTCTAAGTAGTCATGCAGCATCTGAATTGCTGCAGTTAGCGAGGCAGCGAGAGGCGGCAATGAAGTATCAAAGTCAGCCATTGTAATTTGCTAAAAGAGACAATAACCCTAGTCGAGAACCTTTACGCCACGAAAGATGTTGCTTTTGATCTTTCGTGGCAAGCTAGAACTGCAAGGACAAATTCGGTATGTCCCTGCAGTTTATTTTCGCTGGCTGCACATGGGCGAATTTGAACGCACATGCGGTTGTAACAAGGGCGCCATGCCCTTCAAAACCTGCAACGGTAGGGCTGAAGTGAAGCTAAAACTTTCAGCCCCTTTGCCAGGCACAAATGCCGTTAAGGTACCAAAGTAGTTGTCACCCAAATAAAATACAAAAGTGGCAGTCCGGTTGACGGCCGTGGAAGCGACGGCTTTGCCACGAATGACTTGCGTGGCGATCCGGTTGTCACCCGTGCCTGTTTTTCCGCCTACTTGCAGTGGCGAACCATCGACCTTACTAAAACTGCCATTCAGACGGCGCGCTGAGCCGCCTTCAACCACTTGGCCAAGCGCTTTTTTTAACGCTCTGGCGACTTCAGGTCGCATCACGCGCTCACCAGCGCTCGCATTGTATTGCATTGCGACTTCATAGGGCGTTTTCGCAGCAAAATGCAGGCTGTCGATACGGATGGTTGGAAGCCGCATCCCATCGTTCTGGATAATTCCCATTAATTCAGCCAAGGCTGCAGGTCTATCGCCTGAACTGCCCAGTGCAGTCCCTAACGATGGCACTAGGTGGTCAAACGGATAGCCTAATTTGACCCAGCGCTGATGGATATCTAAAAATGCTTCAACTTCCAACATAATGCGGATCCGAGCATCCCGTGCTCTGCGGTCTTTGGTGCGGAATAACCAACGATAGACTTGCTGGCGTTGATCGGCACTCGCAGCCACTGCATCTTTGAAGGTCGCTTCAGGATTTTTGATCATGAAGCTCAGGACCCATAACTCTAAGGGGTGAACTTTGGCGATATAACCCTGATCAGGCAGGCTGAATTTACCAGGGCCATATTGTGCGTAGAGACTTTGTAACTTTTTGCTGGTTAAGTCTTTGTCTTCGGGCAATTTACTGGTCAAGAAGGTTGAGAATTGTTCCAGGCTTGCTTCTGGTAATAAATAACGATGCACTGCTGCTAGGCGATCTGGCGTTTGTTTTAAGCCATCAAAAAATACTTCTAAGCGCTCATCTGCTGGCTTTTGTTGATATTTACGCCAAAATTTTCTGAGGAATTCAGTGCCTTCTTTGTCGACAAATCGACGTAAAATCTCTTCCCGTTTTGGATCTGAGTCACTCAGCTGTAATAAACTTGCACTGCCACTGCTTTGGTAACTGCTGGCGTAAGACACGACATCACGGAATAGTCTGACAAAGGATAAATTAGTCGAGTTTTGCAAGGATTCCCTGATTGTAGGGACTTTCGAATCTTCTTTTGAATCAAAGTTATTAAAAACTTGCAGACCGCCACCCGTGAAAAAACGCTCTGCTGGTGAGGCGGAATAAGTGCGTTCTAAAGCGGCTTCTAACATGGTCGGTAAACTCCGATCGGAAGTCGTCGCCATATAATTGGCCGCCCAACGCGTGAGGTTATCGCCAGGTGCGATATCCATCGTCAGTAAATTGTCCGGTAATTCATCGGCAAAACTTTGATGAAGTTCGGCAATCATCTCAAGATAGGTGGTTAAAACCCTGAGTTTTGCCGTCGAACCCAATTCCAATTTACTGTGTTCATTCAAATCAAACGGTTGGTCTGTGCTATCGGTTTGCACCCGAACCCGATTGCCGTCAGGCGTTTTTTCAAACAAAGTAAAACTATAGAGCACATCGTCTGTGCCATCAGCCGTTAATAAACGCTCTCCTAACAGACCATATTTGGCGGCAACTTTGGGGTCAGCCAAACTGCGCAAATACGCAGAAATCTTTTGTTGCACATCACCATGCAGGGTGCTGTGGGCATTTAAATCTAAACGGTCTAAATCGTACATCGGTTGATTGAGCAAATTGCCGAGGCGCAATCGAGCCGCGTTGATGCCTTTGCGACTGTCCTGCTCAGTTTTTACCGTGCTTGGTTTTTGCGTACGAAATGTTAAGGTCTGGGCCAAGGCTGCATCGCGTAATTCGGCATCAATGAT
>JACCEA010029965.1_pt1 | contig 14516 bp, 14 predicted proteins | sample 7449851 | NCBI WGS metagenome assembly JACCEA01 (sample SAMN15323453, study PRJNA562643) | freshwater metagenome | isolation source: river surface water | place: USA:Blue River Watershed | collected 2017-08-18 | reverse complement strand
AACTCTGAAACATCTAAGTTGATTCATACTGAAACAATAACATTAACATCAACAACAACGGAAGCTAAATTACAAGAGGCATATATTCAAATTAGAGATTTCATTTCAAAATTAGATACCAATAAGTTAATAAATTTAGTGCCATCATTAAATGATGAATACCCTCACCCGTTTTATTTTAGACCAAAAAATAGTTTAAGATCTAAACCTAATTCATTTTCTTTTTTACAAAACATTACTCATTTAGATAAAATAAATGGTTTTGGATTCTTATATAGTGAGAGTGCACCAGATGTTCAACCGGTAACCAAAAGTGTTGAATCACCATATTTGAGAAAAGTTAGCGAAGTGGATCAAACATTCGCTGCTTTGACTGCCGACAACATATTATACTTGTCAACAAACTCACAAGGGGTTGATGGAAAACAGGTAGATTTTGGAGCACTTGACAAATATGAATATACACAGGAAGATTATATTATGCGTATAGTACCTAATACTTTTTCGACGGTAAGAGGTGAAAAGCTAATAGAGATATTGGAATTAATTTCGTTAATATTATTAAATCATGTTCACGGTATAGCTACACCACCGAAGTATTTTGAATCTACAATGGATAATCTAAGAAAATTGATTTCTAGAGCTAGACAAGATATGGTTAATAACTCGATTAGAATAAATTAATATGATATTTATTAAATAAAAAGATGTCATATTTCCGTTCATATTTTGAGAAAAACAACACAATATTAAAGGATTCCCAGGCTAATACCGCAAAGAATCCAAATACAGAACTTATATATGGCTCAACATTTTCTAAATTTCTTTTTAAGGTAGATTTTACCGATCTGAAGCAAAAAGTAGATTCTGGAGAGCTTGTTGTTACTAGTGGCACTACGCACACATTACACTTAACAAATACAATATTTGGTGATGAAACTCTTCTTAGACAAAAACATGGTAGAGGAAGAGATAGAACATCATCATTCGACATTATCGTTTTTAAAATAAATGAGTTTTGGGATGAAGGTGTGGGCTTTGATTATGAAGACCAGGTTTATGACTTTGCTGATGGAAATAATGTTTTTGATGAAAGACCCTCAAACTGGTTTAATAGAACAACATTAAATAGCTGGTCTAGTCAGGGGGTTTATACTAACGACCCAACAATAATTAAAACTATTCATTTTGATAATGGAAATGAAGATATTAATGCAGATATCACAGAATATGTAAACGGAATCATAGTTTCTGGAAATACTGATCATGGTCTAGGGTTAGCATTTGCAGTTTTATATCAAGATATAGATGCTGAGGTGGATCAATCTGTGGCGTTTTTTACCAAATACACACAAACATTTTTTGAACCATATGTTGAATCGTATTTTGATGATTTAATTGAAGATGATAGACAAAACTTCATCGAAAAAACAACACAAAACCTTTATTTATACGTTACAAAAGGAACAAATTTCTTTGACTTAGATTCGTTACCTTCTGTTGATATTACAGATGCTAGCGGTAATGTTATTACTGGTTTAGGTAACTTAACTACCACCAAGGTAAAAAAAGGTGTATATAAAGTTACATTTGGTTTAGATGGTGTTTTATGTGACGGTAAAAGATTCTACTATGATAAATGGAAGGGATTGGGTTTAGAAGGCGTTTCAATAAATGACGTAACTCAAAAATTTGTCCCTAAACCATATACCTCTAAGTTCTCTCTTGGCGAGAATGAGACAGATATTCAACGTTATTCTGTTCAGTTTTTTGGTATTAAATTAAACGAAAAAATTAAAAGAGGGGAATTAAGGAAAATTGTTACCACTTTTAGATCTATAGACACCCCTAAAAATGTTTTATTTGATGAGGTATACTATAGAGTTTATATTAGAGAAGGTAAAACAAATGTGAATGTTTTTGATTGGTCCCAAATGGACAAAACCAATGAAAATTCATTTATGCTTGATACATCTTATTTAATACCTAGAGAATACTATCTAGAAATAAAAGGTAAAATGCACAATGAATTTATCTATTATAATGATGTAATTAAATTCGAAATTGTCTCTGAAAAATAAAACTATTTATAAATTATGGATATTAGAAATATTGTAAAAAAACACTTACTAGAAGCAATAGAAGACGGTGGACAAAAGCCTGAAAATTATATGTTTTTTGGTAATATACAACAAATGGCTAGACAATGTGAGCTATTAATGCAGGAAGACCACGGTCAAATTGATTCAATTTTAAAAGAACATGATTGGGCTCAAGATCACATTGCTGAAGCAAAAAGTCTACTTGATCAAGTATTCGATTTCTTAATGAACGAAACAAAACGTGAAGAAAGTTCATTAAATGAAGCTCAGGAAGAAATTGATGAGAACAAAAATAAACCAACTAACCCTAAATTGTGGTCTAGAGCCAAATCTTTAGCAAAATCCAAATTTAAAGTTTACCCTTCTGCATATGCAAATGGTTGGGCGGCTAAATGGTATAAAAAACACGGCGGAGGCTGGAGAAAATCAAGTAAATAATATGAAAGTCCTTGTAAACGAAGAAGATTTAAGATATATTGAAGAATCTATCATTAATGGTGATATCCTTAAAGAAGATCTTAGAAGATGGTTTAAAGAAAAATGGGTAGACGTAAGTAAAAAGGTTGATGGAAAACATCCACCATGTGGTAGAAGCAAAGCTGATGGTAAAAGTTACCCAAAATGTAGACCAAGCAAAAAAGTATCAAAAGAAACACCAAAAATCGCTTCTTCATTTGATAAAAAGGAGAAAAAAGCAATGACAGCACAAAAAAGACGTGCTGAAAAGAAAGACCCTAAGATAGGAAAAGGTAATAAACCGACATTTGCAAGATTTGATGAGAGCATCAATAAAGACCAAATAGTTAATTTAGTATTAAACGCTATTAATGAAGTTAAAACACCGAATTTAGGCCCTAAAATCAATATTAATGAGTCTAAATTGAACATTTCAGAATCATTAATGTACCATATCAATAATAACACTCCAATAACTGAAAATATCTACAGAGTGTATTCAGAAGAATTCTTTAACCTATATAGAGAAGCAAGAAATTTACATGAAAATGGAGAAGTTTCATTTTATGGATATGATTTAGAGTTATTAGAAACAAATATTGGTGAGACTGGGATATTTGAAGGTGAGGAGGTTTATTTAGACATACCTTTTATAGATGGTTTTGAAGATTATTTAGTTGAGGCTAAACATAGAGGTCGAAATGTTAAATTAAACAAGCCTTTTAGAACCCCCGGCGGACCAAAAAAATTCGCAGTTTACGTAAAAACCCCAGGCGGTAATATAAAGAAGGTTACTTTTGGTGACCCTAACCTAAGAGTTAGAAGTTCAAATAAAAAAGCAGCTAAATCTTTTAGAGCTAGACATAAGTGTAGCCAGAAAAAAGATAGAACAACAGCCGGTTATTGGAGCTGCAATATATCAAGATATAGAAAAGCATTAGGTATTAAGTCTAAAAACCCTTGGTAATGGAAAATACAGCCCATTCTCTGCCCTTTATTGAAGAAATCAAAGGAATATATAACTATAGGACGTTCACCTCAGATTTGTCAGAAAATGAGCTTAAATGGCATTTTGATCTAGAAGATAGAATAGTTGTTTGTGAACACGAAACAGATTGGTTATTGCAAATGGATAATAAACTACCTGTTAAAATAGTAAAAAATCAACAATATCACATACCTGAAGGTGAATATCATAGGATAATAAAAGGTACTGGTGACTTAACTGTAAGAGTTCTTAAATTAACTTCACCTTAGACCAATACCAAATTCTACCATCTGAATATCTATTGAGGCTTTTGGCCTCTTTTTTTTCGGTCATTTTACCCATTTGAACTAAATGTTCATGGTTTCTTATATCAATCCCCACATTAAATCCACCATCGGATTTATCATAGCTAGTTTCCTTCATTGGTTCAATATACTTACCTTCATCATGAAGTTTAAGCATTTTAACCATCTCATCCTTTTTCATTTTACACTCAATACCACGTTGGTATATCATCTTTTCAAGGACATCTGTACGTAATTTGCTGTAATCTTTTTCACCCATAACCACAAAAATAAAGAATATTTTGGAATATTCCAAAAATAAAAAACCCCCCGATATCGGAGGGTCTTTTAATATTGATAATTAAGATTATCTTAATGTATCCAAGCTAAATGTATTCAAACCACTTACGTTGATTACACCGAAGTAACGGTTGTTAACCATTTTCTTCGCGTATCTTGTCATGATACCTTTGATTGGTGTCATGTTAAATGGATTGTACATAGTTGGTGTTAATTGTAAAGGTACATATGGTGCGTAGATGTAACCAGCATCCAATAATGATTTACCTTTGTGACCGATGATGATTTTACCTGCTGGTAAATATGGATCACGGTATACTTGGTAACGACCAGCTAATGAACCGATTTTCTCAATACCCATGTTGTATTGATCTTGCTCAGGAGCAGCGTTTGATACGTGGAAATATTCTAAATCGTCGAATACTGCAGAAACTTCTGAAGATACTACGATCCAGTTAGCACCACCTCTCAATGTTGTTTTATGGATTTGAGCTGAAACTTGGTTGATTTTTGTAACCAAAGTTTGGTTCCAGTCTTTCTGAGTGTAACCCATGAATGGTGTTCCACCAGTTGCGCCGTACTTCCACTCATTGTAATCCCACTTAGCAGTCCATGCAGCACCTTTACGTAAATCACGTAAGATTTCACGGTCAACTTCAGCAGCGATTTGCTCAGATAATAAAGCTGTTAATTCAGCTTCAGCATCGATATTGTGGAATGCACTAACGTCTTGTGCTAATTCTGGAGACCAGCTAGCTCTTAACTTTCTTTCAGTTACAGAAACTGTTACTGAAGCTAAGTCGAAAGAAACTTCACCGATTTCGTCTTCAAACTCTAAAGTATCGTATACTCTGTAAGTTACTTTGAAGTTAGCTAAAGCTAAATCGTTAGAACTGAAATCAGAAGCAGCAAAACCTGAAGTTGCGCTATAAGACTCAAGATCAACGTTTAAGTAGATTAAACCTTCTTCGTCACAGATATCATTGAATCTGTTAAGACCAGAACCACCTTTTCTACCATACTCAACAATACCTTTACCATATTTTTGAGTTACGATGTTAAAGTTTTTAACACCATTGTTAGCAGTTGTGTTACCAGTAATTTCAACTTGTAGAGATGCTAAGAACTCTTCAGTATCCATTGCGTTACCGTTTACACCTACTAATTTACCTTGACCGTCTTTTGTGAAACCAGAAAGAACGATGATAGCACTTGATACAGATGTACCAGTTAAAGCAGTTGCACTTGTAGATGCTGTACCATTAGAGAATGTTACGAACGCATGTGGGTTAACTTCAGCAACTGTGAAAGATCCTTTTGAATAATCAAATAAACCTTGATCAGCAGCGTCAGAAGACTCATAAAAACGATCGTAAAGACTTCTTGGGCTAGTAGTACCAGTGTCATAACCTAATGTAGCAGCATCGCTGTTACCTGGCATACCAAATGGCGCTACGTGTGCGTTAGCTTGTCTTTCTTGGATTTTAGGTACGAAGTAGAACAATTTACCGATTGGTAAGTTCATTGCTTGTACAGAAACGATGTCGTTTGCTAATAATTTAGAGAAAACACGACGGATGATAGGGAATACCACTGTCTCGAATGAACCAGAAGCGTCAGAAACTGCTGCTTCGTTGATTAAATAAGACGCTTGGTTTTCATACAACTGCGCGATGTTATCTTTTTGATGGCCGTCAAGACCTTCTAGGAATCCTAAGTCTTCCCATTTTTTGATAGTATCTTCTTTGATAACACGTAAGTGCTTAAGACCGATGTTACCAACCATACCTGATTCTAATAATGCTCCCATTTTTAGTTTGTTTTATTTGTTTTGTTTTATTTTATTATTTTAATTTACTCATTAAGTCTTTCATTCTTCTGAATTGTGGGTTTTCATAAGCTTTTGACTCAGCCAACATTTCTTGTGATGATGAACTTGAAGGAGTATTAGCAATTTTCTCAACAACAGACTCAGTTACTGGTTTTTTAGTTTCAAGTTCTGCTTTGATAGAATTGTAAAGGTTTTTAGATTCGTTTATAGATGAAATTGAATCAAATCTCTTTAAAATATTCAATTTCTCTTGTTTTGTTGTTGAATGTTCAGTAAACAAACGTGTTGCGTAAGCTAGATTTGCGTTAAACACTGCAACTTCATTAAGTTTCTCTTTGAATAAAACTAAAGCTTTCTTGTATTCAGAATTTTGCTTTTTAAGGTTTTCAACCTCTTCGTTGATTGCACCTGCAGCAAATACTTTCTTACTTTTTAATCCAGCTCTGTCTGAATCATTTTTGTCACCATGAATGTTCCATTTTGTTCTAGCAGCTTCTGTTGCTTCAACTTCCTTAGAATCGTCTTCAGAAACTTCTTCTTCAGAATCTTCTTCGTCGTCTAATTCGATTTCGTAAACAGTTTCTTCTTCTTCACCTTCCGCAACATCTTCCATAGATTCTTCTTCGTTCCAGTCTTCAGAAACTTCTTCTTCAGAAACTTCTTCTTCCTCTTCCTCAGATTCATCTAGTTTAATGATGTACTCGTCATCTTCGTCTTTAAGTTCGATATTACTACCGTCCTTTTTAACGACAATACCATCTTCATCAGACATTGCTTTGAACACTTTCAATACTTCTTCATCAGAAGCACCTGTCATATCAAGCATATCGTCATCATCAGACGGCATAGAACCCATTGATGGCATATCATCCATTTCTGGAGATTCATCATCAATACCTTTAGATGGTTCATCATTTATCGAGGGGATTTCTTCATCATCAGTTTCCTCAGCATCATTTTCCTCTTCTTCATCGGAAGCTGGCTGTTCTGACATATCTTGTGATTCCTCTTCTGTAGGCTCCATAGCTTCTTCTTCAGTAGCTACTTCTTCCTCTTCTTCTTCTGACTCTTTAAGCAACTCAGTTAGTTCTTGCTTCATTACTGAAGAAAGTATACCTTTTGCATTTTGCTTTACCGCTTCTTCAAGTGTATTAACTTGAAGTAATGCTTGTTCTAGAATAGATTTTTCGGTCATCTTTTTTATTTGATTTACTATATAAATATGTACATAATCAAAAAAATCTTCTTTTCAATATTGAAAAGAGTGATTTTTTCTCGTTTTATTGTTATTTGTTAAGAAAAGAATCTAACTTACCCATTAATTTTTTCATTCGATCATCAACAATAGGTCTTTCTTCAACTGTTTCATTGAATTTATCCTTATCATTAAGATCTTGGAAAACATAAGCACCTGGTGTAGATGGTGATGAAACTAAATCGAAACAAACTAACTCAAAATCATCCTGAACAATGTTTTGACCTTTAATTTGTTTTAATGAACCAACACCTCTAGATGATATACCAAGAGTTACACCATTTAATATTAGCATAGCAGCTTGATCACCTTTACAACTAACAATACCCATTTTTTTCCAACCAGGTGATGTTAATATTTTTATTTTACCCATTAGAGTTTTACCTTCCCACCATGTTTCTAAGATTGTGTGGGAAACTCTATCAAGGTCAATAAGAGATGAGGATGGATGATTTAATTCGTTAAGTGCAGACCCCTTTTTAATAACTGTTTGGTATTTCTCGTTTTCTCTTTTTAAAAGGTTTTCCGGATAAATTCTACCATTCTTATTTGGGGTATCGAATTTTTGTAAAACAGCATACAGAATAAGGTCCTGATCGGTATCCTTATTCTGCATCTCTGTGATTATATTTTTGTTTTTAAAATCTTCGGGTGAGATATGACCAGCGTCATATTCTATTAAGATTCCCTTACCCGTTTCATTTGCTCCCAATACTTTCATTTATAGATATATTAATATATCATATAAATACAAGCATTTTTGAATCAAATCTTACATTTGTTGAAATTAAATAATGTTTTGTCCGTTAAACATTGATCTATTGATGTATGAATGAAACTTTTTAATAGTGTTTTTATGTTTTGAGATTTAACGTCGAAGAAATTATCAACAAATAAAGTGATTTCTAAATTCATAAAAGATCTCTTATTCATTTTTATTCCTTTTGTTCTAATGTCTAAATCTACAATACTTTCTTTCTTAAAATAGCCATTAAAATCGTATGATCTAACAAGCTCTTTTAAAGATTTTCGCGCCGACATAATTGTTTTATCAAAATCTAATTCTTCATTTTCTGGCGCAACCCATGCGTTAAACTTTAAATAAATGGTTTTTAAATTCTTAAAATCTACGGTACCATAACCTACTTTAACTTCTTTATAATCCCCTAAAGGAATATATTTACCAATTTTCATTAACTTTTTACATAATTTTATTTATTTTATGGTGTAATATAATAATAAGAAAAATATTTTAATTTTCCAAAAAAACACATTATATTTATTCAATATGATTATAATCGATTTTAAAAAAGAAAAAAACCTTGAATCAGCATTAAGAACTTATAAGCATAAAGTTCAGAAAGTTAAGCAAATTCAAAAGTTAAGAGAAAGACAACAATTTGTAAAACCGTCCGTGAAAAGACGTGCTGAGATCCGCAAAGCGATCCATGTTCAAAAAATGAAAAATGGTCTTGATGATTAATCAAGACCATTCTTATATTCATTAATTAATGTTAAAATTAATCTAATCCATTTCTTAATTCTACTAATCTAAAGTAATTTAATCTAGAAGCTTCTTTACCATTCACCTCTTCTTTTACTTTATTTAATTTATCATTAAATTCTTTATCTGTTGATTCTGTTAAAATTGATTCTATTTTTGAATTAATGTTTTCTTTTAATTCAGCTGTTTTAGTTTCAATCTCGTCGTTAGATAAAGACATAATGTTTTTAAACTCTTCTTTTTGTTCTTCATTTAATGTATTTGAATATAACACATTAAAATTATTTGCCAACACCCCATATAATAAACTTTCATTTACTGTGAATGGTTCTGCTTGTTTATTAGGTGTTTCTTTCTTTTTTGTTAAATGTTCAACTAGTTTTTTTCTAGCCATTACTTTGTTTTCGATATTAGACAAACTATCTCTAGTGAATAACTGATCTAACGATTCGTATAGTTCATTAGTTTCCACTTCAATATCACCTAACTTTTTATCCAAATTGGTACAAAAATCAGAAATCTCAGTAACTGTTGATTGGCTATTTAACATAGTTTCTAAGCCCTCAATATATAGTTTTGCTGTTTCCTTATCTTCAATGTATTTGTTTTCCATTTCTTCATAAAACAAATACAACTCTTTGAATTTTTTATTTTCTACGATTGTTTTGATAATATCTTTTAATTCAGATTTATTTTTGTTTCCGTATGATTCTGTAAGTTTCTTAATTAACTTACTTTTAATGATGCCAACTTTACTCATTTTTATTGGTTTAAAATGTCTTTTAGTTTATTCTCTATTTCATAAATATTCTTCTTAGCTTTCTCAAGATCAAATAATTCAGAAATATCATTACTTTCCCCTAGAAGATTACTCACTCTAATTTTTTTACTCTCACTTAATGGTTCACCTCCAACATCACCGCCTCCAGATGGTGCCGGTGCTGGGGCCCCTAAACCTCCGTCATCTCCTCCACCTTCAGCTGCTGCCGCATCAATTTTCGCTCTTTCATCTTCAGGAATACCATATTTAGAATCTACCTCATCAAATACCCCAGATCTTGGTATTACTTTAGCGGTATTTGTTAATTCGGCTCCCATAGCTCTTTCAAGTCTTTGTTGTTGAAGATCTAAGATTACTTCATTATCACTCATACCAAGAATATTCTTTTTAGCCCAAGTATGTGACACAGGAAGAATACCAACTTGAGATTGGTCTGAAGTTGCATCCTTGTATAAAGTAACTTTTTCTTTCCACTGTTCGATTTTTAATAAATCTGCTTGAGAAGATGGGTTTGTTAATCCTAATGTAAAGTTTTCTAATTCATCTTCTAAACCTAAAAGATATAAGTGAATTAATGCTATCTTATTTAATTCTTGAATTAACGATTTTTGTACTCTATTGATTGTTCTTGCAAAACGAATATCCATTAATGCAAGGTTTTTACCATCACCAACAACTTCCTCAAAACCTAAAAATGCTTTAGGAATACGAAGTGCTGCTAATAACTTCTTTTGGATATATTCAATATCCGCAATCTCACCTAAATTTTGAGCTCCCGCTAATGTTTCGATTGGACTAGGTGCCGCTGGATCACGAACAGGGATAAAGTAATCTTGATCAATTGCCATTTGATTATATCTCATGTCAACTTGACCATTTCTTTGATCTACTACAGTGTCTCTTTTAAATTTACTTGCAACACGTTGTACATATGCTTCAATGTCTTTATCGTCCATGTTACCAACAAACACCTTAAACACACGTCTTTCAGGTGCTCTTGATGTTCTATAAATTAACATCGCGTCTTCAGCTAAAAGTAATTGTTTCCAAATTCTTCTAACTTTATCAAGCATGGAAGTACCATAAGGAAGTTTTCTATCATCACCTAATAATCTAAAGTGAGCAACCTCCCATGATTGAAATTCCATATCTTTATTTTTCCAACTAAAACGTAATTCTCTAATTGGCATTTTAATTTCACCAGCATTGGGTGTTCTAGTTTGTGCACCTTCCCATCTTTCGATCTCAATGTTTGGTAATTGTTGACAACCAATAACACCTTTTTCTGGATCACTTTTTAAGTAGACAAAATTATCTCCGTACTTACAAAGGTTTCTAGCCCACATTTGTAGGTTAGTGTTAATGTCTAATCTATTTTCAAATAAGTCTGTTAATATATTTTTAACTCTTTTAGATTCAGAGTATACATTTAAGATCGTTCCTTTTTCAGAAATGGTTGTTGATTCCTCAGAATATATGTCTAAAGCAGCAGAAATCTCTGGTGTAAATTCCATTGATTCAAAATCATAATATGCTGCTAGTCTATTTGGTTCATAATATACAGATTGATTGTATAATGAATTATCTAATTTAGCCCACTTATCAAAAAGAAATTGTGATTGCTGTGCCTGTAATTTTGCTTTTTCAAATTCAACTGGGTCGTCAGTTCTTAATAACTCTTCTCTTGAAAAGTTAAATGATGGTGGATTTTGGTCTCCCCTATTCTGAAAACCGAATACCTTAGTTAGTCTTTGAAAAACGGTCAAGTCTTGATTTGCCATACTATATAAATACTATTCTATTTAATCTAATTAATTTTTAAGGATTAATCAACCCTTTTTTTTCGTCCCAAATAACCAAGAATATTGATTATATTGTTCTTTTGCTGGTATATTTGATGTAGACGACTTAGCATACGGTGAACTATCTATTTGCATCATCCCAACTTGGTCAAATGAGGTACCATAAGAATAAACATTGCTTTGTGGTGCTTCATAAGTTCTTTCCGACATAACCCATGATTCTAACATTGCTCTATTTTGTTGCTCGTTTCTTTTCAATTGTGTGAATGAAATGTCTCCAGCATACATTGCAATAGCAATACTCATGATTGAATCATCATGCGCACCTTTCATGTGGTTTGGCTTACCGTTTATATAAACAAAAGTGTTTAACTCGTTTAATAATCTGTGTGACCTAACAATGAAACCATGTCTTAATTGTTCTTCAAAACACGCAACTATTTGCGTTCTCTTATTATTAAAATTTATTCCCGGAATCTTCTCTAACGCTTTCTGGTTATACTCCCACATATTTTTGGTATTAAAACCATCAACAAATAAATCTCTATAATTCATTTCTTGTAGCTTTCTTGATGTTGCAACACCCATACCACCAGTAATATCAATTACAATGAACGCGTTATATAACACCCCCCATTTATACGCAATACTAGCTAAATCGTCCGGAGGTATTTTACCAATATATTCTAGAACTTGTTCTCTCTCATCGAAATCAATAATATTAATTGCTGAGAAGTCATCACTATCACCTCTACTAACATCAACCCCCATAATATATCTGTGACCCTCAACCGGTTCTTTCCATTGCCACAAAGTACCTTGCATGTATTTTTCCTGTGGTGGCTTTACCATACCTTTAGCGATTCTTTCCATAGTTTCTGAAGGAATTACACTATCACCAGATCCTAAGAAGTCACATTCAAGCTCCTGAGCAATTTTTCTTTTATCATACTTGAATTTTTTAGACATTGATTCGAACCAACTTGAATATGGTTGATACCCTTGGTCCATATACTCAGTATATTTCGTTAAATCATAGTCAGTCATGTCTAACGTGATTTCATCATCGTTATATTGTTCTCTGTTTAACATGTAGTGAACAATATCCGGTACCTTTAACCATTTTAAATCTTTTGTGTAACGTGGGTCTTTAAACCATCTTAAGTCGGTAATGTGGAAGTCATTGATACCTCGAACCGCTTGTTCATAAACACCATAATAAATTGGGTCATAACCGTTTGGTGTTGAAATTAAAATAATCTTACCACCCGTTGACAAAGACGCCATAGATGCTGCCCAGAAATCTTCTCCAGCTTCAATATATGCAGCCTCATCAAATACAAGCACTGTAGGTGTAAAACCACGAAGTGCGTCCGCAGATGTTGCTACGGCTTTTACTTCTGATCCATTATTTAATCTAAATCTACTTTCTGAGTTTTTATCTGGTGAGAAACCAACATTAATCCATTCTGGCCATTGTTCTAAAAAGTGTCTCACTTTGTTAGCCATCTCAATTGCAGTATCACGTTTATTCGCGATAATCAAAACTCTTTCGGGATTCTCCGGTTTTGCTAATTGAAGTTTTTTTGAAAGCCATGCAGCGGTTACTGTTGTGACCCCAGCTTGTCTATACTTTCTTGTGATATTTTCGTTATATGTTTCGTAATCTTTTAATAGTTGAATCTGATCCGGAAACAACTCTAATGGAACATATTTCTTTTGAGTGTTATCATATGTCTGAAGATATGTCTTCAAAGCATATGGTGTATCTTTTATAATACGTGCATACTCTTTTAGTTGTTCTATCTTATTGTTCATATATATAAATATAAAAAGTGGTCGAATTCGACCACTTTCCCTTTTTTTGTTTTATCTCTTGCTAATCATCTGATAAGTTTATACCAAGACCTCCTAAGAAATCTTTTAATTCATCATCGTCAATACTGTCAGAAGTTTTATTTAATTCTTCGTCAAACTCTCTCATTGATTGTTTATAATCATAATCATTAATTTCTCCATTAATCATTTGATAAAGTAATCCCATTAATCTTTTACCACCTTCTGAACCACTTAATACTTCCTTTACAAATACTAAAAATTCTTTAGCTGGTTTAGATACTATCTTTTGGAAAAATATTAATTGTAAACCAACTTTATCTTCATCTGTGATAATTTCATCTGGGAATGATTCTTTCATTACATCCCATATAGCTGGTCCTAATCTTAAATCCCAAAGTTCTTTTTGTAAAGTATCTTCAAGTTCCATTACTTGAGATGCTATATCTCTATCTTTTGGTTGACCGTGTAATGCTGCAATTACTTCATATGTTCCTTTCATTAATTCATGAACTAATATTGGAAAATTGATTGCTGTTGCAACAACTCTAGGTGGTGTTTCATTAGGGAATACTCTTTCTTTACCACCAGCCATTGGGGTTCCGCCGCCACCAGATAAACCAATTTGTGAGTTATCCATTTGCCATAACATTGAGTCTGCAGCTGACATAACAGCACCATACATCGCCACAATATTTGGTTCTCCTGTTATTTGAACTAATCTTTCTCCTGCATAATTGTACATATAGTGATTTGTTGCTGAGGCCCCAGCCATCATTGCATTAATCATTCTTCTCTTAGCTCTTTCAAGATTAAGCCCCTCAACATCACTCATTATTTCTTTATCTAATTCAACTTCTTCTGGTTCCATGTCACCAGGTTCAGATTGTTTAAAACCATCGCTTTCAGGCATTTCAATAGTCGCCTCATAAACAATGTCACCTTCTTGAACCCCCAATTCTTTCATTACTAGTTCAATAGCTAATCTTTCTAAAGCTTCTTTGTGTCTTCTTTCAACAGCTAATACTCTATGTTGAACCTCCATCATAGTGTTTAAAATACTACCAAGGGTGTTCGCTGAAAGTGTCGGTAAACCAGTATATCTTCTAACGTTATCAACAATTTGACGATATCGTTTAGATGCCAAGAATTCCTCATAATTAGAATGTGGTTCACTAGCGTTTTTAGGGAAATTAACTTTCTTAAATGAGGTCTCTCTATTAGCGAGGTCTCTCTCAATATCCGGATGTGGTCTATCCGGTGAATCAAAGGTCATTGGCATTTCATTAAGATTTTCTTTCAATCTTAATAATAGTTCTTTTTTAGTTATTTTCATAGTCTAATTATTCAGCTGCCATTGACATTGGCATCATTTTT
>JACCEA011438410.1_pt1 | contig 14517 bp, 13 predicted proteins | sample 7449851 | NCBI WGS metagenome assembly JACCEA01 (sample SAMN15323453, study PRJNA562643) | freshwater metagenome | isolation source: river surface water | place: USA:Blue River Watershed | collected 2017-08-18 | reverse complement strand
GCCTTTGCGGTAGATCATCCAGTAGGCCTTGGGCTGTTCCGCGAGACCGGCGTCGAGCCACGCGAGGGCCTTTTTGAGGTCGAGGTTGTTCTCGTAGTAGAACATCGCGGCGGCGAAATACGGCTTCTTCTCGGTGCCGGAGGCGGCCATCGCGGCTTCGATCTGCGGCACCATCTGGCCGACGAGATCGACTTCGATCTTCACCGGCACGCGGGTCTTTTCCCAGGCGAAGTAGAGCGTGGCGGCGGCGGGCTTGAGATCGGCGAAGCCGATCGAGAACGACTCGATGGCGTTGGGCAGGGCGACCGGCGCGGCCTTCACGCGGGCGACGTCATTCTTGGCGTCGTAGGCGTAGGAACCCCACTGGGATTTGTTCTGGTGGATCACGACGGTCCACTCGCTCTTGCCGGGGATGGTGAAGAGCTCGTAGGTGCCGGCGGGAAGGGCGGTGCCGTTGAGTTTCACCGGAGTGGAAAAGGTGATCTTGGTCGCGGTGTCGGCGCCGGTGCGCCAGATCTTGTCGTAGGGCACGAGGCCGCCGAAGATGGTGCGTCCCTTCATGGCCGGGCGCTGGTAGGCGACCTCGATGTCGGTGAGGCCGACGGTCTGTTTCACAACGGCCTTGGGGCTGGCCGGCGGAAAGGCGAGTTGGGGCGCGGCGGTCTGGGCGCCGGCCAGGGGACCGGCGACGGCGAAGACGAGCGAAGCGAGGAGGAGACGGGGCGAGTTCATAGGGCGGGGAGCACAAGCGAGCGCGGGCGGGATGGCCAAGGTTTTTGCGACGAAGTTCCGGGCGGCCGGCGGACTTTTTTCCGAAAAAGAAACATAAACCTCGCGCCCCGCCGGGCCGTCGATCACAGGAGACGAAGGAGACGCGCAATGCGGTTGCTCCCCAACCCCCAACCCCCGGAAAAACCCGGCGCTCGGCGGCTGAGCGCATGGGGCCTTGTCGTCGCCTGGCTGATCGTCGTTGCGGCGGCGGGCGGCGCGGAGCGGCGGGCGGTCGTGGCGGCGGACGATGCGGCGCTGCTGGACGAGGTGCAGCGGCGGGCGGTGCTTTATTTCGTGGAGCAGACCGATGCCGGAAGCGGGTTGACGCCGGATCGCGCGCGCCTGGATGGATCGGGCGGCGGACAGGCGCGGGCGCCGTCGAGCGTGGCGGCGACGGGGTTTGCGCTGACCGCCTGGTGCATCGCGGCCGAACGCGGATGGCTGACGGAGGCGGAGGCGCGGCGCCGGGTGCGCCAGACCCTGCGCACGCTGGCGGAGACGCATGCGCACGAACGCGGGTGGTTCTACCATTTCGTGGATGCATCGAGCGGGCGAAGGGTGTGGCAAAGCGAAGCCTCGACGATCGACACGGCGCTCCTGTTGCAAGGCGCGCTGATGGCCCGGGAATACCTGCGGGACCGGGAGATCGCGGCGCTGGTGCAGAAGCTCTACGCGCGCATCGATTGGCGGTGGGCGCTCGACGGCGGAAAGACGCTGTCGCACGGCTGGCGGCCGGAGAGCGGATTCATCGCGGCGCGCTGGGACAGTTTTGCGGAGATGATGGGCCTCTACCTGCTCGGGATCGGGGCGCCGGCGAATGCGCTCCCCGCGGAGACCTGGCGCGCGTGGCGACGCGAACCGGTGGTGCACGCCGGCGGGCGGACATTCGTGCAGTGCGGGCCGTTGTTCACGCACCAGTATGCGCACGGCTGGTTCGACTTCCGGGGGCGGCGCGACGGCGGGATCGACTGGTGGCAGAACTCGGTCGACGCGACGCTGGCGCAGCGCGAGTGGTCGGCGGCGCAGCGGGGGCGTTTTCCGGCCTGGGCGGGGGACTGGTGGGGGGTGACGGCCTCGGACAGCGCGCGCGGTTACATAGCGTGGGGAACGCCAGGGCCGTGGGCGGACGAGAGCGACGGAACGTTGGTGCCCTGCGCGCCGGGCGGCTCACTGCCCTTTGCGCCGGAAGAGTGCCTCGCGGCGTTGCGGCAGATGCGGGCGAAAGGGGGGCCGGGGGTCTGGGGTCGCTACGGATTCGCGGACGCCTTCAACCCGCACACGGGCTGGGCCTCGCCGGATGTCGTGGCGATCAACACGGGGATCACGCTGGTGATGGCCGAGAATCTCCGCACCGGGCTTGTCTGGCGGAATTTCATGCGGGCACCGGAAGTGCAGCGCGGGTTGCGGCTCGCCGGGCTGACCCGGCCCGAGTCGGGCGAGCTGGCGCCGTGGATCGCGACGATCGGGCGCTAACGGACAGTGACGACCTGCGGGACGCCGGGCGCGCCCAGTGCAGCCAAACTCAGGCTGACGCGGGGTCCTTTGCAGGGACTGCCGGCGTGGGCGGGCTGGGTCGGGCGGGAGCGGCGGCGGCGAACGTTTCTTCCGCCAACCGACGGAGGCGCACCGACGAGACCCGCAGGCGCAGCAACGAGCGCAACGGATTCCGGTTGCCCGGGTGGTGGTGAAAATTGGTCCGCTCGAGCGAGAAATCGCGGAGCGAGGTCAGATTTCCGACCGAGGAGACAAAGTCGACGTCCGCATCGAAGAATCCGGGATGAACGAATTCGAGGACGGGACGGAGGAGGCGGGCGTGCGGCCGGAGGCAACGGCGCAGGACCGACGGCGTGAACGCGGAGCGAGACTGCTGCATCCGGGCGCAGTAAAGCTCGGCAAGGGTGGGCATGGGAATAGGGAAAGATGGGTGTAAAGTTGGGCCTATGCCGATTCAATAGTGTGCTAACGTCGGTTGCCGGCGGACCGCCGGGAGATTGCGGAGGCAGGCGGGCGGGATCGCGTGGCGACCGCGTCCGCGGGGGCGGTGAGCTCGGCGACCAAACGGTAGACGCGACGGAGCGAGAGCCGCAGGCGAAAGGCTCGACGGGTGAGGCCGGCGTGGGCGAGCGTCAGCCGGTATTCCGCGCAGCAGGCCGGAAATCCGCGAAGGTTGCGCAGTTCACCCACCGCGCGAAGCAGCTCGAGGTCGGCGGCAAAGAAGTCGGGATCGATGCCGCCGAGCAGCGGGAACGCGAGGCGGGCATGGGGATAGAGGACCCGGGGCAGGCAGTGGGCGGCGAAATGCTCGGGCGCGAGGCCGTGGAGCGTGCAATAGCAGGCGGCGACGGTGGGCATGGCGGAAACGCACCGGCAAGGCGCCAAGGCGAGCGACGCTCGCTTGACGGGCGGCGAACGAAACTTGACGGACGGACCCCTGCGTCGGCGCGTCCGAAGGGGCGAACGGCGGGAAATCCGGGGCCAGCGGCCGAAGGCGGCGCGATGATCGGACCGCGGGCGGGCGGCGCGGTATGGCGAGCCCGGGACGGTGGCGGGCGACGCGGCGCGGCGAACGCCCGCGGGCGCACCGGGCGGGCGCGTCCGGCGCCCGGCTCAGACTCGTTGCAGAGTCGGCCGTCCGGCCTCCACCACGAACGACGCGCGCGTCTGCACCGGTGCGCCGGGACGCGTGACAAAGGGGACCGTGCGGTAGTCCGCGCGCCACTGCTGCGGGGTGACTTCGCAGCGGACGTAGCCGCGCTCGTTGTTCAGGAACTGGACGCAGGGATTCTCCCCGGGAATGCCGGCGCGGCTCTTCGGCAGGTTCTCGCCGTCGCCGCCGGACGAGATCGAGGTGCCGACAAACTCGACGGCGACGGGCGCGGAGTCGGGTCGTTCGGAGTCGAGCTGCAGGTTGTTGGCCCAGTTGCTGTGGATGTCGCCGGTGAGCACGACGGGGTTTTTGATCTTCCGCTCGTGGAAGTGCCGGAGGACGCGGCGGCGTTCGAACTCGTAGCCGGGCCACTGGTCCATGCTGAATTCGGCGGCGGGCCCGGGGGCGAGGTCGACTTTGGCCATCATGACCTGCTGGGCGAGGATGTTCCAGGTGGCGGGGGAGCGCTCGAGGCCGAGGCTGAGCCATTCGCGCTGCTTGGCGCCGAGCAGCGTGCCCTTGGGGTCGAGCAGAATGTCGTTCCAGGGCTTGCGGCCGTCGCCCTGCGGCTGGTCGGTGCGATACTGGCGCGTATCCAAAATGTGGAACGAGGCCAGGCGGCCGAAGCCCTGGCGGCGGTAGAGCAGCATGTCGGGTCCGGTGGGCAGGGCGGCCCGGCGCAGCGGCATCATCTCGTAGTAGGCCTGGTAGGCGGCGGCGCGACGCTTCAGAAACTCGTCGCGGGTGGCGGGCTTGGCGGGGATGTCGCCGGCGTAGTTGTTGGCGACCTCGTGGTCGTCCCAGGTGACGAACCACGGGGCCATCGCGTGGGCGGCCTGGAGGGCGGGGTCGAGGCGGTAGAGGGCGTAGCGGGCGCGGTAATCGTCCAGCGTGAAAATCTCCGGGCTGTTGTGGCGGCGCACGCCGCCGTCGCGGGCAGCGCCTTCGTAAATGTAGTCGCCGAGGTGGACGATGAGATCGAGGTCCTCGCGCACCATGTGTTCGTAGGCGGTGAAGTGGCCGGACTCGTAGTGCTGGCAGGAGGCGAAGGCGAAGCGGAGCTTCTCGGGGACGGCGGCGGTGGGCGGCAGCGTGCGGGTGCGGCCGACGGGGCTGACTTCGCCCGCGGCGCGGAAGCGATACCAATACCAGCGGTCGGGGCGGAGACCGTCGACCTCGGCGTGGACGGAGTGGGCCCAGTGCGGGTTGGCGAGGGTGGTGCCGGAGCGGACGACGGATTTGAACGCTTCGTCGTCGGCGACTTCCCACCAGACGATGACGGGCGCGGCGGGCATGCCGCCGCCGGGTTCGAGGGGCTTCGGGGCGAGGCGGGTCCACAGGACGATACTCGTGGTCGAGGGTTCGCCGGAGGCGACACCGAGCGCGAACGGGTAGCTCGGGAGCTTCGGCGCGGCGGCGGGCGTGGAGCCGAGCAGGCGGGAATTGGCGGCGAGCGCGGCGGCCGCGAAGGATGCCGAGCCCTGCAGGAACGAGCGGCGCGACAGGGTCTGGGCGGAGGAAAGCGGGTAGAGCGGAGTGACCACGGCGGGAGCCAAGGCACCGCGCGCAGGGCGGTCAAGGGAAGCGGCGGGGCGTCACGGAATCGTTATGCAGCCGGCGGTCGCTTCGGGCCGCGGCGACGCGCGCGGGCCCGCCGGAAGCCGGCGCCGCGCGCGGGCGCGACGATGCCGGGGCCGGGGCTGGACAAGGCGGCGGCCGGTCCGCAAGCAGGTCGGTGCATGAATCTACCCCAGGCACTTTTTTCCACGGCGATGGCGGCGCTGCTCGGCGGCGCGATGCTCCGGGCGGCGGACTACGACGTGGTGGTCTACGGCGGCACGAGCGCGGCGGTGACCGCGGCGGTGCAGGCGAAGGCGATGGGCAAGACCGTGGTGATCGTCAGCCCGGACAAGCACCTCGGCGGCCTGACGAGCGGCGGTCTCGGCTGGACGGATACGGGCAACAAGGCCGTGATCGGCGGGCTCGCGCGCGAGTTCTACCACCGGATCTGGAAACACTACGATTCCGCGGCCGGCTGGAAGTGGCAGAAAAAAGACGACTACGGCAACAAGGGGCAGGGCACGCCGGCGATCGACGGCGCGCAGCGGACGATGTGGATCTTCGAACCGAGCGCCGCGGAGAAAGTTTTCGACGACCTGGTGCGGGAGCACGGCATCCCGGTGCTGCGCGACGAGTGGCTGGACCGGGCCAAGGGGGTGAAGAAGAACGGCGCGCGCATCGCGTCGATCACCACGCTGAGCGGGAAGACCTTCGGTGGGAAAATGTTCATCGACACGACCTACGAGGGCGACCTGATGGCCGCGGCGGGCGTGAGCTACCATGTCGGCCGGGAGGCCAATGCCGTCTACGGCGAGGAGCACAACGGCGTGCAGACGGGCGTGCTGCACCACCGCCACCATTTCGGCGTGTTGAAGGAAAAAATCAGTCCCTACGTGGTGCCGGGCGATCCCAAGAGCGGCGTGCTGCCGCGGGTGAATCCCGCGCCTCCCGGCAAGTTCGGCGAAGGCGACGACAAGGTGCAGGCCTATTGCTTCCGCATGTGTCTCACGGATCACCCGGAGAACCGGATCCCGTTCGCCAAGCCGGAGGGCTACGACCCGAAGCAATACGAGTTGCTGGCGCGCGTCTACGCGGCGGGCTGGACCGAGACCTTCGGCAAATTCGACCCGATCCCGAACCGCAAGACGGACACGAACAACCACGGTCCGTTCAGCACCGACAACATCGGGATGAACTACGACTATCCAAATGCGAGCTATGCGCGGCGCCGCGAGATCATCAAGGAGCACGAGACCTACCAGAAGGGCTGGCTCTACTTCATCACGACGGACCCGCGGGTGCCGGCGGACGTGCGGGCGCAGATGAGCAAGTGGGGTTTGCCGAAAGACGAGTTCAAGGACAACGGCGGCTGGCCGCACCAGATCTACGTGCGGGAAGCGCGGCGCATGATCGGCGAGTTCGTGATGACGGAAAACCACCTGCGGAAGAAGAAGCCGACGCCCGACTCGGTGGGCATGGGCAGCTACACCATCGATTCGCACAACGTGCAGCGCTACATCACGCCCGAAGGCTATGTGCAGAACGAGGGCGACATCGGCGTGTCGGCCGGCGGCCCCTACGCGATCGCCTACGGCTCGCTGGTGCCGAAGCGCGGGCAGGCGGAGAATCTGTTCGTGCCGGTCTGTCTCTCGAGCTCCCACATCGCGTTCGGGTCGATTCGCATGGAACCGGTTTTCATGATCCTCGGCCAGTCGGCGGCGACCGCGGCGGCGATGGCGATCGACGCGAAGATCGCGGTGCAGGACGTGCCGTATGCGCCGCTGCACGCGCGCCTGATCAAGGACGGCCAGGTGCTCGACTACCAGGCGCCGCCGGCCGAGACCAAGGCGGCCGACGCCAAGGCCAAGCCGTAACCCCGCGACGCCGCTCCTCCCCGCAAACGCCCCCTGTGACGCCGCCGCTCATCCTCTCGCTCGCCGCGGCGATCGTCTACGCCGCGGCGGTGCTGCTGGTGAAGCGCGCGGCGGAGCTGGGGGCGGGCGTGTGGCGGACGGCGTTTGTGGCGACGATGACGGTGGCGGTGGCGTTCCAGCCGCTTTTGCTGCTGGGCGGGACGTGGCGGCCCGACCTTTGGTGGCAGCCGGTGGTGGCGGCGGCGTGTTTCGTGGCGGGCCAATGGTTCACGTTTCTTTCGCTCGAGACGGGCGACGTGTCGGTGGCCACGCCGGTGCTGGGCATCAAGATCCTGCTCGTGGCGGTGCTGGCCACGCTGCTGGCGGGCGAGGTGCTGCGCTGGCAACTGTGGGTGGCGGCCGTGCTGGCGACGGCGGCGGTGGCGCTGCTCAACCGGCGGATCGGGTCGGGCGAGCACCATGCGGTGGGGCGGACCATCGTGCTGGCGGCGATCGCGGCGCTGGCCTACGCGCTGTTCGACGTGCTGGTGCAGAAATGGTCCCCGGCGTGGGGCGTGGGCCGGTTTCTGCCGGCGACGCTGATCGCGTCGGGGGTGTTTGCGTTTGTGTTTGTGGCCCGGTTCCGGGCGCCGTTGTCGGCGTTGCCGCGGGCGGCGTGGCCGTGGCTGATCGGCGCGGTGCTGGCGCTGGCGCTGCAGTCGCTGCTGTTCGTCACGTCGATCGCGAAGTGGGGACAGGTGGCCGCGGCGAACGTGATGTTCAGCTCGCGGGGGCTGTGGAGCGTGCTCTTCGTGTGGCTGGTCGGCCACTGGGTGAAGAGCCGGGAGCAGCAGCTCGGCGCCGGCGTGCTCGGCGGGCGGTTGGCGGGGGCGACGCTGATGCTGTCCGCGATCGCGCTCGTGCTGCTCTAGCCCGGCGGGGGTTCAGGGGGCGCGGCGGAGGCCGAGGAGGAACTCGCGGTTCCCGTCGGCGCCGGAGATCGGGGAATCGATCGTGCCGACCAGGGCGGCGCCGGGCAGTTCGGCGAGGGCAAAATCGCGGACAGACACGAGCGTGGACTCTTGGACGGCGGCGTCGCGGATGACGCCGCGGCCCTTGTCGACCTCGGATTTTCCGGCCTCGAATTGCGGTTTCACGAGGGCGACGAGCGTGCCGCCGGGGCGCAGACAGGGCCAGACGGCGGGCAGGACGCTCTTCAGCGAAATGAAGGAGAGATCCATCACCACGAGTTCGTAGGCCGGCCGCGGGAGGTCGGAGGGCCGGAGGTGGCGGGCGTTGATCTTTTCCAGATTGGTGACGCGCGGATCCGCGCGAAGCTTGGCGTGCAACTGCGCGCGGCCGACATCGACGCAGACCGCGTCGGCCGCGCCGGCCTGCAACGCGCAGTCGGTGAAGCCGCCGGTCGAGGCGCCGACGTCGAGGACGTGGGCGCCGCGGAGATCGAGGCCGAAGGCGGCGAGCGCGGCGGACAGTTTTTCCCCGCCGCGGCTGACGAAGCGCGGCGGCTGTTCGACCGTGAGCTCGATGTCCGTCGGGAAATCCTTGCCCGGTTTGTCCAGGCGCTCGGTGCCGCGCAGGACGCGGCCGCTCATGATGAGCGCCTTGGCCTGGGCGCGGGATGCGGCGAGGCCGCGGGCGACGAGGAGCTCGTCGAGGCGGAGACGCGGGATTCTGGATTTCGGCGTTTCGATACGCGGTGAGATGGCGGAAAGGGACGACGGAGGGGAGCGCGAAAAGCGGGGAAAGGCCGGGGGCGTCAGCGTTTCTGCCGGGCGGGGGACCAGCAGGTGGTGCGGCCGCCGATGGCGGCGCGGGCGAGCGGTTTTTTGGTTTTCGGGCAGCGGCCGCCGTCTTCCCAGCGGTGGAGAAAGAGCCAGGACTTCGGAATGCGGGCGTTGAGGTCGGGCGGGAGATCGTCGCCGCGGCCGGCGATGGTCGCGAGGGCGAGCCGGGCGACGGCGCGGCACTCGCGCCAGAGCGTGCGGACCTCGGCGGGAGCGAGGGAGCCGGCGGGGCGGGCGGGGTGGAGCGCGGCACGCCAGAGAATCTCGTCGGCCATCCAGTTGCCGATGCCGGGAAAGCGTTCCTGCATGAGAAGGACGGCCTTGAGCGGGGCGCGGGCCCGGCGGCGAAGAAAGGCCGCGACGGCGTCGGCGCTGAAGTCGGGCGAGTCGAGCGCTGGGGCGATCCTGGTCCACCACGGCGGCGGGTCCCCGCCGAGGGCGAACTCGATTTTTCCGAACATGCGGGGATCGGCGAAAACGAGGGCGTGACGCGCGGTGTAGAGGACGAGGTGATCGTGTTTGCGCGGCCCGTGGTCGGGCGGCGCGACGGTGAGCTCGCCGCTCATCCCGAGGTGCACGCCGAGCCAAGCGGCGGAAGGGACGGCGGGGCGGGACGTCGCGGGCGCGAAGCGGAAGCACATCTGCTTCGCGCGCGCCGCCGAGGAGACGAAGACGGCGCCGGCAAGGGTGCGGCGAAAGGCGGCCACGTCGATGCCGCGGAAGAGTTTCTTGGTCTCGTGCAGGTGGACGCGGACGATGGTCTCGCCGGTGGCGGCGAGAGCCCAGCGCTTGCGGTAGAATTCGACCTCGGCGAGTTCCGGCATGGCGCGGGGAAGGGGCGTCAGGTCGAGCCGAGGGTGCCGACGAAGGCCGGGAAGTCGGCGAAGACGGGGACGGCGGGCAGGCCGAGGGCGGCCCAGCCGGCGGCGTCGAGCTTGCCGGTGCAGACGGCGGCGCTGCGGACGCCGGCGGCGAGACCGGTCTGGATGTCGCTCTCGCGGTCGCCGACCATCCAGCAGCGGGCAGGGTCGAGGCGGTGCAGCGCGATCATCTCCTGCAGGTAGGCGGGCGACGGCTTGCGGTAGCGCGAAGGCTGATCGACGGATTCGGGGGCGATGCAGATGCCGTCGAACAGCGGGCGGGCGAGGCGCGGTTCGGCGGCGAGGAGGAGTTCGTCCATGCGGTCGTTGCAGCGATGGACGTCGTCGAGCGTGTAGTAGCCCCGGCCGATGCCGCTCTGGTTGGTGTGGATGAAGACCAAGAAGCCGAGCGCGCGGGCGCGGGCGAGGGCGGGGGCGACACCGGGGATGAGTTCCACACCGGCGGGGTCGGACAGGTAGTGTTTGTCGAGGATGAGCGTGCCGTCGCGGTCGAGAAAAAGGGCGGCGCGGGGAGCGGAGAGGTCGGGCACGGGGACGGGCGAAGGATGCGGGCTTGCGGGCGGGACGCGGGCGGCGAAATCGCTCAGCGGTGGTTCACGTAGTCGGTGAGTTCCTTCGGCGTGACGGTGGCGGTGCCGAGCTTGCCGACGACGACGCCGGCGGCGGCGTTGGCGAAGTGGGCGGAGGTCTCGAGGTCGGCGCCGGCGCAGAGGGCCAGCACGAGGGCGGCGAGGGAGGTGTCGCCGGCGCCGGAGACGTCGTAGACCTCGCGGGCGGCGGTGGGGATGGTTTTGAGGATCTTGCCGCCGGAGCTGAGGAGCATGCCGTCCTCGCCGAGAGTGACGACGAGGTGCCGGGTGGCGTAGAGTTCGTGGAGGCGGGCGCAGACGTCGGCCGCGGCGAATTTGGCGTGGGGGGCGGGCTCGATGCCGGCGAGCAGCAGGGACTCGCGTTTGTTCGGGGTGATGAGGTCGAGGCCGTGGAAGGAGAGGCGGCGTTTGGGCTTGGGATCGAGGGCGATGAATTTGCCGGCGGCGCGGGCGAGCTTGGTGACGCGGGTGACGACCTCGTCGGTGAGGATGCCCTTGGCGTAGTCGGACAAAATGACGGCGTCGCAGTCCGCGAGCGGCTGGGCGAGCAGGGCGTCGAGGCGGGAGAGCGGGATGTGGTAGGCGGTGGGCGGGGCTTCGCGGTCGAGGCGGCAGAGCTGCTGGTGTTGGACGAGGACGCGGGTCTTGACGATGGTCGGGGCGGCGCCGGGGGTCTCGACCGTGGCGATCCGCTTGCCGTGCAAAATGGTGGAAAGCTTCACGCCGGCCTCGTCGCGGCCGAAGTAGCCGGCGACGGTGCAGGAGGCGCCGAGGGAGGCGATGTTGAGGGCGACGTTGGCGGCGCCGCCGGCGGTCCAGGAGTCGCGGGCGATGTCGACGACGGGAACGGGGGCCTCGGGCGAGATGCGGGTGGCGTCGCCCCAGATGTAGTGGTCGAGCATGACGTCGCCGACGACGAGAATGCGGAGACGGCTGATTTTGCGGAGGAGGGGAGCGAGGCCTTTCATGCGGCAGGGCGGGGCGAAGGGTTCGGAGGTTTCCGCGGACGGGGCGGAAGAACTGGAGGGCGCGAGGCGGGAGGCAGCCGGGTGGCGGCGGCGAAGGAGCGGCTCAAAATTCCCAGGCGTAGGAGTATTCGGAAAGGAAGCGCGGGGCGCGATCCGTGACCTGGACGACGTCCTCGATGCGGCAGGCGCCGAGGCCCGGGTAGTAGAGTCCGGGCTCGACGGTGACGACGGAACCTTTCTTGAGGGTGTAGTCGACGGCGCCGCTCATGCGCGGGAGTTCGTGGACGGCGAGACCGAGGCCGTGGCCGGTGCCGTGGAAGAAGCCGACGGAGCCCCGGGGGGTGGACTTGGTCTCGTAGCCGCGGGCGACGAAGGTCTGCACGCACCGGCCGTGCACATCGCGGCCGTTGGCGCCGGTGCGGATGGCGCCGAGGGCGGCAAGCTGGGCGGCGCGGACGGCGGCGACGAGGGCGCGCTGGGCCTCGGAGGCGCGGCCGCGGAGGAAGGTGCGCGTCATGTCGCCGTGGAAGCCGGTCCGGGTGACGCGCGGGAAGATGTCGACGATGATGAGCTCGTGCGGCCGGAGGGGGCCGGTGCCGCGGTCGTGCGGATCGCAGGCCTGGTCGCCGCCGGCGACGATGGTGTTGGCGGAGACGGCGCCGGCTTCGAGGCAGGCGACCTCGATGGCGAACTTGAGCGTCTCGCTGGTGACGGGCTTGCCGCGGTAAACGAGGGAGCGGCCGCGGACGCGGCTGGCGCGGAGAATCTTTTCGGCGGCGGCGAAGCCGAGCGCGGAGCAGCGGTTGCCCTCGCGGATGGCGGCGGCCTCGGCGGTGCTCTTCAATTCGCGCGCGGGGAAGAGCGGGCCGTCGGCGACGACGAGGTCGAGACCGAGCTCGTGGAGTTTGTCGTAGAGGCCGGCGGGGAAATCGTCGGGGACGGTGAAGGCGTTCTGGCCGAGCTCGCGGGCCAGGAGACAGATGACCTCGGCGGGGCCGGGTTTGGCCTGGGGCCAGGTTTCGCGGGCCAACCGCAGGTAGTGCTCAAGCGGCAGGACGACGTCGAAATCGGAGGTGCGTTTGACCCGGCCGAACTCGAGAGCGCTGACGACGGCGTATTTGCGATCGCGGCAGCCGAAGGCAATGAACGCATCGGGGACGGAAACCCGGCCGAAGTAGAGGGCGTCGGGGCTGCGTTCGGTGTCCGCATAGAGCAGGGGCGGAGGCGGCAGCGAAGCGGGGGGGGCCGAGGGCGCGGGAGAGGCGGACACGGAAGAGAGTGGTTGAAGTGCGGGAGGCCGGCGATTAGCCCCGGCGCGCATGAAAAACGCAAATCCGGTTTCGCGGCAGGCGCCCGGCGGGCGCGGAGCCGGAACGGGCGCCCGAGGGGCGGCGCGGAGGGTGATTTTCGCGCTGGTCTTGGCGGCGGCGCTGGGCGCGACGGCCTGCGGGAAGAAACCCGGGGGGCGGTTGCCCGCGGTGCCGCCGTCGCCCGCTCCGGCGGCCGGGGCGCCGGCAGGCGCGATCCCGCGCTACGGCTACGAAGTGCTGGCGGCGTGGCCGCACGACCGCGGGGCGTATACCCAAGGGCTGGTGTGGCGGAACGGCGTCCTGCTGGAGAGCACCGGGATGAACGGGGAATCGACGCTGCGCGAGGTGGAGTTGAAGACCGGGAGGGTGGTGAAGCGGGTGGCGCAGGCGCGGCAGTATTTTTCGGAAGGACTGGCGGTGATCGGCGACAAGGCATTCCAAGTGACGTGGCAGTCGCGGAAGGGCTTTGTCTACGACGCGGACACGTTCCGGTTGGAGCGGGAGTTTGCCTACGAGGGGGAAGGCTGGGGGCTGGCGACGGACGGGAAGCTGCTGATCCTGAGCGACGGGACGAGCCGGCTGCGGTGGCTCGACCCGACGACGTTTGCGGTGGTGCGCACCGTGGAGGTGACGGCGGCAGGCCAGCCGGTGTCCCAGCTCAACGAGCTGGAATGGATCGGCGGCGAGATTTGGGCGAACGTCTGGCACTCGGACGAAGTCATGCGGATCGATCCGGCGACCGGGGCGGTGCGCGGCGTGGTGGATTTCTCCGGGTTGTTGCCGGCGCACGAGCGGCGGTCCGACACGGACGTGCTGAACGGCATCGCCTACGATGCGGCGGAAGACCGGCTGTTCGTGACCGGAAAGCGCTGGCCGTGGGTCTACCAGGTGCGCCTGACGGTGAAGCCCTAGCACCCGGCGGGCCGGGGATACGACCGGCCGCAGGCGAATGGGCGGGGATTATTTCCCGAGCAGGACGAAGGGACCTTCGGCCTTGGGCACGCCGCCCTTGCGCTCGAGGGTGACGGCGAACGCGTTGACGGCGGCGACGGGCTGCCGGGCCTTGATGACGATGCGGGCCTCGCCGGTCTCGGGGTCGACGGTGAAGACACCGCCGTCCACCGGATTCGGATACTGCGGGTCGACGACCCAGAGCTGGTAGTCCTGCGACGGGAGGAGGGCGGGGAGTTTTTCCACCTTGAGCACGCCTTCCTGCTTCTTGGGATCCCACACGGCGACGGCGAGCGCCTTCGGGGAGTTGTTGAGGAGCGATGCGAGCGCGGTGATCTTGAGGCCGGCCAGTTCGCCTTGGTAGCGGAGGTCGTCGTTGAGCTTGGCCACCTGGGCGCGGGTTTCGCCGAGCTGACGGCCGAGCTCCGCGGACGCGCCCGCGACGGCGTCGTAGCGCTGGGTGAGGGAGGCGAGCTGGGCGTCGCGCTGGGCCAAGGTGGCGCGGGCCGAGGCGAGGTCGGTGCGGGCGGACGAGAGCTCGGCGCGGGCCGAGGCGAGCGCGGTGCCGGACGAGGCGACGTCGCGGTCGAGGGCGGCGATGCGGGAGCGCGCGAGGATGCGTTCCGCTTCGTATTCCTGGCGCACGCTGCGGAGGGAGACCTCGGCGAGGGCGGACTGCTGGCGGAGCAGGGCGACTTCGTTCTGGGCAGCGAGGTAGAGCTGGCCGAGCCAGATCGCGCCGAGGGCGAAGCAGGCGGCGGCGGCCCAGGGCAATACACGCCAGAATCGGAGCGCGGGAAAGCCCACGACGTTGTCGGGGGCGGGGCGATCGGACTCCGTGGGCCGGCGGGTCGGCCCGTCGGCGCGCAAGGTATCGATGGAGGCGAGGACACGCTGGCGGAGCTCGGGCGGCGGAGCGACGGCGGGGGCGGTGCGGGCGAGTGTGGCGGTGGCTTCGCGAAGCTCGCGGACGAAGCTTCGCAGCTCGGGATCGGAGTCGAGCGCGGTTTCGAACCGCGCGAGCTCGTCGCCCTCGAGCAGGTCGAGGGCGTGAAGGGTGGCGAGTTCTTCCAGGCGTTCGTCGATCATGGCCGGGTGGCGAGCGAGTCGCGGAGCTTGATCAGGCCGCGGCGGATGCGGGCTTTGACGGTGCCGAGCGGTTCCCGGAGCGTGCGGGCGAT
>JACCEA010809891.1_pt1 | contig 14521 bp, 29 predicted proteins | sample 7449851 | NCBI WGS metagenome assembly JACCEA01 (sample SAMN15323453, study PRJNA562643) | freshwater metagenome | isolation source: river surface water | place: USA:Blue River Watershed | collected 2017-08-18 | reverse complement strand
TACACTAAGTTTCTTAACTCTTCTGCGAGTTTGTTATTATCTTTTTCTGTTTCTATTAATTCTTTCAGTTCTTTTAATCTTTCCGCCATAAAAACGTTTTCAGTTTCTTGCGCTATAAAAATTAAATCGGACAACGTTGTTTCATTTTTCATTTTTTCGCCGAATTTATTGTTAAAGTGTCTCCAACCTTATAAGGATAATTTGTGTAGAAGTAATAATATGTCGTAGTTACCTCATAACGCCCTTTTTTAAATTCGCGTACTTGTTCTACAATAGATTCCTCAGGCATTGTAGGTTTTCCGCACGAAAAAAGTAAAACAGAAACTAAAATTAAACTAACCTTTCTCATACTTTTTATTTAAAAATTCAACAACCCTATCTAAACCTTGTTGCCAAGGAACTCCAATCTTCATCTCAGACATTTGCATTAAGGTAATCCACTGAGGAAAAGCTTCCATAAAAACTTGATATGGTATCTGTTTCTTTTCTTCGCAAAATACTTCATAGCACAACATCATCTTATTGTCTTTATTTCTTTCTGCGATTTGTTTGTATCTGTTTTTATCCATTACTTTTTAATTAGATTGCAAAAATAACACTTATTTTTTTACTAAGCAAGTGTTTTACACTTATTTTTTCACGTTTGCACTAAAAAATTTTTTCTTCAGCTATAATACGCTTAACTAATATTCTATCTTCTACACTTAGTAGTCTAAAAAGTTCTTTGATGTTTATTACATCTTGACTATATTTTTCTTCTGTTTTTTCTTTGCCGAAATTTTCTTCAAAGTAGTATTTTACACTATCACTCATGTTAAACTGCTATTTCTAATGTTGTTTTTAATTTTTCAATTCCTTCTAATCCGCTAAACTTAAAGTCTTCTATTGTATGACTATAAAAATCTTTAGGTTCACAGATTAATTCTATTTTAGGTTGTTTACCTGTTGGTTTTCTATCTAATATTTCATTTACAGCGTCCATGTGACGTAAATAAACATGACAATTTTGCACAATGTGTAGTAACTTTCCAACTTCGTGTCTAATTCCTGTTTTAAAAGTTAAATGATTACAAACAGCCATAGCAAGCATTATGTATTGCGCAGGGTTTATGGAGCTTGTAACAGCAAAATCTTGGCTTCGTTGAATTAAGGTTAAGTCAATATACCTCTTATGTACCTCAAACTTATCATACTCTCTAACACTCCACAACGTAAGTCCAGCACAAGGCTCTAAAGCTTTTGGGTCATCAATAACTTGTTGCTCCTGCCAAAGATTAATTTTATGCCTTCTTCCAAACGGATTTTCTTCTAAACCTTTTAAAAGTTTGCCTATTAAATTGTAACGCTTGATTGTATGCCCATAAGTATTCCCTAATGAGTTAATATCGTGTATGTCTGAATAATCATTATTTTTAAAAGAACTTTTCAGTACTCCTAATAACCCCCTACCAAAAATGTTTCCTTGCCCATCCCTGCTTAATTTTTTATGTGTAAAGTCTTTCCACCAACTGTGAATACTCGGATGCATTTCCTCAATAACATTAGTTTGCTTAATATAAATAGCCTCAATATCGTAAAATCCACCTTTTAAAGCGGTTGTTCTCAAAGTATTAATTGGATATTCTCCTTTACTGATATCGTATTGATACACTTTTTGAGTTATAAATTTTGTATGTGCGAGAGTACCATCAGCCCACCTTGTTCTTGGATTTTTGTCCCATTGTCCATCTTCTATGATTTCTGTAATAGTTTCTTTTAAGTATTTATCTGCTTTATTCATAATTAAAACTCCTTAGTTAAATCTACAACTGATTTTAAAATACCTTCCTTAGCAATAACATAAATTACATTATTTGGCACGTCAAAAATTAAATTAACTTTTTCAAGAAAATTAGTCATATCACGTGTCTTAAAAGCATAAGTATCTCCATCTTTAAACTTCTCTGTAATTTCATAGTATTTATTAAATCCATTTACATTAATAATCACAACAGAATTATGCTTATCCCAAGTAATAACTACTTCTCCTAAAGGAGTTGGTTCACAAGTATCTTCTAATTTTTGAATAGAACATTGTTTTGTTGAAACAAAAGCTACATAGTTTGTTTCTTGAGCTTGAATTGTAAAACTTAAAAGTAGTACAACTATTAATAATAATTTTTTCATAGTTTTTGATACCATTTTAATTTTTCCTTTTCTTCCTTTTCTTCTTTTTCTTGTTTTAATTTTTTTGCTATTTCAAAAAGTTGTTTTTGATTTTCTTCTAGTACTTTAATCCTTTTAACTACATCTTGGATAATTTCATCTTTATTTTCTGTTAATATTTTAGGTATTCCTCCAAGAAAAGTATAAGTTGTATCAATAAGTACAATCTTATCATCTAACTCCTGTAATTTATCTATAAGCTTTACCTTTTCAAGTAATTTATTATATTCTGAAACCTCTAATGTTACTGTATTTATCATCCTATAATTTATTTTTCTTTATAATTTGTTTTAGTGTTTTTGAGTAATCAACTCCTGATTCTGCATAAAGTCGGTCAAGGTATTGAAAATACTGCTCTCTACTTAATCCATGTAAATATTTGGTCTCATATAATAACCTATCAATTACACAATCTTCTACCGTTTTGTACGTTGCATGGTTTAAATTACTACCTGTGGCAGTACTTAACCTTTGCATAGCTTGTCGCATTCCGAAGGCGTTAAAGTTTTGTTTGAACACTACACTCTTAAAGTTACCTGACTCTAAAATAGCTTGAGCACGAATAATTTCCTTATATTTGAAAGGTAATTCATCAATCATTTCAAAGACTGTCTTTTTATAATCCTCTTCTTTTATTGTAATTTCTGTGTTAATATACTCTTTCTTAGGCTTTTTCGCCACGATAAAAGATAAAAAGAAAACAGAAATAAAAAGAACAGCTACAATAACCCTATACTTCAATATCTTATTAGTCTTCCTATAAACTAAATTCTCGCTGTCATATTTAAATAATGCCATAATTTTTTAATTTTGTTTTACAAAGATACTAAATTATTTCTCAATATCCAAATTTATTTTAAATGTTTTACTTGCTGTTTCTTTTCCGCCGAAAAATGGGAATAAATAATAACGTAAACAATTCCATTTTGATTTACGAGGAATCAACAAACTATCTTTATTAAATATAACAAAGTAGTAATCTCTCTCAATTCTAATTGAAAAATCATATTCTCTATCTGTTTCTGCTACAGTTAACTTTTTTATAGTTCTTTCACCATTTACATAAGAAATTACCATAATTTCAAGTTCTTCTGTTTTTAAGTTCCATCTCCAACCAAGTCTTATAGAACTCGTTTTCCTATGATGCCAACCATCAGAAATTCCTACAACCTTATTAGTGTCTTCCTGATTAAAGATTTCATAACTAAAATCTCCTAAGAAAGTAACTTTACCTACCACTTCGTTTTTACAAGTAAATTTTGGTAGCCAAGTACTTCTATGATTTCCTTTTTTAATTGTATATAACATATTTAACTAAAATTAGGATTACTAAAGCAATAATTCCGTATTTAACAATGTCAATTAAAATTCCTGTCTTTTCTCTTTTTAATAGTTTTCCGCCAAAAAATAAATGATTAACGAAGAATAAAATAGCAATTAAGCCTAATAAACTGAATAAAATTAGTTCAACCATGATAATATAATAATTAAAGTTAATAATGATAAAGACACTCCTACAATAGTAATATCTCTTTTAATTTGATTTTCTTTTTCGTGTTTTTCTAATACTTCTTTTCGTAAAATCGCCGAAGAAAGAAGATTAAAAGGAGTTTCAAAACTGTGAAAACAATAAGAGAAACTAAACCCTAAGATGTAAAACATCTCTAAAACTACATACTCCTCTCTGTTCTCTGTCAATTGCATGACGCTAAATTTTTTGTCTGTTAATTTCATTTTTTATAATTTTTAATTACTTCTTTAATTTCAGCTTCAAAATAGTGTGGTAATCTATATTCATTACCTTGATATACTAAAACCTTTGATAATGTTTCTAATAACACTTCAACTTCTTGTTCTGTGTAAAGCTCTCCAACTACTTTATCATAAGATTTCATACACTCTTCTACATTTGCTGTTGGGTGGAGGGGTAAACCGTTTTCTCCTTTAGGTCTTAAATATAATTTCATAATTATTTATTTTTACTCTGCAAATATACGGCGGAAAAAATTAAAAACAAAATAAAACCCCTTAAATTTTACTTCAAGGGGTTAATTTATAACTATTCTAAATAAGAAAGGATTTCTTCTCTTGTCTTAAACCCTGTAAACCTTGCAGTTTCTTCTCCGTCTTTTAAGAATATTACTGTTGGTGCTTGCCTTAAATTATACTTCCCCATGTTTTCAATTGCATCTAAAAAAGTCACATTCTCAAACTCAGAAATAACAGGCTTTAAAGCGTTACATGGCGGACAACCATTTTTTGTAAATACTAATATATCTTTCATTTATTTTTCATCTTTATACGGGCAATGCCTACACCCATTATTACAACAATATCCTCTTCTTTTATGGTAAGATTCTGTAAAAATCATATTACCTTGTTCCCAATAAAAATCTGTTGGTAATAGTTTGTTCTTACTTTTTTCTCTTACATATTGTTCAAATATCCAATCTTGTTTCATAATATTAAATTGAAGTGAGTTCGCACGCTCCCGAGCTACAAGCAACAGCTCCTAATGTATCCACAGCAATAAAAGATGGTTTAAAATCAATTTCTGTGAAGTCAATCTTCTTATAATCTCTTGTAATTATAGACCACTTATGAAATAAATGAACATCTTTCAAACAAGTAACTACTGTTTCTAAGTCGTTTTTAAAATAACTTTTCGCAAATTTTTTAATTCTTCTGACAACATCTTTCTTTAATAATACTTTATATCTGTCACCTGATAGTTCAAAGTTTCTGTCAACTACAGCTTGACAAGTATCCCATAAATCATTATCAAAAGCATGTAAAGAGTCTACGATTAACCCTGAAGCAAATAAACTACCTGTTCCATATTTAGAAACTATCTCATCAAATGATAATACTTTTGTAAAAGGACTTTGCTTATAAACTTTATCACCTAAACTTGGCATAAATGATAGTCCACAAAAAGACTCTTTATTCTTGTAAATATGGTCAAATAAATTATCCCAATCTTGTACAGTGATTGTATTAGATACATTATGTGTCACTCTGTTTGAATACCCTCTGTCTTTATGATTTCCAACCAACACCCAATTTTGATAAACTATTTCTACCGCTTTTACAAAATCAATATCTGATAAATCATCTTTAAATAATGAGCCTTCATTTTCCTCAATAGGTAAATACACAGCGTAATCGTTACTTGAAGCACTCCAAACAGAATTTTCTAACAGAACAGAGTTATTTTCTGCTAATACTTTAGCTACTTCTGTCTGTTTATTCATTTGCATAATTCTAAAATACCTTCTTGAATGTGCAGGATGAATTCCTGAAGATGTACCTAAAATTACAGAAGCGTTTCCTGAAGGTTTAACTGTTGTTGTTCTTGCCGCAGGATTAATACCTATGATTTTAGCAATCTCTTCATTAACTTGATTCACAATTTCAGCACCTTTTCTTAAAACTTCAGGTGATAATAATACTTTAGGGTTATCCATAATACCTGTAATAGATACACCAATTAAAGCCTCTTCATTAATGAGCTCTTCTGTATCAACACCTAAAAATGGCATATTTGTATATGATGCTTGTAACGTTCCTAAAATAGATGCGTTTTTACAAGCTTCATAAAATTTAGCAGGTGTATTACATAAACCACCATTAATCTCATTTAAGTTACAAAAAGAAATACAAGATTTACCATTTTTAGGATTAACAGGGATAAATCCAATTTCCGCACATGGATTTGTACAAAAATCTATATCATCTACTAATACAATACCAGGCTCTCCAAATTGTTTAATGCTTTCTTTATATGTTTCAACCTCCTCTTCTGTAAGTTCTGTTTTTAATAATTTTATACTATTATTAGCACGCCCTCTTTGAGGATTATCATAAAACCAACTACCTGTTTTACATTTAAGCATTAAGTCGTCGTCTTTATCGAATAAACAAATTAAAGCTGAACGTCTAATACCGCCACTCAAAACAGCATCAGCTATGTGACATACAATATCGTGTGCATCTAAAGTTGATAGTTTGTCTTGTCCACTATTAACTCTGCTGTTTAATAATGTTTCAATTAGCTCTAAAGACCTTCTTAAAGGCTCAAAACCTGGGGCTTTAAAACCACCTGAAATATAAGCTCCTTCAGGTCTAACTAAAGAACCATCAAACCTAATCTGTTCACTACCATTAAAAAAAGACATCATTAAAGCATCTACAGCCAATGACCAACCTTCTACGCTATCTTCAATAACATGAGTTACTGTATCTTCTTTTCTCTTTTTTAATGTTGGTAGTTTATTTACAAATCTTTTTTCTACAGAGTAGCCTACACCACATCCATTCAATAAGATATACATAATTTGTTTAAAAACTTCAGGTCTGTCAATGTATGTAGAACTACAATTAAAAAGTTTTACATTGTGTTTACTAATACTATCACCCCTAAATTGTAAGTTTCTTTGAGAAGCTAAAATTTGCTTGTTTTTATAAGCTTGCGTTGCCGAGTCTAAATATGGTAATAATTCAGGTAAGTGCTTAAACTTATTGTAGTGCATTTCCATTACGCTATCTACAGACTCTTCCCATGTTTCTTTTCTTCCTAAATCTTCTCTATATTTTGAGTAAGATTCATAAAATTTTAAACTGCTTAATAATTCTTTTCCTTTGTTCATCGCTTTTAAATTCCTGTTTTTGTTTTCATATTGTTGTTGTTTATTAAGGACAAAAAACCCTGCCACTTTAAATTTCGACAGGGTATAATTTTATATATGTAAGCCAAGCCTTTTTAAACAAAGCTACTCTCTCACTAGCTATCTCGGACAGCTCTAATTTTTCTTTTACAAAGATAGTAATAGTTTTTCTAATTACCAAATTTGTTAACTGAAATGTTTTTCTTTTAGCTAATTTTTTCGCGAAAAGTTAATCCCAATTTTTCCATCTCTCCTTAAATTCTTTTAAAATAACTAAAGTCTCTTTTTGAATTTCTAACATCTCACTTACTTCAGGTAATACAATCTGTCTTAAAGATACAAATTTATCTAATGCTTGAGCTAAAGTTGGATAATAGAACCTTTCTTCTGCTGTGTATTCTACTGTTTCTCCTTTTTTATTAGTTCTTTGTGCAGGAAAATGTTGTACTAAAACTACGCCTCTAAAACTATCTGACGTTAGATAATAGTGTTCACTCAAATCTACTCTGTCTTTGTGTTTGAAAATGTTATTCATATTATTTGTTTTTAAGTTCCCCAATTGTATAGTGCATCATAAACTTTTTTAATAATTCCCAAACTTAGCAATTTTTACAAACCGCTGTTGTAGGTAGTTGTTATTCTATTGTAATTCCTTGACTTTGTATGTATTTTTTGAAGCTGTTTAAATGAGTTAAACAAAATTCATAGTCACACTTCATCAATTCTTCAAAAGTTTCAAAATCCGTGTCTATTCCATCATATCTCGATGTTCTTGAATATTGCAATAAACTTTTGTAATCAGACCAAGCTCCTTTTTTAATTCTCATTTTGCAATTATTCCTGTCAGGATTAACATTAAGTTCAATTTCATGGTGTGTTTGCCCAATATCAATCCCTTTTTTTAATGCTAATGCTTTTAGATAATGTATTGCTGTGTAAAATAGAGATGTTATTCTCCAATCATAAAATTTTTCAGTAAAGTTTTCACATAAACAAGAATGAAACTCTTCATTATGAGTAGCTTGGTTTAAAAATCTATCCATAATTTAAGCAATTGTCAATTCTTCACTAAACTTAATTTTATCAATTAGTTTAGCTGGTATAAATTGAAAATAAACATTATGTTTTTGATTAATATTAGCTAAATCTAACTTATTTAAAAAATCAAAAAATACTTCTCTATTTTCAATATTATCTGATTTAAGAACAATTGAATAATGTAAGTCAGTAATGTTTTTACGTGTTTTAAAAGCTTTAAAGATTAAGTTATTATTTTTTTGAAAATATCCCTTAATTATTTTATCTAAAATTTGGCTTACTTGTAAATCAATTTTATTAGAAAATTGAAAAATATCTCCAATTGGATTATCTATTTTCTTTTCTAACTTTCTTGATAACTCAGTTTTTTCGCCAATTTTAAGTAATTCATAACTATCGTCAACGTCATCTTTAAACTCCTCTAAATTTGTCTGCAATAGATACAATAAAGCCTTTAATTGACTTAATTTACTATCATTTTCGATATTTATTGTATTGTTGCTCATCTTATTAAAGTATGTTTTGTCAAAAATAATACAAATTCTATTCCAAAGCAAATTTATTTTTTGCGTAATGTCTGTCATACAATTACCTACAACGTTATGTGGCTTAGCGATGGTGCAAACATCTGAAAAGCTTTTTGTTTATAATTTCTTTTTACGGCGAAAAAACAATATTTGCACTATTGCTAAACCGCTGTTATTAATTTACTTTGCAAAGATAGTTAATCTTTTTTAATTGTGCAAGTTTTTTGTGAATTATTTTTACAAGTTCCTTTACATTTATTATTAAGTTCTCTAATTCTATCGACCATTACAGACAATGTGATTGCTAATGAACCAAATATCCATCCTGAAACGTAACTTTCAGAAATATAACTTCCTGCAAAACAGAAAGCTGTAAAGATAAATAAATCTAATAAAATGTGTTTAATTTTGTTTTTCATGTTTAATTGTTTTTAAGTTTCAGTTACAAATGTACAACAAATTTTGTTATTATACAAATATTTTATGTAATTTAGAATGATTCTAATTAAATACTTTTTTGTAAAGTTTCCAATAATCTTGAATTTTTTCTGCCGTTTTATCTACGTCTTTTAAGAAGTTTTCAGCCCTTTCTCTTGAATATGGTGTTGGAATATACTCAATATTTCCTGTAAGCCTTAAAACGTTTTTATTACCTTCTTCTAAGGTATTTCCAAGTCTGTCAAAAAGAATTACTCCTGAACTATTGATTTTAAAACCCTCTTGTTCTAATCCATAACAATACATAGTTGTTTGTTGATAATCTTCTGACTGATAGTCCGCTTTCTTTTTAGCAATACTTCCTGTTTTAAAGTCTACTAAATCAATTCCAATAGGGCTATCTAAATTAGTAAGTCTGTCAACAAATCCATAAATAATATACGAACCCCTATCGATAACCACTTCTCTTTCATATTCCGCCAAAGGATTAGCAGGATTTTCTTTATCTAAAACTGACATATCAAAAGCTGTAAGATATGGTTGAGGCTGTTTAGTTTCTTGGTACATACCTACAGATGAACCGAACAATGTGAAAATTGTGTCTTCTCTCGGTGTATTTAAAAACTTATTTGCTAACCACTGACCTCTATAAGCTTCTTCTTTAAAAGCTGTATATGTTGAATAAGATAAAGCAGGACGACCGATAAATTGTTTAAACCTTTCAGGAACAGGGTTGTCTTCTCTCTCTTTATAAATACTTGGTAAATCTAACTGTTTAACCATTAATTAATTCTTTTATTTCTTTAATTTTTCTTTCTTTTACTTCGGGCTTATCAGACTTAAACATTTCATTTGAAACATATAAACTTGTTAAAATATCCTCTAAATACTCCTTATCTTTCTTAGTGAGCTTCTTTTTAGATAGTTTCTCTTTTATGCTGTTTTTTGTTGTATCGTCTATAAACTCTGCTTTATAAATCCTTTGTAATAAAGAAGCTTCTTCAACAAAAACTTCTTCCTTATTTTCAGTTCTATCAATCACTTCTTCAATAAAATCCTTATTTCCTTGTAAAGCACAGAACAACTTAGCTACAGCTATTACATCTTTTTTACAATACTCTGAAATACGAGAAATACCATTTTCTTCTTCCCAATAAACTCTTGATACATCTGCTCCTGAAATATCATCTTTTGGTGTTTCAACTCCCGCTAAAAAACACATAGCATCTAAAGACAGATTATAATAATAAGTTCCTTTAGTGAGTGGCATTAAATCGACAAAGGCATCCTCAAGCAGCCAGGGCTTCTGTCCTACATCGTTATAACGCTCTCCTATTAAGTTTAAATCAACACCTCTTTCTAATGCTTTTAGTCTTATAGTTGGGCTATCAAAATTAATCACATTAAAACCTGACGGAATAAGTCCTGTACTATTTAACAAAATATAAAACTGCTCTATAATATCCTTTTGCTCCCCTGTAAAAGATTTAACATATAAAGTTTTTCCACTCACAAATCCTACAGATATACAAACAATTTTATTAAAAACAGGGTCTAAAGCCCCATTTAATTTGTAATGTTCTAAAACCTCATTTGGTGGTGGTAATTTTGAAGTTTCTTTATCTCTTAATTTCCACGCATACAAGTCATACTCTTTTGAATTAATGTCTAATTCTTTATTTCTTCTTGTAGTTTCAATATCAAAAAATAATAATTTTTCAATATTTTGTTTTCTAATTTTATTGTTCATTTTCTTTAATTATTAAATACCTGACTCCGTTTTCTAACTATTTAACGTACTATTCTTTTACGTTTTTGTTTTACAGGAGCTCTCTTTTTCTCTGCTCTTGCTTGTTCTATTAGTCTTCTTTCTTCTGTTTCTTTTTTAGTTCTTTCCGCCAAAAATTCCTCAGAGTGTAACCAACCAATGTATTCATAACCTTTATGATAATGATTTAAAATCCACAGTTTGTCATCAAAGAAGTAAATATTTCTTTTCTTTTTTAGTTTTCTTGTGCGGAAAATTAATCTTTGGTCTACTAAAAATTGATATTGGTCGAAAGGCATGTGTTCAGCATTTTCTCTGAACTGTTTTACCGTTTCTCTTTCTTCTTCTGTGTAACCGTAATGTTCTAATCTTTTTAGATATTCTTCTATTGGTTCTTGCATAATCTATTCAAAGTTTATTTCTTCTTCTGTCTTTGTTCTTGGATTTAAGTCATTAATTCCACACATTCCATTACATTCAAATAGAGGCTCTACTTTTCTATCAGGCATGTCATCTAAACACTTATGATTTGGATAGTTAGGATGTTTTCTAAGAAACACTAAATTAGCTTTTTTATCTGTTTTTATAGCTTCTTTAGCTTCATTAGATTGGTCTTTTAGCATTGTTACAGGTTCACCTTTTAAATCTGTTAACTCATGTTCCATGTCCGCCATTACGCTAAACTTTTCAGGAAAATCCCTTCTCATTTTTTGCCAATAACCAATACCACCTTGAACACATCCTGTACCAAAACAATTATTATTTTGAAAACCTAGCTGATACATCTTAGGAACTTCAATATTAGCTTGATTTACTATTTCTAAACAGTTTTTTTTATCAAGTCCAAACATAAGTAGAGGGTAAATAGCTTTAACTCTATGTCCATGATTCATTGTCATTGATAAAGCTCTATTAAATTCTTTTTTATCAAATTCAAAACCAAATACTTGGTGTGTGAAATTAGGATTATCTTTTTCCCACTTCTCTCTCACCATTCTTTTAAGCTGGGTTGAACAAATTGCTCCTGTTGCTGTATTTAGCGATTTATGTTTACGCCAAACATCAAAAATATTTCCATACTTTTCTCCAATACCTGTAATTATTTCGATTTTTATATCGTACCACACTTCACAATCTTTTAGAAACCTATAGGTGTCAGGATGTTCATTTTTAGTATCAATCATAATTACTCTTACTCTCTCTCTTCCGAAAATATCTATTGCTTTTTTACAAGCAACTGCTGATGTGATTCCACCACTCCACCACGCTATAATATCTTTATCTACTTCTTGCATATTCTATAAGTTTTTATTATAATTACTAACACTATTATGTAACAAACTATTAATGTTATTTTTGAAATACTATTCATTTTTAATTTTATATTTAAGTATTTTGATGTCTCTTTTTAATTCAAATCTTTCTTTGTCAAAGTTTTTATCTTTTGAACAATAACATTCTAAATCAAGAAACCTGTTAATTTTATCTTTTAATGATTGGTTCATAAATTTGAATTATTTGTTTCTCTAACTCTTTTTGAATAAATTCTTCACAGTATTCTTTTGTAAAAAATCCCTCACAAGTTTTATACCCAATGCTACTCGGAATACCTATTAAATCAAAGCCACCTTCGTCCCAAACTCTAAAAGTTCTCCATCTTTCTTTATTCTTTAAGAAAATGTTTTTATACTTTTCTTTATATTGAGGGTAAAACAGATTATTTTTCTGTAAAATTCTTGTATTTAACATATTGTTTATAAATTTTACACCTACTTCTCGTGAGTAAACTCCTCGAATATTTTCACTGCATTTTTTACATTCTACTTCCCATTCACTACCATAATAAACATGGTGAAATACATGATTACAATTTTCCATAGTTACTCTAATTCTATAAAACCGTTTCTAATCTCTTGGTAGTCTTCATAAGATGGCATTTCTCCAAATTCAAAAGTGCTTACACAACTAATATTGGTTTGAGAATCTTTTAAATATTGACTAAAACCAACACCATTAAACCACTCCATAAAATCTACCTTATCCTCGGCAGATGGAAAACTAATCAATAACTCTTCACTATTTAACATCTTTCTTATTTTTTAAAAGTCCTAAGTAATCTCCTAAAATTCCCGAAATTAAATACAAAAACACCATAAAATAATCTTTTGTAATTAAAGAATTCACACCTAAATAAGTTGAAACAAGCCAAGTTATTTTTACCATTGTTCCGCTAAAAAGAGATTGCACGATTAATCCTCTTGAATTATGGATTACATTTACTGTTCTAAAATAAGAAAACAATAACTGACTAACTATTAATATTAATTTTTCTATCATTTTACAAATGTACAACTTTATTTTTAATTGACAAAATTTATTTTGTCTTTTATCCTAATTTTTTCTTCTGTTTTTTATATATAAACCTTGTATTAGTTGTTGCTACCAATGTCTCTACTTCTTCTTTTAATTTGTCTAACTTATCTGAAGATACAGAGCCTACATTATTAACGTAATCTGCTGCTATTTCATCTAAGATATTTTTTATATTGTTTAACTTTTCTTTAAATTTTTTCATTGTTATTTATATTTAAGTGTTAAATTATGTGTTTCTTTTATTCTTTTTAAATCTGTTATTTCTAATAAAAGTAAAAGCTCATCCTTACTTTCTGCTATTTTATCCACCCAAGCCTTATTTTTACCGAAAGTTATTTCATATTTAGGTAAATAATCTTCTGAGTAAGACACCCCTGTAACAATTCCTGAAATAATCTTTACTCCAAAAATAGACTTATCAGCTAAACCATAAACAGCTTTATTTATTTTACTTTCCATAACTCTTTTTTATATATTTTTTTACTTGATTCATGGTTAAAACTGTTCTATTTTTATCTAATATTTTTGTTATTAACACACATTCTACACTTTTATCAGGAAAAGTTATTAATACATTATTCTCTTCTGTATAATATGAAAATAATCCTTTATTAGGTAACATAAACTGACCTAATCCTTTTATTTTATCACTATAAGTTTTTGGTTTAAGAGTTTTTGGTTTTTTTTCAAACTGTGATAAATCTATTTTACCCCTTAATCTTGGTATCTTATTTAACCAACCTCTTGATGGTTTTTTATTCTCCATCATTTCAAAACTTGTACCTACATGAAAGAAACCACACTCAGAACACTCATAAGAAACTCTCTTAATAAAAATATCTTTTTTAGCATTTATCCTGTCAGCTTCTTTTTGTGCTTCTTGTAAAGTTTCATGTTTTACTTTCCAATCAAAAACAGGCTTATTTTTCTTACTAAAAGATTTTATAGTTTTACATTCCATATTAGCTATTGTTTTATTTTACAAATGTACAACTTTATTTTTAATTGTTTTTTTGCGCGAAAAAGATTAAGAAACAGAAAGAAATTCTTCCAAATCAAACTTCTCTTTAGTAACTCTTGCTAATCTTTTAAGCATTAATTGTTTATATTCTTCACTAATTTTATTAAATACTTCAATACTCTCTTCTGTTTCTAATTGTTGTAGTCCAAGTAATACTGAATCTTTAAATTTTTGTATTTCACTTTGTTTTTCTTTTACCCGCCTTTTTTCAAGCCAAATAATAAGTCTTAATCTCCAATCTTTAATTTTGTCTGTCATTCTTCTAATTTTTTACAAAGATATAAATAATATTTGAATTACGCAAGTTTAAAGTGAAATATTTTCCTTAACCATACCAACAGACAGCTTATAAAAAGATTTAATTGCACACAAATTATGTTTTCTCGTGTTTATTGTTTTGAAAGTAAGTAAATATTCTTTAATTTCTTGTGTCGGGACTTCTTTTGGCTCTCTATAGTTTGAAAATTTATTTAGAAAATTATTA
>JACCEA010696529.1_pt1 | contig 14521 bp, 9 predicted proteins | sample 7449851 | NCBI WGS metagenome assembly JACCEA01 (sample SAMN15323453, study PRJNA562643) | freshwater metagenome | isolation source: river surface water | place: USA:Blue River Watershed | collected 2017-08-18 | reverse complement strand
TAACAAGAAAAAAATTAGTACTATGAGAACTTTTATAACTTTATTATTTTTAGCTATATCTGCACCATTTTTTGCACAATCACATACTTTAGTAAAACATAATGGTGAAAAACTGAATGTGAATTACGTCAAAACTGACAACAATTTAGTCTACTTCAACTCTGGAAAAGATCAAGTAGAGCAAACGATAAGCACTTTTGCGGTAGCAGAATTGATTAATGCAACTACCAATGCGGCAACCAAAGTTTCGGATAAGATTGTGGTGAGCGGTGAGCAAGATTACAACAAAGTAATTGTGATTGCTCCTAATGCAACTACTGGTTTATCTTCAACTGCTAATGACTCAAAATTCGTTAACCGAGTAAAAGGACAAACTCCATTGGCTGTTCAACAACAAAATATCATCGCTTTGAAAAGAAAAGCTGCTAAAGAAGGTATTCCTTTTGTTTCTTTAGCACAAAACAACAGAGCGGAATCAAGTGCTACGATGTACACTTACTAAATACCACAAAAAGTTAAAAAAGCTCCAAATTGGAGCTTTTTTTTTGGAGTTTATTTATTGTCAGACGCATACTTTTTTAGATAAGCTCTGGTTTTTTTACCAGATTCCTTCAAATCGCTATCTTTCCAATTGCCATCAAAATTTGCAGCATCATTAAGCATAGAACAGGTTTCGTCTTTACTTGAAATTGACCAAGTGATCCAACTTAATTTTCTTGCATCCATCCAATCGATATATTCTTGCCATTCAATGCTATTTATAGGGCCATCACCCGTAGCTTCCATACCCGCAGATTCCGAGACAAAAATAGGTAAACCCCTTTTGATCGCGTCGTCAGTTCTGTCACGAAGCCATTTGCCATGAGTACCCGCATAAAAATGCATAGTGTACATTATGTTTTCAAAACCAACTATTGGATCTGCAGCGGCTAGATGAATATCTTGATCCCAATGCGGAGTACCGACAAGAATTATGTTTTTGGGGTCATTTTTTCTAATTACTTTAATCACTTCTTGTGAATAAGCTTTTACTTCTGCCCAAGTTTCATTATCAGGCTCGTTAAAAACTTCGTAAATAATATTGGGGTACTTACCATACTTTTTTGACATTTCATCAAAAAATATTTTTGCTTGTTCAAGATGAATATTATGACTATGAAAATCAATTATCACATAAACATCCTCTTTTATTGCAGCTTTGATTACTGCCTCAATCGTCGCTTTTGATTCAATTGGATTCTTAACGTAGCAATTTTCATCAGCATCAACTCCCATTGCAGCTCTCAAAATAGTAGCGTTCCAATCCTTACTCAAGGTTTTAACTACACCTTTGTTGTAAAATTTACTCCACCAATTGTGCCAGCCAAAACTTACACCCCTAAGAACGATAGGATTTTGATTTTTATCTACGAGTTGCGTCCCTTTTACGCTTAGTTGCCCATGTTTCTTCACGAACTGAGCGTTAGAACAAAGTCCAACAAGCAAAAGAGCTACTATAAAAAAATGGTGTTTAGATTTCATATTCATAAATTAAGGAATTAATTTCAAAGTAATTACGTCATGTGCAATGATAGAGGCAGTAAAATTTTTCTTGGTCGATCCAGCACTTTTATTTTTCCAAAGGTCTTGAAGTTGGTAAGTGGTTTTGACAAAATCAGCTTCAAAACCAAAATCAGCATCTTTTATTGGGTGTTTTTTCCAATCGAAGTTGATTGTTTTGGGTAACTCGGTTCTGTTTAAGAAAGTGACTGCCCAAGCTCCATCTGACAAGGGTTTAACCCAAACTTCTACACCATCCTCTACCGTCAATTTGAATCCTTGAATCCCTAGTTTGTCTTGATTTACGGCGATTAAGTTTTTATTAGTCAAAATGGCTAATGTTTCAGGTTTCATTTTTCTAAAATCATTTCCTGCAATAAGAGGAGAAGCCAACATACACCATATGGCGAAATGCGATCGATCTTCGATAGTAGTCATCTCATTACCGACCTCCATCATATCAAAATCATTCCAATGATCAGGACCAGAAAACTTACGGATATCTTTTCGCATTTCGGCAATTTTCATGAATCCCCAAGAAGACCAATTTTCTGGATGTTTGAATTCGCAATCAAAGCAAGGATAAATATCTCCCGAAATTCTCCAAAGGTTTCCTACTGGCTTTCCCCATTCCCATGGTTGATTGTCACCCCATTCGCATAAGCTAAACACAATAGGACGTCCAGCTTTTTTGAGAGCGTTACTCATAGTAGTATAAGCTTCTTTAGCGGTAATGCCAGCGGTGTTACACCAATCGTATTTTAGGAAATCAACACCTAAATTGGCATAAAAACGAGCGTCTTGATATTCGTAACCACGTGTTCCAGGGTAACCAGCACAAGTATGTGTTCCGGCGCAATTATACAAACCAAATTTTAGTCCTTTGGAATGTACATAGTCGATAAGCACTTTCATTCCCTTTGGAAATTTAATAGGATCTGGCACTAGATTGCCGTTTTCGTCTCGTTCTTTGGCCATCCAGCCATCGTCGAGTACAATATAGTTGTAACCAGCAGCCGCCATACCAGAAGATACCATTATGTCGGCGGTTTCTTTGACTAGCTTTTCGTCTATATTGGTTCCGAAAGTATTCCAAGAATTCCAACCCATTGGTGGCGTCATAGCAAGACCTTCGTATTTCCCGAGTTCCTGAGTACGAGTGTTGCCTTGTCCAAAACCTAGGAAAGTAGTGGTACTAATAAATAAAGTAAGGAGTATTTTTTTCATTTTTTTTAATCTACATAATGTATAAAACAAAGAATTCCCTAACTGCTCAATGTTAGGGAATATCTCAAAACTAACTCAAATAAAAACCAATTTATTTTAAAACAAAACCAATATCGTCAATAAGAATCGTGTTTCCACCAAAGTTTCCGGATTCTTGAAAAGTCAACTTATCTAAAAATGTTGGGTCACCTATGTCTTTAAATGGCACTTCAACAACTGTCCACGCTGTTGATAGCGGCATAATAATTTGATAACTCCAACCTCCGTTATCTCCATTAAAAACTAATTTCAATGAACCCTCTTTTGCGCCTTTCAAAGCAATTCTAACAGATTTGTAAGCTGTAATATCTTTTTGGGTTTTAAACTTTATATCCATACCAGACCAACCAGGAAATTCAGCCTTGATAGATTTCACCCCTTGAAATGCATCCTGAGTGTTCGCGATATCTAATGGATAATTTCCCCAAGGGCCAATATAGTCTAATAGATAAAAACCATCATCATAAGCAGCCGAACCTACAGATTGTTTTGAAACAGCCGAGCCAGAAATATTAGTTACAGTAATGTATTTTTTATCTGCACCTGCTGGTAACTTAATTTTAATTTCTTCTAAAGATGAAGAAATTACTGGAACGCTTACTGTACCGATAGTTACCGTAGGATTTAAGAAATACCTCCCCTTGATCACCACTTCGTCTCCAGCTAACGCATTGATAGGATTAAAGCTAGACAAAGTAGGCGAAGGTGGTGCAATAACAAAGTTAAACTCTGCTGTACCGATTTGTGTAACTACTCTAAGTTTATTGCTAGCATTAGCATACGGAGTTTTTTCATCTATTAAAACAAAAATTTCAGTATCTGTAACTAAAACAGGATTGAAATACGTGTCAAAATCATTAAAATAGATTTTTTGAACGGTAGAAAATCCAGTACCTCGAATGATGTAAAAGTTCTTTGGATCGCCTTGCGTCACTGGAGTTAAATCTCCTTCCTGAGCTTTAACCACACTTGTAATAGCTAAAGTTGTACCTGAATCGTTTTCGTTATCACACGAAGAAAACAAACCTAGTACCATCACTGCTATAGTAAAAAAAGGCAGGATGTATTTTGTTTTTATATTTTTCATAGGTATAAATTTTAAAAATTATTTAAAGGTATAAGGAACTGGTGCTTCCAATAATTTTGGGTTCTTAGCCACCTCATTATCTGGATAATCCATATAAAAATCGTTGGCTGCATGGTTATTTGGGTCATACGTTGGCGTAAAGAAACGTGCTGCATATCTGTCTCCTCTATTTTGAGCGGACATGATAGCAATTGCTTTTGTTTTATCGATACGTCCTAAATCAAACCAATAATCGCCTTCAAAACACAATTCTTTTCTTCTTTCTAGAAAGATATCATCAAAAGTAATCGAAGTCAAGTCAGTAAGTCCTGCTCTTTTTCTCACGGCATTAATAGATTTTAGTGCCGCAGCATCAGAAGTACTTGCACCACCAGCCAAGATAGCTTCGGCGTGAATTAGTAATAATTCTGCATAACGCATTTTATATGTATTGTTGTCCATCATTGCCCAAGCATCTGCTGGACCTGTAACTGCTCCATTGACAACTCCAATGCAATATTTTTTGATGGCTCCACCTGAACCTTGAGCCAAATCTTTACCTGTAGGTACTGTTAATCCAGTTCCTATGGTAGTTTTTATATTTGGATACGTGTCGCCTGCCACCATAATTGTTTCGTGCTTTCTCTTGTCATTGGCAGCATATAGTGTAAAAATTTCTTGCGCTGGACCAAAAACCCCTGCATAAGATGCATTTGATGTAGATAAAGTTCCATCAATGAATCCGAATTGTGTATTACAGTTGTTGGCAGAACCATAGTTTCCGTCACCTTTCCATTGAATAGCAAAAATTGATTCTTCGTTATTATTATTACCATAAGTAAACAAATCACCAAAACTTTTTGTAGGTAATTGATCTCCACCTAATAACTTAAATTCGCCACTATTGATTACCAATTCAGCCATTTTTCTGGCATTAACATAGTCTTTTTGATACAAATATACTTTAGCCAACATCGCTCTTGCAGAACCTTTAGAAACATGTCCGTTACTAGCATAATTTGCTCCTCTATTTTTATCTACCAATAAATCGATGGCTTTTAAATAATCCATTACGATTAATTTGTAAATATCCTCAACTCTATTGGTGTTGATGTATGGATTACTAGCATAAGCTAAAGGATTTTCGATAATTGGCACTGGCCCCCATAATCTCACTAAATCAAAATAAGCAGTAGCTCTCAAGAAATAAGCTTCTCCAACTGTATTATCTAATACATCTTTACTTACTGCAGGCCCAACTCTTGCCGGCAAAAAGTTGATAATCATATTCGATTGTTGCACATTGGCCCATAAAGCAGACCAGCCGTTGACCAATTCTGGATCACTTCCGTTCAGAGAGAAAGAAACTAATCCGCTTACATCAGGAGATCCTGAGTACATATTACCAGAACCCACTTCTACAGCCCACCAAAACTTGTTATACATTTGAAACCAAGTTCTACTATACATCCCATTCGTAGCCGAAGATACTTGATCATTTGTGCTATAATAAGAGTCTAAACTAATGCCGTCTTCTGAAGGTCTGTCAGTAAAATCATCCTGACATGAACCCAATACCAGCAATATTGTTGCTAAAAGCAGCAAGCTATATTTATTTAAAAAAGATTTCTTTTTCATTTTGTTTCTATTTTTATTAAAATTCTACGTTTAATCCTAAAGTGAAAGTTCTAGAAATAGGATATCTTCCGTTATCAATTCCAGACAAAAGCACGTTTTGGTTGAAAGAACCAATCTCAGGATCATACCCTGTATATTTTGTGAAAGTAAATAAGTTCTGAGCCGTAGCATACAATCTCAATCTTGACATTTTGATTCTTTCAATAAAATCACGAGAGAAAGAATATCCAAAAGTTACGTTTTGAATTCGAATATAAGAACCGTCCTCAACATAACGAGACGAAATCACTAAGTTGTTGTTTGCCGTATTAGCAATAGGTCTTGGATTATTACTATTTGTATTACTCGCAGAATAATAATCTAAAGCATCTACTAATTGATTATCCCATAAAGAAGCATTGGTAGTACCCGCTCTTTTGGTTAAATTCATAATATCATTCCCATAAGATCCTTGAACAAAAACAGATAAATCTAAATTTTTGTATTTAAAGTTATTGGTAAAACCAAAAGTAAAATCTGGATGAGGATTACCGATGAATGTTTTATCATTTGGATCAATTACTCCATCACCATTGATGTCTTTGTATTTTACATCTCCCAAAGCAGTTTCTCCAGCTGCTGTTCCTACAGGTTGTCCAAACTGAATTGGCGCATTGTTCAAAACATTTTGATCCTTAAATATTCCTTCGGCAACATAACCGTAAAACATTCCAATCGGATTACCTATCAAAGTATTAGTCACTACAACAGGTTGAAATCCATTTGTATTTACTTCTTGCGTCAAAATAATTCCATTAGCAATTTCATCTAAGTTGTTTTTGTAGTGAGAAACCACTAAAGATGTATCCCAGTTAAAGCTCCCTGATGATTTAGTATCAAAACCTAAAGTAATATCAAAACCTTTGTTACTCATAGTTCCTAGGTTAGAGTAAGGAGCAGAAATTCCTCCGTATTGTCCTCCTCCTCCAGTTAAGTACAGTGGTAATGGCACTTGGAATAAGAAATCTTTGGATACTTTATTATACATATCAAAACTTGCGAACAACTTAGAGCTGAATAAGGTAAAATCTATACCTAAGTTGGTTTGATTTAAAGACTCCCATACTAAGTCTGGATTAGGATAGTTTGAAGGTAAAAAACCACTTCCTAATCCAGAGTTTTGAACACCTAACATCGCTGAATAGCTGTTGTTTGGAATTTGTTGATTTCCAGTTTCACCATAACCAAATCTAAGTTTAATATTGTCTACATAATCGCGAGTAGACTCCATAAAAGACTCATTCGACAGTTTCCACGAACCAGAAATAGATTTGAAAACTCCTTTTTGATTATCTGTAGTAGGATCAAACTTAGATGAAACGTCTTGACGAATGGATCCAGTGATACTATATTTATCATTGAAATCATAAATCACACGTGAGAAAAGAGAAGAAAGTGAAGCACTTCCTTTATATTGTGTAATAGTGTTATTATCTACATCGGCTAGGTTAATCGTATGAATCGAATTGGTTTTAAAACCTTGTGCAGAAGCGATTAAACCTTCCCAATGAGAATCATTTGCTTCTTGTCCTAATAAAACAGTAATTTTGTGATTTCCAAAACTCTTGTCATATGTCAGTAAGTTTTTTACGTTGGTAGAGTACCAATTTTGTCTTCTTACATCCAAATCAGCTAATAAATTTACTTGACTTCCCCATTTGTACGAAGGCCTAAAGTCATCATTCTCAGAAAACTCAGTATTAGCAGCCATTTCTACACGGTATTTTAATCCTTTAAAAATATCTACCTCTGCATAAACATTACCTAAAAAGTTTTTTCTAATCAATTTATTCTCTCTCGTTAATGCCTCTGCTACTGGGTTGTAATAGGTAACACTTTGCTCTGAAGATGGTGGTCCAGCAAAAGTTCCATCTGTGTTTCTAACTGGAATATCTGGAGCTTGCAATAAAGTATTAGCGATCAATCCAGAGAAACTTTGATTTACTGTAATGTCTTCGTTTGTAATACCACCAGTAATATTTCCACCAACTCTTAGCCAGTTTTTAATTTTAGAATCTAAGTTCAAACGTACAGTATATCGTTTTAAACCAGAGTTGATAATCGTTCCTTGATTATCCAAATAACTTCCTGATAAGAAATAGTTAGTTCCGTCTTTAGCTCCTGAAAAAGACAATTGATGACTTTTTGTTATAGCTGTTCTGTATACTTCATCTTGCCAATCCGTACCTGGACCTAGCAATTCTGGATGAGAAAACTCTTGACGAGTTTGAAAACCCCAAAGTTTAGCTAAATCAGTCTTTAAAGTAGCGTATTCTCTTAAATTCAACACATCTAATTTTTTGGCAACAGTACTAAAAGAGGTGAAGTTTTCATAAGCAATTCTCCCTGTTCCTTTTTTTCCAGATTTTGTGGTAATAATAATTACTCCATTGGCTCCTCTTGATCCATAAATAGCAGTTGCAGAAGCATCTTTCAAAATATCCATTGTTTCGATATCACTTGGATTGATCATCGACAATGGGCTCACTGCATTACTACCGCTACCCCCTGAGGCCGAAAATCCGTCTTTACCTGCTAATGGCTGTCCACTTGTTGATCTTCCTGTAGCATCACCAGAAAATGGCACACCATCAATTACATACAAAGGCTCATTGGTTCCCGAAATAGAAGTAGTACCACGAACCCTTACAGAAGCAGCGCTTCCAGGTGCTCCAGAGTTATTAGTAACGGTAACCCCAGCTGCTTTTCCTTGCAGCATTTGGTCAACGCTCACCATTTTGATGTTTTCTAAATCCTTGGCTTTTACTGAAGAAATGGAACTGTTAATATCTTTCTTCTTTTGAGTTCCATACCCTACATTCACCACTACTTCTTTCAAATCTTCAGCGGAAGAAGTTAAGAGTACATTTATCTCTTTTGCTCCATTCACTGCTACTTTTTTAGTAACAAATCCAATAAAAGAAAAAGATAAAGTAGCATTATTAGGTACATCGATTTCGTATTGACCGTCAAAACCTGTCGAAACTCCTTTTGAAGATCCTACAACCGTTACATTAGCACCAGGAATAGACATTCCTGTTGCATCTTTTACAGTTCCTCGTACTTTATTTTGTGCAATAATAAGATTACTGGAAAGTAATACAATTAAAAACATTGGAACGACTTTGAGGTCGCCTTTCCAATGTAAAAAATTAGACAATAGTTTTTTCATAATAAGTGTTTAGTTAGTTAAGCATTTAAAATCAGATGTAAGGAATTCTAATTTTAAATCCACATTAATTAATCTGTTTTATAATTAACAAATTTATAACAGAACTAAACATCATATTAATAGTATTATATCAATTCGTGATAATATTTTTACTTTATCTAAAATAAATAAAGAATACCATAAATATATTGTGGTAAAAATAAAATATCAATAAAAAAACAAGAAAAAAATGCGATTTATATAATTTTTAATCAATCAAAACTCAAATATTCAAACGTTTTCGCAATAAAAAACGACATTTTACAATATTCTTTTAAGTCCAGAAAAGTCATCTCTGTACTGACTAGGCGTTCTTTTTTTAATAGTTTTAAAACTTCTATTAAAATTAGCTATGTTATTAAAGCCTGACTTAAAAGCAATTTCAGAAACACTCAAATCCTTTTCAATCAACCACCTAGCTGCATAACCAATACGAATATCATTAATATAATTCACAAAAGTTTTTCCAGTTCGCTTCTTAATGAATCGATTAAACGAGATAGTAGTCATACTCGCCACATTGGCCACATCTTCTAATTTTATCTTCTCCGAAAAATTCTTCTGAACATACTCATAGATCAACTTCATTTTATCATATTCCTCAAAAGTATCATTATCCACAGTAAATGTGGACAATAAGCGCTGATTTCTAGAGGTAGCCAAATCATATAAAATCGAGGTAATTTCCAAGAAATAATCCATTCCATCAAGCTTTGAGAGCTTAATCAAACGATCCGTGAGCGCTTCAGCAGTACTTTTTGAAAATAAAATACCATGTATAGAACGATTAAACATGTCTTTTATAGGATGCATAATTCGCCTTGACAACAACGATTCATGAAACAAATCATTATGAAATTGAATCGTGATTTCACGTATTTCTTTATTAGTACATTTATGCAATTCCCAACCATGATATAAATTGGGTCCAACCAAAACTAACTCAACCTCATCTATTTCCTCAATATTATCTCCAACAACTCGCTTCACCCCTTTACCATTCTTAATGAAATTAATTTCAAATTCTGGGTGATAATGTACGGGAAAATCAAAATTATCTTTTGTTATATCAAACACCAAAAAACTGTCTCCACCAGATAACGGAGGTATTTCTCTATAAAAATTCGTTAAAGCACTCATAATATTTTGTTTTTTTACATGCAATTATATGATATAAATTTGATAAAATAATACTACTAAGACAAAAGAGTTCGAATTATCTTTGAAAAATAGAATTATACATTTTTCAATTGTTACCATAGAAATAAATCAAAATCACTTTTTATCAAACTAATTTTTATACGATTATCAAATTATCATCTCATTTGAACTATTTTTATAAAAACCGTTTCTTACAAAGACAACTAAAACATAAACCACTGAAAACAAAATCATTGTAAATGAAACTTCATAAAATAATCCCCACAAGCTTACTCTTACTGAGTATTACTACAATTGGTTTTGGTCAAACGAATAATACTATTTTATCAATTTCTGACAAAAAATCTACGCAAGAAACTGTTGCACTATACAAGAATCTCACAAGAACAAGTAAAAAAGCCATTCTTTTTGGCCATCAAGACGATTTAGCTTATGGTGTAAACTGGAAATACGAATCAGGTCGAAGCGATGTAAAAGACGTCACAGGAGACTATCCAGCAGTATATGGATGGGATATTGGTGGTATTGAAAAAAGCAGTCCAAAAAATCTTGATGGTGTCCCTTTCGAGCTTATGAGACGTTATATAGCAGACGTTAAAAAAAGAGGCGGTGTAAATACGATCAGCTGGCATTTAGATAATCCTATAAGCGGAAAAAATGCTTGGGACAACTCCACCAAGAGCATAGCTTCGATATTACATGATGGTGAAAACCATAAAAAATTCAAATCTTGGCTGGATAAAGAAGCTAAGTTTTTAAAATCATTGAAGGATGAAAAAGGAAAAGCTATCCCCATTTTATATCGTCCTTTTCACGAGCTTACAGGGAATTGGTTCTGGTGGGGAAAAGGAAATTGTACACCTGAAGAATTCAAAAAATTATGGCAATTTTCTTTTGAATACCTCCAAAAGAAAGGAGTTCATAACCTAATCTACGTATACAACACAGCCGACTTTAACTCTAAGGAAGAATTTCTCGACTTTTATCCAGGTTCAAACTATGTAGATATCTTGAGTTTTGATAAATACGTTTACAATGATCCTACCAAAGACCCTTCGTTTGTTGAAAATTGTCTCAAACAATTTCAAATCATGAGTGAGGTTGCCAAAGAACAAAACAAAATCATAGCATTTGCAGAAACAGGCTATGAGGCCATCCCGTACAGCCAATGGTGGACCGATACATTAATGAAAGCTATGGGTGATTTCGAAATTTCATATGTACTCGTTTGGCGCAATCATGGCTGGCAGGAACAAGAGAAAAAAATGCATTATTATGCTCCTTTCAAAGGGCAAACTAGCGCTAAAGACTTTGTAGATTTCTATAATTTAGAACGCATTTTTTTTGAAAAAGATGCTGCAAAAGAAAACCTTTACAATAACTAATTACCAAAACCTTTTACCCAAAAAAAATGCACGAAAAAATAAGTTTAAAAGAAAAAATAGGTTACGGACTTGGCGATGCTGCCTCTTCTATGTTTTGGAAAATATTCAGCATGTATCTACTGTTTTTCTACACAGATGTATTTGGTCTAGCACCAGCAGTAGTTGGAACCATGTTTTTAATCACTAGAATTTGGGATTCTTGCTTTGACCCCATCGTAGGAATTCTGGCAGATAGAACAACATCAAAATGGGGAAAATTTAGACCATATTTACTATGGACTGCCATACCCTTTGCAATAATTGGAGTCCTAACTTTTTACACGCCAGACTTTGACGAAAAAGGCAAAATCATTTACGCTTACGTGACCTACTCTTTAATGATGATGGTGTATTCTGTAATCAATGTACCTTATGCCTCATTGCTAGGTGTTTTATCTTCTGATCGAAAAGAACGAACCACTCTTTCCTCTTACCGTATGGTTTTCGCCTTTGGCGGAAGTTTATTAGCACTTTGGCTTATCGAACCCTTAGTAAATTATTTTGGTGGGAACCTCAATTCAAAATCGGGTTGGTTGATAACAATCGCCGTTTTTGGAGTGATTACGACCATTTTCTTTTGGGCCTGTTTTTTATGGACTAAAGAAAGAGTACAACCTATCTCTGACGAAAAATCGAATTTGAAAGAAGATTTAAACGACTTACTAAAAAATCGCCCTTGGTGGATTCTACTAGGTGCGGGTATAGGCGCCTTAATCTTCAATTCAATCAGAGATGGGGCTGCGGTTTACTATTTCAAATACTATGTAAGTAGTACCATTAATTTTGATTTCACCCTTTTCGGTACTGATTTTCATATGACGTCTACTTCTATTTATCTGGTTTTAGGACAAGCTGCCAATATTATTGGGGTTGTAATTGCTACACCTATTGCCAATAGATTAGGAAAGAAAAACACATTCCTTGGCGCAATGTTTCTAGCAGCCATTTTTAGTTTGATTTTTTATCTGTTCAAAAACGATGAAATCTATTGGATTTTAAGTTTTCAGGTACTAATAAGTATTTGTGCAGGTTGTATCTTCCCATTAATCTGGTCGATGTATGCTGATAGTGCTGATTATTCTGAATGGAAACAAGGCCGAAGAGCAACTGGATTAGTTTTTTCTGCTTCTTCTATGTCACAAAAGTTTGGTTGGACAATTGGTGGCGCAGGAACTGGATGGTTATTAGGATATTATGGATTTCAAGCGAATGTAGCACAAACCGCAGATACTCAAAACGGCATTCAACTAATGCTAAGTGTTCTACCTGCAATAGCAGCAGCAATATCCGTGATTTTCATCTTCTTTTACCCTCTAAACGAACAAAAATTACAAATAATAGAAGACGAACTCAACAATAAAAGAGAACAATAAAATAAATTTTGAACTAGCATTTTTATAGCATGATTACATCTGAAAACAACATAGTAACACAAAGATTAGAAAACTTGAAAAAAGAATTTCAAGCGCTAATTGAGAAAAAAAACGAACCAGAAAACACCGCTGGAAACGGAATATATACCCGTTATAAAAACCCAATAATAACCGCTGGTCACACTCCACTTGAATGGCGTTATGACTTTGACCCAAACAGCAATCCGTTGCTTTTGGAACGCATTGGCATTAATGCAACATTCAATGCTGGAGCCCTAAAATGGAACAACAAATACATCACTGTGGTGCGTGTAGAAGGTGTAGATAGAAAATCTTTCTTTGCTATTGCTGAAAGTCCAAATGGAGTGGATAATTTTAAATTTTGGGACAAACCTTGTGTTATCCCTCAAACCGAAGAACCTGATACCAACGTGTACGATATGCGTTTAATTGCACACGAAGACGGCTGGATTTATGGCATCTTTTGTACAGAACGCAAAGACCCAAAAGCTCCTGCTGGTGACACGAGTATGGCTATTGCCAATGCAGGAATTGTGCGTACCAAAGATTTAGTGAATTGGGAGCGATTACCAGACCTAATCTCAAATACGGGACAGCAACGTAATGTGGTTTTACATCCTGAATTTGTTGATGGGAAATATGCTTTATACACTCGTCCACAAGATGGTTTCATTGATGTAGGAAACGGAGGCGGTATCGGTTTGGGTTATGTAGAAGAAATGACCAATCCAGTAGTAAAAGAAGAACAAATCATCTACGGAAAACAATACCATACCGTTTATGAACTAAAAAATGGTTTGGGCCCCGCTCCTATCAAAACTGAAAAAGGATGGTTGCATTTGGCACATGGTGTTCGTAACACGGCTGCTGGCCTTCGTTACACTCTTTATATGTTTATGACTGATTTAAATGATATTTCGAAAGTAACACACTATCCTGCTGGACATTTTATGGCTCCAGAAAACACGGAAAGAATCGGCGATGTGTCGAATGTATTGTTCTCAAACGGTTGGATTGCTGATGAAGATGGAACCGTTTATATCTATTACGCTTCATCGGATACACGCATGCACGTAGCTGTTTCAAGTATTGAGCAATTAGTTGACTATGTAACCAATACACCAGAAGATACGTTTACCTCTGCAGGTTCCGTGCAAACCATTATCAAACAAGTAGAAAAAAACAAATCAATCTAGACCTGTGACAACCGAATTAAAAAATCTAAAAATCGAGTTACGATTAGAACTCCAAAATATTCTCGAGTATTGGATGACCCATACAATCGATAACAAAAACGGAGGATTTATCGGTCAAATTGATTTTGAAAATCTGAGAAATGAAGATGCTGAAAAAGGCGCTGTCTTAAATGCCCGAATTCTTTGGGCATTTTCGGCAGCCTATCATTTGTCTAAAAACGAAGACCATAAAAACACTGCTACAAGAGCTTTTGAATACATCAAAAACTATTTTCTTGACCCTGAACATGGTGGAATATTTTGGAGTCTAAATTTTGATGGTACTCCAAAAGATACCAAAAATCAAATTTATGCCTTAGGTTTTGTGATTTACGGAATGGCTGAATATTACTCGATTTCGAAAAATGAAGAAGCGTTAACGATAGCCATTCAGCTTTATAAAAAAATAGAAGCCTACAGCTTTGATCCAATAAACAAAGGCTATTTAGAAGCTTTTACTCGTGACTGGAAACTCATTGACGACCTGCGTTTGAGCGACAAAGATGCTAACGAAAAGAAAACGATGAACACACATTTGCACATCGTAG
>JACCEA011899522.1_pt1 | contig 14527 bp, 11 predicted proteins | sample 7449851 | NCBI WGS metagenome assembly JACCEA01 (sample SAMN15323453, study PRJNA562643) | freshwater metagenome | isolation source: river surface water | place: USA:Blue River Watershed | collected 2017-08-18 | reverse complement strand
ATTGTACTGATTCATTGTCACCAAAGAGACTATTCTTCAAGCTGGCTTTGAATTCGTCTACCAGCAAAGGTTGGAAGGCAGCAATATAGTCGTCTTCTTTCGAAAACTTTACAGGTAATGGATTAGCAGCCTCCAATTTAATATCATCGCTCTGAGTTGTAGATTCCACGGTTGATGAACTGACTGGTGGTGACAATATCTCTGATAGCTTGATTTGTAGGATATCGGAGATTATTTCATCTGCATGTACTGACATTAAACCAATCCTGATGTTTGATTCTGCTTGTGCGGAAGATTCACCGAGACTTCGTTTTGACATTTGTTGAAGATCTTCAATCATTTTACGATAATCTTCTGCATTCTTCGACAAATTATTTGCAGCATTAGTTACTGAGTGTGTTGGTTCTGGTGGCTGCTCAAAGCTAAACCCAAGCCCCAATCGCTTCAAGAGGTCATTTGCAGGTGTAAGCATTGGTGGGCCACCGGAAGATGTCAGTGAAGGAGCTGTTGGAACTTGAAGAGATGGCACCGACACATTTGGCGGAATAGGAATAGTTTTCATTAAATTCGCTTTTGATATTTCCCCCGCATAGTTTGATGTTACTTCATCCTTTTTGACTTTAGCAACATTTTCTACATGAGAATCATCGGAAAGACCTCGCTTACCCAGCAATGAATTTGATTGCAAGGATTGATCAATCTTATTATATAACTTTTCAAAAGAGGGAATATTAGCAACATGCATGGTCAATACATCTAGTGTCGTGTGCAGTATGAGCTGCATTGAGGAATTGTCACTTTCCACACTGAATAGCTCTGCCGTGTCAACTAAGATAGTACAATCATTCGGAATTTTCTTCAATAAAATATTTATCATAATCCATATATCGTTTGATAACTTTACACCTTCGAAGGATTGACCAACTATTCCACAAATAGAATTGGCAACAGATAAAACAACCATTGTTAAACCTTCATTAATTGATGAAAGGCATGATGAGTATTCAGAGATTGTGTCACTTCCAACATTTGCCATTAAAGTATCCTCTATCGATAGCAAACATCCTTTATTGTTTTCAAAATATTCCTTCGCTTCAGCATATGGTTTATTGATTTGTTGATTGTCCTTCAAGTTTACTCTCTCCATGTCACCGCCTTGAGCAAGTGGCAAAGTGCTAGACAAATGAAGCAATGAACGCAGCAGTAATCTTGCACAGATCGAAATATCGAGAGACGTCTCATGCATTAGTGCAAGTGGTACTAGAGAAGAAATAACCGAATGCCTAATGTTGGCAGAGTATCTCTCCCATTGCAATTCTTTTGAGACGACAAGCTTCTCATGCAAAGTGTCCAAAAACTCTGCCAACAACGAACTTTGATTGATGAAACTTTCTCCCAACATCTCTTCGGTGATAAATCCTTGATCATCACCGGATTTATTATTGGATCTTCCATATGAAATTGGGAAAAACACAGAACAAGCTGCAAAACATCGCAACACAGTGACAATGATAAAAGGATAATGATGAATATGGTTATGCTTCACCATAGCAAACAGCAAACCTTCATCACCTCCAAGAAGAGGGAAGATAGATCTTCGTTGCATTTGCTGAGCAAGTTTTGGTGCAAGAACTAAATCAGTTTTGTTGATGTTATCCATTATGACATCACATACAACCCGTTTCATCGTTTCAACTGAAGTGTTAATCAATGAGAGCAATGTTTTATTGAGAATTCGATATATCGATGAGCGGTATTTCATGGAAAACGGAGATAATATTGTCAGCATTTCCTCGCAAATAGTGACAAATGCCCCTATTTTATCAATCGGTAAATCATCCACGTTCAAACATTGCAACATGATGCCCATTCCTGGAATGTGAAAATGCGTTCCACCGGGTGTGGAAGCAGCCACTCCAGGCGGAGTAGAGCCTGTTAGTGCACTACCAGGAGTAGTCACCCATCCATCAATATTATCCGTAATGGAAGTGGGAGAAACAACGAACCGCAAGATCTCTGCCATATACCAAAGATGCTGTAAGAAGATATCTCCAGTCCCATCAAGGATGTGCTTCAATTCTTCAACCGATTTCAGTTGTCGAGATTTTCGAGGTGTTGAATTGTACGATGAAGATTCGCTCAAACTAATTCCATTTGTTTCGGCATTGACTTTAACTGTGTAGCATTGTTGGACAAACATATCACAGTCCTGATACAAATTGCGGAGTACAACATTCACATCCACAAACAATGGATCTTCTGCTTCCCCATGGCGCTGTTGACCTTCACTCTTTTCTAAATCTTGCATTTTCGGAAACAAGTGGGAAATTCACTGATATGAAGCACGAAGCAACCCACAACGTACGACGTATCGCAAATAATTATGATTAGATCCCATGTCGTTTAGCAATTGAGCGAAAATGTAAGCAGATCCTTGGCAATCTTAAAACACCCATTTTGGTCTATTTTAGGCCACCGACGCACTTTTTTAATTAAATTAAATCAAAGTCATAGCAGCATTCCAGATTCCTCACTCCTCTTTCTTCTGTTCTTTCACAGCACAATGGCATCAAAAAATCATGAGCATGACGATGATGAGGACCTGGATTATGCAAGTATGGTTCAATTCGTAGCTGATACAAATAAGACAACTTTTATTCATGTATTTTTGTTCAACTCACTCGTTAAGGGCAATATTAATGAAGGGCTCAACCGCCTGTGCAGCTTGCATTATGCCCTACTTTGCTATCAAGCTTTCTTAGCGATGCTTCAATTTGTAGGATTGTTATTTGTTGCTAATTCGAATCAATCTGATAATCTTCGGACTCTTTTTGTAGTTGTCGCATTTTTGGGGTTTCTGACCAGTATTAGTGGTGTTGGTATTTCTTTTATTGCTGTAGAATATTTCCATGGGATTCGAGGGGAAAATATTAAGTTTATTGTTCATGGTGTTCTTGAGTATTGGTTTTCGTTCTATGTTTCTGATCTGTTGGGAATGCTAGGTTCCGCATTGTTCGTACTGGAAGGTATGGTACTCATACATAGGAGCTTGATAAATTGGTGGATTGCCTTACCTTTGGATTGCATTGCAGTGATAGTAATGGTCACTTTGTATTTGTTGCACAAGAAAATTATTGTAAATCCACAGAGGTATGAAGCAAACAGTCATGTGTTCAGACGGCAGATTGTCAAACAGAGGATTGAAGATTCCAAAAAGAAGAAATGATAATACATCCCATTCGACTTCTCTACCACCATTTATCAATCATCAAGAACATTTGGATTATTGTAGAATATATTGATCAGTCCATTTGGAAGGGTATTTTTGTTCATTAAAATAAATAATAATGAACATGAAGACTTGTTTTAACTTATAACTATTATATTACATATGAAGGGATATATACAATATAACTCTCTGGGTTTATCATCAAACGATGTTTCCGGAAGCAAAGGAAGAAGCTTTCGGTTAGAACACGCACAATAACTGTATATAATCAATTTCTAATCACATCATTCCTAACATCACCATCCGCTATTCTTCTATGGAAGCTCCTGGAGCATGCATTCAAATACATATCAACTATTCTGTACAAACGGAATTACTACAATGACTATCTTCATAAGCCGTCATAATTTAACAGGTAAACATTTATCCCAATATAACAGCTAGTCCAACTACAGTTGATACGCAAACACCAAGTTGCGTTAATGTCCAATCTTACACAGACATTTAGTTCTTACGATAAGTACTATCCATAAAATCATCATCTGGTTCAGGTTCTGGGAACTTTTGAATTCCCAACTTTCTCAATGCTCTTGCTTTCATAATAATTGGGATACATTTGGATATCAAATCTAATTCACGATCTAATGCCAATGCAAGACCTTCTGCTACTTTTAATGCCATAGCAATCTTAAAATATCCAGGATCAAACTTTACCATGTGATCACGAGCTAAATCACAAATTCTTGCCAAATATTCACCCATATGCTCAAAATAGTTTTCATGTTCACAATCTTTTACAATTTTTTGAATTGCCGCACAGAATTCTTCTTCGTGTTTAACTTCTACTGAACTCTTACTTTGTGCATTATCAATCATTAATTTTCCAGCACGGACACCATCATGTTGCATGAATGCAAGACAAATATCGACTAATTTCTCATGTTCAGCATCTGAACGAGAAGAATATATAATTCCACAATCTAATACTATTAGTCTTGGTACTCCCTTTTCGTTGAATTGAACAAGGAGGTTGCCTAAAGAGGATTGTTAAAACCATCAAACTACTTCGTTATATTCTTTCTTACCTGGATGAAGATCACCGTGAATGAAGTTGTCAAAGAAGATCATCTTTAAAACCAATCTTGTTCCTAAATCAGACAATTGACGCTTTAATTTAAACGCAACATCGTCTGATAATGTCATAAAATGTGATATTGGAGTTCCTTCCATTAATGTCTCCACCATGACATTCTTCGTAACATAACCATCCATTGGTTGAGGAAAGACCGCCCAGTCTTCATGAGCGAATTTCTTTTGAAACTTTACTAAATGACTAGCTTCTTTACGTAGGTCCATCTGAGCATTCATCGACTCTGCAAATTGTCTCGCAGTATCTGCTAGTGATAAAATTTCAAGAGATGGAAACTTGTCCAACCAATCAACAAAAATGTTCATCAACTCCATATCTACTTTAATCAACTTCTCAACATGAGGGTGAATCATTTTGACAGCAACTTTCACTTCTTCCTTTCCCTTGGTCAAAACACCCTTGAAGACTTGAGCTACAGACCCTGCACCCAGTGGTTTTGGATCCAATACTAATTTTTGAGACCAATCTGGACCGAAGGCTTCACTCATAGTTTTCTCCACCACTGAGAATGGATAAGAAATCTTCACATCATCTTGCAACACAACGAAGTGCTCGATTAATTTTGGTGGGAAGATATCAGGACGTGTGGATGCCCATTGTGCTAACTTGACAAAACATGGCCCGAGATGTTGAGCTGCCCAAACGACATAACCCCAAGTCATGTTTTCCAATTCTGGAAATTTCTCTCCTAGGAAATATGTTGCAGGATAAAGACCAGCCAATGGTATACCATAGAGTACATAAGTCAAAACTCGTTCTGCATATCCCATAGCTTTAGAAAGCTTCGCGTATGCCTCTTTTGTCTTATCTACTAATGTTTGCCAATACGATTTGACTTGTTCCTGTTCCTTTACTAATGTTTGACTCAAATCAATCTTTGGCAATGGAATCTCCTTAGGACGCGCCGCAAAAGAGGCAGTAGCATCACATTGAGCAGGTGCTTGGTATTGCTGTTGAATTGTAAATGCCACAACCGTTGATGTTGCTAATAATCCATTCCTAATAATGAGCGATGTGGCACTTCCACCCCCAGTACTATACTGATATCTCGCCCCATATTGCTTGAACAGCTGTCCACGCTGTGTTGCAGCAGTCCTTAACAAGCTATTCGACACTCGCAGCATTTTGTTGCCTCAAGGAGTCGTGTCCTTTAAACTTGAATAATTTGTTAGTAAGCCTTTGTTGGTTGGTTCACACGCGAACAAAGTAATTAACCGGTGCAGGCAAGTTTGGGCGAGAAACGCAGAGGTCTTATAAAGATTATACGGCTCGGTAATTGCCGTGCTACTTCGTTCTATTAAATGTCTCCCAATTGTGGCATCCACTGCTGCTTCCTCTTATATCATATATAGAAGTATTTGGAACCCGCCGTACTCACCCGCGGCCGCCTCTCGGCGGCACGCGAGCAAGCGCCAAAGCGCCACAAGCGAATAGCAAAAAAAGATCAAATTTGCCTTGGAATTATGGAGTCACTGATGGGCTTTTTAGATGGTGTACCGGCACCTCCCAATCAACAGCCGAAAGCTGCTCCAGTTGTTTTGCCGAAGAAAGGGTTCCGCGGTGATTTCCAGCATTCGTTTACCATCGTTATTCATGGAGGAGCAGGAGTAATCCCTCCAGAAGACACCGATGCTCCTCGCTATTCTAGAGCATTGCAGCAAATCCTTAAGCAAATTGAGATGTTCGTTCTCTCCCATGAAGTTCTTCAGGCTGTTGATGTGGCTGAGTATGCAGTGCGCCTTTTGGAAGACGAACCATTATTCAACGCTGGACGTGGCAGCGTGTTTAACGAAGACGGCGTTCATGAATTAGAAGCCAGTATAATGGAGGGACATCATTTAGAATGTGGTGCTGTTTCATTGGTAACAAATATTCGACATCCAGTGGCAGTGGCAAGACAGATCTTGGAACATTCACCACACAATTATTTGATCGGTCCACATGTAGAGAAGATAGCACAGAAAGCGAATTTAGAATTTGTCGATAATTCTTTCTTTGATACTCAAAGGAGGCGCGAACAATTGGAGAAAGCAAAACAGCGCGCTTCTGTAGATCTCGATCACAATGTTTCACTCTCATCAACATCTGCACCTCTGACTACATCTACAGTACCAAGTCCCAGTTCTACCTCACCTACTGAAAACAGAAAGAATTTCATCAACGATAAGATGGGGACTGTTGGTTGTGTGTGCATGTTGAATGGGCATGTTGCAGCAGCTACATCCACTGGGGGAATGACAAATAAAGCTTGTGGTCGCATTGGAGACTCTCCTATAATTGGCGCCGGCACATATGCTGATGACCGCACTTGCGCCGTCAGTTGTACAGGAGTTGGTGAGATTTTTCAAAGATATGTTGCAGCTTATGACATTTGCGCTAGAATGGATTATAAGAAAGACAATTTGGTTGATGCTGTTAGAGGGACAGTCTACAAACGTTTACCCCATGATACGGGTGGGGTAATTGCAGTTGATCATTATGGTAACCATGCTATGGAATTCAATACTACTGGTATGTTTCGTGGGATGGTTAATTCTTTGGGCCATGCGTGTGTGGGAATATGGGCGGAGGAGGATTATTTTAATATTCAACAGACTTGCGTGCTATAACACAGGTTGCCATTTTCCTGAAGGCTTGCCTGGTGTTCTCATAATCACACTTTTGACTTTTTATGTTTTTCTTTCATTCCGGGACGACCTAGATTTTGCGTCCCATGTTCAAAATCATCTATATATATCCGTAATGTTGAGTATTTGCTCTCTGATCTTGATAAATTAATATTTACAACCTCCCCAGCGATTAAAAATGGAACCAATTGGGCAGGCAGTGCAGTCTGGCGACAGGCGACAGCAGCGAGCAGCAGACCGGCGATCTCCGCCTGCTGCGCTCTGGCCACATCACCACGCTCGATCCAGATTCACTTCGGATTTCCAATTTTTTTAATACAATACCAAACCTGATTCAAAAAGTGGCTCGTTGTTCAAAATTACAAGCAAAAGGAAGGAAGCAATCATGTTCGGTGAGACGAAAAATCCAATATTTAAGTTGATCAATTACGGACCATCAACAGGTGGCTCAAAGTCTAACCAAAAGAAGGTCGTCCACCTGACAATTCCGGACGAAATTACCAGCTCCTCGCTGTCGAATCTTTTAAAGCCAGAAGATTTTACGTGGATTATTTCTGGTGGAACTCCGTGGGTTTATGAAGTACGTAACTACTATTTATTGGGGGATGGTGGTGATGTCATGATGGTCCAAGTCAGCCACGGTAATATTTCGTAAGTGTTGTTGAGGTCTTAATCAAAGATGTCACGCTAATTGTTCTTTTTTATATATAGATGGCCAAAAACCAACTGTCAAATGTCTGTCCGATATTTTAATCCTAAAGTCGCAGCGGAAGATGAAACAGGCTTGCGTTATGGCTTCGTGACAAATGGAGGTTCCGCATCCCGTATGGAGCTCTCCGAGAATAATTTGAATCTCACCATTGCACCATCATCAATCAATATTCTCAACGATGAAACGCTAGGAAAGCATGGAGTTCATCGAATGAATCTCGCCATCTCAAATCATCAATCGTCACCTGCAGAAAATGCTGAGTTGGAGTTGAAATTGGACTTCATCCCTTGTAGTGAAGCTGTTCGATTAAATGAAGGTACCATACATTTTGGCAGTAAGAAGGATGATGGCTATATGGATATAAAATTTATCCCTGCGGCTAGATTTCATGGGAAATTGAAAGTTGAAGGGCGTGAGATTGACGTGTCTGGACAAGGATATTGTTTTCACATTTATCAAGGAATTAAACCACATGCGGCAACTAAAAAATGGAGTATTGCATATTTTCTTGAAAATCCCTCAATTGAAGCAGATAGTACTTCTCGATCTTGTCCAAGACGTTCATTAATAATGATCAAAATTTACTGCACTGAAACGTATCACAACGAAACCATTCAAATGGGTTTCTATTTCAATGGTGAACATCTTCAAGCAATCACTGCGAGTGATGAAAATAAACTTTTATATTCAACAACAGAGGTAGATCCCAAATCTGGTTATCATGTACCAACAAACTATGACTATCAATGGAAAGGAATTGATTATGCTGGAAATCCATTTTCTGCATCGATTGTTGGTAATTCCGTTCATGAATTTGCTCATGATGATATGTTTCAAAATATACCATTTATGATACGTGGATTGCTTCAAGTTATTATGCATACTCGTCCAAATGCATATCAAAATTTTGAAAATGACATCGAAGCAACAATTAATGGTGAGGTTGTGAAGGGAAATTTAATGCATCAACACAATTTCTTGGTGACTGAGGATTAATTTTGAATGTTGCACTCTTGATATCAGTCCTTGAATTTCTCTTCTCTCCGCATATATTCCAAAGTATTTCCACTGTAATGGTTCTCCTGAGTCGTGTGTAAAAGATGATAATCATTACAATGCTCTCCATATTCACAAAGCCAAATGGTGTCCATCTCACGTGTATTTTAAAGCAGCTTTTTCACAATCATTATGAATGGAGTCATCACACTATTATATTGTACATCCTTGTGATTCGTACAACTCAATTATTTTTATCATCGTGACATCACTTGTAATTGATTACCTCATGGTACTTCAGCCATCACTTTCTCCGTATAGCATATCATAGGTTTTCAGCTATTTTCTCTCCTTTCTCCCTCTCTCTCTCTATTCTCCATAGTCAAGCTCAAAATTCTATTGAAAAGGTGGAATAATATTAAAATCAGTATCAATAGCTTTTTTGAAATCAACAATCCACCTTACAGTCATCTTGGCCATCAATATGAATGTTGCAACTTTTCTTTTTGACGTCAAAAGTACGTGTCATACTTACATTCGTAATGGTTAATTTTTTTGCGTGTTATGCTAAGGTTTGGTAATGTTTCTGTGTTTGTAGGTTCAAAGGTTGGCAAATTTAGTGTTTTACAATGGTGTTGGTATTATCTCATTTGTGATGCCAAGAATAGCAACACAATACAATACGGGTTGGCCAAATCGTTATATTTTATTTGTGTGAACGTTGGTGTGTTAGTGTTTCTTTTTGAGTTAAAATAATACGATGCTTCAAAGATGGCCACAGTAGTTTGTTTAACCAATAATAAATTTCTCCGATGTTAAAAAATATAATAAATATTCAGTTGTTGGAAATTAATTACAAAAGGACAACATTATGTACAAAATGACTGCTACTGAAATTTCAATTTGAACCAACACTAACATGTCACACAGTTGAAAGATGCATGAATCGATATCGCTCAGATTTTTATTTAGATGCTCACTGATCATCAAATAGTGCTCGTTGGAGAGGTTGTTGTTCAGGCATCACCACTGAGCCGGGTTGTTGTTGCTGTTGCCTTCTCAGCATCGCCATCCTAACAACGACCGGTAAACATTTCTATCTACCTAACTGTAGAAGCGTCTTACCTAACTGCATTACGACCCCGATTCGCAGCTTCAACAACCGAAGTTCGCATTTGATGTACACGTAAAAGATGAAGGTCAGGAAACAAGGATTGTAGTTGCTCAACGGGAGATAGCTGAGACCTGCAAACCGGACATTGACATTTTACCATCATCGTGGCAACAAAACATTGTTTATGGAAGAAATGCTATGGTTCAAAACAGTTAAATAGAAAATGTCAACACTGCCACAACCCTTACCTTGCACTTTGTTTCAACCATCTTTTTATCATCTGGAGTTGGTTTGATTGCACAGCGCAATGGTGAAAGACACACGGAGCATACGTCGGCGTTACATCCCACTGGTGACATTTGTCCACAGTTTTGACATGGTGATGATCTATCGGTATTTGGTAATGGGGTTAATAAAGGTTGAGGTCGCACTTGCAGTTCTGGGTTTTTTGCAGGTGTGAGCTGAGGTTTCGAATCATATATAACACTACCAATTTCAATTTCAGAATGATTATGAGATGATTCTAACATTGATTGTTGTGATTCAAAATTTACGTCAGATTTTATCGAATTACATTGAGCATCAACAACTATTTCGGTTGATATCGATTGAGTATTATCAGCGTGTGCTGGCTTCAAGCCAATCTTCTGTTCACCAACTGAAATACTACTGGCGCTTAAAGATACAACACAATCATGAATTTTGAATACAGTGGGCGGTTGATCATCTGTCTCTGTGTGTGTGCCATTGGAACAGTGACCCGTTCCGTACAAGGATATTTCACTGCTGCAGCTCGAAACTTCCATTCTTTTGTGGTAGATCAAGAATAACTCTTATCTTATTATAATGATGTCTTGGAAAAGTTTAAAGTTGAATAAAAAAAAGATCTTAACAGTTCAGAATAACCCATCAGCAACACTTACCGCGGATAATTACAATATTCAAGAATGTGAAGAGTCTGCAAAAATTATCGCTGAAAGTAACGGTCATAAAGATATTTGCGATTTCCGTGTGTTTTGCGTTGGCTTTTATGTTGATTTTTGTTGGAAAAGGGCAGTTTGACATCAAAATTCCACGTTTTTCTCATTCCCTACCTAAATAAATTATCCCTTGGATATTTTTAATTCCATCCATTCGATTGTGCTCCCATCCATTACCCACTGACTTTTGCTGTTAAAATGGGATGCACTAATTCGAAAGGTCCTTACGTACCTCCTCCTCGGTATGGCGCGAATGCTGATGGGACTTATCCAACGAAGTCGAACCCATTGACCGAAAAAGAGATCCAAGCCAGAATAGAGGCCCCCAAAGAGTCACATGTTATCGAACTTGGCGGTGTAAAATATCGCTATGCTTATGTATCTCAAAGAGGATACTATCCAGAGTGTACGTTGAGTGGATAAATTGGTTAACGATTTTTCTAACGCTGTACTTGCATTTTTGAACAGCACCTGACAAAGATAATCAGGATGCCTATGCGGTCCACCCAACATTTGGTAATCCAGCTGATCAGCAAGCTTTTTTTGCTATCTTTGATGGCCACGGAAAGGATGGTCACTATTGTGCCCGATTTGCCAGGGATTATGTAGGTTATTTTTTAGATTTCTGCTGTGAAATGTCTCATCGACCGTTTTGCTTATCAATAGCTCGGGAGAAATATCTTGGATAAATTCAGTCGTGTTCCTGCTGGCGGATTGAATCAGAAGTCTATTCGTCAGGCCCTTGTTGTCGCTCATAATACCACCAATGATCAGGTATGATCGCAAGGCCCGCCCTATGTCATCCTAGCATTTACCAATTTTTCTAAATTTAGATGCACGCGGATAAGCGCTTTGATGACTCGCTATCAGGTACAACCGCAATAAGTATCTTGTTCCGTGGAAAAATGATGTATATCAGCAATGTTGGAGACTCTCGTGCCATCGTTGTTTCTAAAACTGACGATGGCCGTTTAATCGCCAAACCATTGTCTTCTGATCAAACTCCCTACCGCAAAGATGAGCGTGAACGCATTAAGAAGTATGGTTCCCGTATTTTGTCGATGGATCAAATTGAGGGTATCGAACCAATCCACGAAAATTGGGGAGATTTGAACCTTGGTGAAGATATCGATGAAGGAGGAGATCCTCCACGTGTTTGGTCCCCACACGGTAATTACCCCGGTACTGCTTTCACCCGTTCTTTGGGTGATATGATTGCTGAGGAATGTGGTGTTATTGCTGAACCAGAATTATTGGAGAGGTAAGACTCTTATTTATTCTTTGAAAGTTCGGGTATTCTAATCAACATGGTCGCTTCGTAGGGAAGTTGCTCCAAATGACCAATTTATTGTTATTGCCAGTGATGGTGTATTTGAATTCCTTACAAATCAAATGGTTGCAGATATTCTTGCTCGTCATCAAGATCCTCTCGATGCTTGTAAGACAATTGTTCAAACTGCTTATGACATGTGGTTGCAATATGAAGTTCGCACAGATGATATCTCGATTATTGCATTGTATATCGACGAGTTCCAATCTGGTGCATTCGATCATTCCTCTTCATTCTACACAGAGGCTAATTCACAAAAGCCAGCTGCTGGTGTTACTTCACCAACTCCCACAAGTCCTGCTGCTACTACAACTCATTCTGCTGCAGTTGCTGCTTTGACATCATCTCCTACTGCATCGATTGAACATTTGGAAGCACGCCCAGTTCGTCGTGTTATGTCTCGTGAAAAGAAGAAGAATATGATTCAATTAAAGAGTGATGATGATGATGACAATGGTGCTAAAGGTACAAATGATAATCTCACTGATGAAGAAATTGCACAATTAGTAACTGCAAAGAAACAAGATGAAGAGAAAGTCATTCTCTCTGCTATGAAGAGTAATTTCTTATTCCAACATTTGAATGCTACACAACGTACTGCTGTAGTTGGTCTAATGAAGCCTGTCTCTGTTAAGAAAGGTAATTGGGTCATTCGTCAAGGTGATGCTGGTGATAAGTTCTATATTGTCGATTCGGGACGTTTTGAAGTACGTGTTAAAGCTTCTGCTTTCCCAACTGAAGCACAAACAAGTAAAGGTGATGCAATGACAGATGAAGAGAAGGAACGTATTGGTGGTAATGTCGTTCATGTCTATGAATCAGGACCTGATCAACATCCTGGTTTTGGTGAACTTTCATTAATGTATGGCAAACCAAGAGCAGCATCTGTCATAGCATTAACTGATGGTATGTTATGGGCATTAGATCGTCGTGTCTTTAAACGTGTTGTATTACGTCCAAAAGATATACGTCGTGAAGTAATTCGTATCTTAAAAAAAGTAGAATTATTTAAATGTTTGAATGTTACACAATTACAACGTTTAACCGATTTATTAAATGAACGTATTTATAATAAAGATGATAATATTATCACACAAGGTGAAGAAGGTACAGCATTTTATATTATTGTATCAGGTAATTGTGATTGTTCGATTAATCAACCAAATAATGAACCAGCAAAGGTAGTAATGCATTTAAAAGATTATGATTATTTTGGTGAAAGAGCATTATTAGAAGCCAAACCACGTGCTGCTAATGTCTATGTAACAAGTGATACAACGAAAGTATTATATATTGAAAAACAAGCATTTGAAGAAGTACTTGGTCCATTAGCACAAATTATTGATGAAGATCGTGTACGACGTGAAGCATTAGCTGCACAAGCCTTATCAATACAATCGACTAATACGGATAATATTGCATATACAGGTTTAATTGTTTCTGATGCATTAGGACCGGTTATACTTGGTACATTTGGTAAGAATATGACAATAAAACATAATGTAACAATAAGATCATTTAATCTTACTGATATTAATAAAACATCTATTAATGATTCTGTTGTTAGATTTGTTGAAGTAGCAAAATTATTACGTATTGATAATACAACAACATCATCGAATGCTACTATATCACATTTTTTACCATCATGTGTATCAATGATAAGACAATCTAATGCTGTTCATTTAGTATTTAATGTTCCTATTGTAGCAGATTTAAGTTCATTTATACGTACATATGCTAGTAAACTACCTAGTCATATTAATACTAATCCTGCTACTAATAGTGTTGCTGCATCATCTATTGCTACTGCTGTACTAACTAGTCCAACTAGTACCAATGGCGGTAGTAATGGTTCACCAGGTGGTACACCTATTAATGTACCATCTTCTACTTCCACACCACCATCACCATATCTTGTGTATACAATAGCATGTATAACTTCAGCATTAGAAAAATTACATGAATTAAATGTTGTATATCGTGCAATTCAACCAGAATCTATCTATGTCGATGCTTATGGTAAAATAATTTTAATGGATTTTAGATTTTGTAAAATTGGTTTATTTGGATCAGATAAAGCATTTACAATATGTGGTGCATCTGATTATTTATCACCAGAACAAATTGCACAAACTGGACATGGTTATCCAGTTGATTTTTGGGGTATGGGTGTATTATTATATGAATTAGCAACGGGTTCACATCCATTTTCTTCTGCTACTGAAGTTGCAACCTATTCTAAAATTACTTCGTTTGGTACAAAAACTTTCCCTGCATTAAAATTTAGTGAAAATATTTCAAATGATGTTAAAGCATTAATTAATCAATTATTAGTACCAACACCTGAAGCAAGAATTGGTTTTGCGACATTGAAAAAACATCCATT
>JACCEA011753852.1_pt1 | contig 14535 bp, 14 predicted proteins | sample 7449851 | NCBI WGS metagenome assembly JACCEA01 (sample SAMN15323453, study PRJNA562643) | freshwater metagenome | isolation source: river surface water | place: USA:Blue River Watershed | collected 2017-08-18 | reverse complement strand
GGGTAACGACCTAATCGACGAGATGAAGGAGTCTGGTGTTATCGACAAGACCGCACTGGTCTTCGGTCAGATGGATGAGCCACCAGGAACTCGTCTTCGTGTTGCACTGTCCGCACTGACCATGGCGGAGTACTTCCGCGATGTTCAGCAGCAGGACGTACTTCTGTTCATTGACAACATCTTCCGTTTCACTCAGGCAGGTTCTGAGGTATCCACCCTGCTGGGCCGCATGCCTTCAGCCGTGGGTTACCAGCCAAACCTTGCCGATGAGATGGGTCTGCTACAGGAGCGCATCACCTCGACCCGTGGTCACTCGATCACCTCGCTCCAGGCGATCTACGTTCCAGCGGACGACTACACCGACCCAGCCCCAGCAACCACCTTCGCTCACTTGGATGCAACCACTGAGCTAAGCCGTGAGATTGCTGCGAAGGGTCTCTACCCAGCCGTTGACCCACTGGCTTCAACCTCGAGAATCCTTGACCCTCGTTACATCTCTGCAGATCACTACGAGACTGCAATTCGTGTGAAGGCGATTCTGCAGAAGAACAAGGAGCTTCAGGAGATCATCGCCATCTTGGGTGTTGAGGAGCTTTCCGAAGAGGACAAGATCACCGTTGCTCGCGCCCGCCGCATCCAGCAGTTCTTGAGCCAGAACACCTACATGGCAACCAAGTTCACCGGTGTTGCAGGTTCAACTGTGCCACTGAAGGACACCATCGAGGGCTTCTCGATGATTGCCCGCGGTGACCTTGACCACATCCCAGAGCAGGCGTTCTTCAACTGCGGTGGCATTGACGATGTCATGAAGGCCTACGAGCGCATTCAGAAGGACCTTGGCTAATGTCACGCGAACTAAACGTTGATCTAGTGGCCGCCGATCGCCAGATTTGGACTGGCTCGGCGACCCAGGTCATCGCCAAGACCACCGTTGGTGAGATTGGTCTGCTCTCGGGTCACGAGCCGATGCTCGCGATCCTGGTGCCAGGTCAAATTCGCATCACCACCGGTGAGGGCAAGGTTCTGACTGCCGAGTGCGCAGAGGGCGGCTTTCTATCGCTGGAGAACAACAACCTGACTCTGGTGGTTAGAGACGCTCAGCTAACCAACTAATGCTTATCCTGCTGCCGCCGTCGGAGACCAAACGTCCCGGCGGCGTTGGCATTTCTATTGACAAGCTAGCCATTATTTGGGCCGCCTTGGATCCAGCCAGGGATCGACTAATCGCTGCGACTCAAAAGGTGTGCGCTAATCCCAAGAAGGCCGCTGAGGTCTTCAAGCTTGGACCCACGCTGATGGGGGAGTTAGAGGCCAACCAGAACCTCATGACTGCCCCCACCATGCCGGCCATCGAGCGCTACGCCGGCGTGCTATTTGATGCACTTGACTATCCAACACTGGATGAGGCTGCAAAACGCAGGGTCGGGGAGCAGTTGTTTATCCAATCTGCCCTCTTCGGGCTGCTACCCGCAACTGAGCAGATCCCTTATTACCGTTTCTCAGCAACCACAAAGCTGCCCAAGATCAACCTCAGGGATGTCTGGACCGAGGCTCACAAGGCGGTTTGGCCGAGGTTGACCAAGCCAATTTTGGACATGAGATCAAAGTCCTACGCGCAGCTCAACCCAATTCCCGAGGAGCTCGAGAGATATGAATTGGACGTTTTTGATGACTCAGGCAAAGCCCTGAATCACTTCAATAAAAAGGCCAAGGGTTTGTTTGTGAGGGCAGCCATGACTCAGGGTCTTGAGACAGTCAGTGACCTTCCCAAAATTGCCAAATCCGTCAATCTCAGGATTGAGATTGACGGATCTAGCGTGCGGCTGATCACACCGCAGGGGTTTTAGTCCTGCTTGGTTGCCGGTAGTGGCTCAACCACGTAAGGCTCAGGAAGTTCAATCACGCCCTCGACTAGCGAGATGATCGAATCGAACCAGCCCTGATCGTTTTTCAGCAGGTAACCCGGGACTAACCAGGCACCTCCAGACTTGTCATAAATCATCAGCAGTTGCTTCTCAGAACCGGTGAGTTTGAGGGTGACAATCTCAGGCTTTACGTCGATTGGCTGAACGTCAACCTCAGTGTCAGAGGATTCCTTGGTGGTTGCCTCAGGAGCGGGCTCGACCGCTGGAGCAGAAACCGCATCGGTTGTTCTGAGGCCCATGGCTCCCTGTGAGTACTGACTCCAGACCGAGCTTGCCGGAGAACCAAACCAGCGACCATCCTTGATTCTTGCCGCAGCGTCCTTGGCGGATACAGTGTTGAACTCTCCTCTGCTGAGCGGCTTGGCGAAGTGGCCGGCGACGCTTGAGAGTTTGCCCGCTCCGTCGTAGTTGATCCACCACTCCAACGCAGTGTCTTGGCCCTCAATTTGGACGGCACCGATCGCGCTGGCACCCCAGTCGCTTCTGTCTACCCGAATCTTGTCCTTGGTGATGCCGAGGCCAAATTCTTCGAAGATTTTGAACGCTTCAGCTCTAATTGCATCAACACTTGGGATTAGCTCGGGTGTGGCGATTGGTTCGCAGCTCTCATAGGAGCTTCCATCCTCGAGTGTGATGGTTTTGTTTTCGCAGCGGTAAGAGTTTTCATCCCAGGAGTTGAAGTAGAAGTTACCGGTGCCGGCCCAGGTGATGCTCACCTGGCGCTCTGGTTTTCCGATTGCAAAGGTTGGATACTCAGGAGAGGACCACTCCTCCTCGCGAATCTCACCTTCCACCCCGAAGAAGTCCGCAAGCTGCTGGAGTTTCTGCTTTGGGTCACCGTCGAGTACGAGCTGGTAAACGTTTCCGCGACCCGTCTCCTCGGAAAGAGCGGTGGTGTCGTACTCATACTCGATCCACATCGGGGCAATCATCTTCATGCCCGGAGCAGCTGCATCGCTAGAGAGCATGGCCTCAGCTCGACCCTGCTGCCCTCCGCTAGCCATCTGAATCAGCGGCTGCTGTGGTAGCGCAAGGCTAACGGCCAGCGTCAGTGCGGACACAGCAGCAACCGATGAGCCGGAGAGCAGGGTCAGCTTGATTCTGCGAGACAGTGGTAGCCGCTTTGGCTTGGCTAGCGGAGCCTGTGCCACCAGCCCCTCATTCAGGACACTCGAATCGCGAGCGGGATCGGCACTTTGTAGACGAGCCTGTAGTTCATCAAAATTCTCATTCATGACTAATCAACTGTCCCATCATCTAGAAAGTTTTCAGCGGCGAGCAAATTTTTCAGTTTTTGCTTGGCTCTGGTGAGGCGAATGGCTGCAGCATTCTCGGAAATCTCAAGCACAACGGCTATCTCTTTGTTGCTAAGACCCTCATAGGCCCAAAGCGAAATTAGTTCTCGCTCAACACCCTGCAACTTGCCCCATGCCTCACCTAGAGCGCTGTCAGCTAATGCAATTGATTCCGCAGATGGAGCCGCCTCAGGGCGAGCAATCAGCAGTTCTATGCGTGATCGATTGCTCAGTTTCTTGCGGTGATTGGCGATCAGGTAGCGGGCGGTTTTGTAAAGCCAAGGGAGCTCATAGCCATCCGGTATCGCACCGCGCTTGCTCCAGGCAATTGCGAACAGATCTGAGGCCAGATCTTCAACATCTGACGATTCAACTCGTCGTGCCAAAAACCTTGAAATCTCAGGCATGTGGGCGCGAAAAACGGTATTGAAGTGCTCCGGGGTCATGCTTCCTCCTGAGCTAGTTATGTCCTAAGCCTAGGAATCTTTTCGGATTCTCCTGAAGCAATTTGGGGCGTGGTCGTGAATCATGCCGGTGGACTGCATCAGTGCATACATGGTCGTGCTTCCCACAAACTTAAAACCTAGGCCCCTGAGGTGCTTACTCATTGCATCAGACTCTGGGCTGGTGGCTAGCCACTGAAAGTTTTCGATTTTGGTGAGCGAGTCTGAAGGGGCGAACTGCCAAAGGGTTGACTTTAGATCGATCGCTTTATCAAGAATTAGGCGGGCATTGTGAATCGCGGCCTGAATTTTGGCTCGGTTGCGAATGATGCTTGAGTCCAACATCAGGGACTCAACCTTGGATTCGTCGTAGGTGGCAACTTTCTCAAGCTCAAACCCATCGAACGCTCGGCGAAAACCCTCTCTTCGTTTGAGAATCGTGATCCAACTCAAGCCCGCCTGAAAGCCTTCGAGACAGATTGCCTCATAGAGTGCTCGCTGATCCGTGGCTCGCTGGCCCCACTCCTGGTCGTGGTAGTCGATGTAAATCTGATCATCGGTAACCCAGGAACAGCGCTCTACCCCGTCAGGATGGACGCGAGTGTGGGTCACTTCAGAACACCCTCCAGCTGAAGCAGCTTGGTCTTTGTTGCAACCCCTCCTGTTGCTGAGTAACCGGTGAGTTTTCCGGTTGAGCCCATAACCCGATGGCAGGGAACAATTATTGGAACTGGATTCGCACCAACCGCACCGCCTACTGCTCTGGCAGCGAGGGGCTTCGAGACAGAGCTTGCTATCTCGCCATAGGCCCTGGTTGCACCAAACTTAATGTGTAAAAGCTCATTCCACACCGCCCTCTGAAACTCGGTTCCAGTGAGGTCTAGCTTCAGATCGAAGCTCCTGCGTTTCTTGTCGAAATACTCTCTCAGCTGGTCGGCAGCCTCGTCCAAAAGTTTGCTCGCAGTAGTTGAACTGGAGAATTCCTTTGGCTTGATTGAGTCAGCCAGAATCTCAAGGTGTGCAATACCACGAGCAGTGGCGGCTATCGCGATGCTCCCAAGGGGGGAGGGCACAATCTTTAGCGCTTCCAAAATCATGGCTCAAGTATGGCCGAGTTGAGAACTGCTCTGGTTTCAGACAGGTGGCCTGTTAGTAACTTATCCACACTGTTGCAAACAAGCTCTTGAGCGCCGTTGATTGCTTCTAGGTTTCAGGTGTGAACCTCCTATTCGTGCTCCCTTCTGTGGGCTATGGCCTGTATCTCTTTGCAACCACAGGGTCACCAATCCTGTTGATCATGAGCGGGCTTACGGTCTTGGTTTGGTCGCTGGTGAGTTCGCAACGCGATCAAGATCTCAAGGCCCAGGTATCAGTAAGGGAGGGAAGGGTTTATCTAGGCGATAGGAGACTCTCGGAGTTCCCATGGCTGTGGGGTAAACAGGTGCGAAATCTCGTTTATGAGGCGGTTGCCACCGCGAGGCGAGTGGCAGCCGAGCGAGTTGATTTTGAACCGGGGTTGCTGCGGGATAGCGCTACCGGGGAGCTATTCCGACCACAGCTTGATGAACGAAACCCGCACCTTCTAGTCATTGGTCGAAGTGGCTCAGGCAAAACTCAGCTCCTTCGGTGGCTGTTGCAGAGAGCCACAGACTTCCGCATCATCGATTTCAAGGGAGGGGTGGATTTCAGAGATTTTGACAGCGCGCTCTTGTTTACCCAACAAGAGCAGGACTCAGCCACCGCGTGGCTCCAGGACCTAATCGATAGCCGAGAGCATCAAGCGGCGGAGGAGCCAGTCTGGATAGTGGTGGATGAGTTGGGGGAGCTGCTAAGAGCGAGCAAGCTCGCGCCTTTGCTGGATTCGATAGCCGCTAAAGGCAGAGGGCTTGGAATTCATCTGGTGCTACTGAATCAAACCATGACATCGATACCCAGAACCATCTGGGCTAACTGCGCCAACCGAATCGTTTTGCAGGCGGACCCAGTGGACCGAGTGCAACTCGGATTCAGCTCTTCGGGTTCGGATCAGGTGCTAGGCATGATTCGCGGCGAATATCGAGGAGCTCGCAATTGCGAGTTCGAATTCCCCGCCCCTACAGCTTCTTCCAGGCCTCTTCCAAAAGTGGTCGAAGAATCGCTTCCATCTGATCAAACTCCGCTGGACCACAGGTCAGTGGTGGAGCTAGCTGAACCACAGCATCACCGCGATCATCTGCTCGAGCGTAGAGTCCAGCCTTATACATGGCCGGATTGAGATACCCACGCAGAATTCGCTCGCGCTGATCTGGGGTTAGGCGCTGCATGGTCGCCTTATCGCTTACCAATTCAATGGCGAAGAAGTAGCCGTCACCGCGAACATCACCAACGATAGGCAGATCCTTGAGCTTCTCGAGGGTCTTTCTGAATACCGGCGAATTGGTTCGAACATTGTCAACCAGTCGCTCGCGGTCGTAAATGTCTAGGTTGGCAAGTGCAACCGCGCAAGCAACCGGGTGGGCTGCAAATGTGTAGCCGTGAGGGAAGGTGGTTGTTCCCTTGGTGAATGGCTCGAAGAACTTGTCCTTCATGAACAGCGCACCAAGTGGCTGAGCACCTGATGTGATTGCCTTCGCGGTAATCATCATGTCCGGCTCGATGCCATAGCGCTGGCAGCCAAACATTTCGCCGGTTCGGCCATAGCCAGTGATGGTTTCATCGGCAACCAACACCACGTCATATTTGTCACAGATCTCGCGAACCCGCTTGAAGTAGGCAGGGTGAGCAGTGATGCAGCCACCGGAGTTCTGAATCGGCTCAACATAGAAAGCGGCTACGGTCTCTGGGCCCTCAAAGAGGATTGCCTCTTCGATTCGGTTTGCTGCCCAAATGCCGAATTCTTCCTCGGACTTGAAACCTTCCGGAGCTCTGAACCAGTTAGTGTTCGGCACTCGGAAAGTAGAGGGCACCAGCGGCTCAAAAGCTTGCTTCATAGCCGCGATTCCGGTAATCGAAAGCGCTCCGTGACTTGTGCCGTGGTAGGCGGTCATGCGGGAGATTACCTTGGTCTTGGTTGGTTGGCCGGTTAGCTTGAAGTACTGCTTGGCAATCTTCCAAGCGCTCTCCACCGCCTCGCCACCGCCAGTGGTGAAAAAGATTCGGGTTAGCCCCTCGGGCGCATAAGAGACTAAGCGCTCGGCAAGTTCAACTGCCCTTGGGTGGGCATAGCCCCATAGCGGCATAAAGTCGAGCTCCAGCATCTGCTTGGCAGCCGCCTCGGCAAGTTCTTTTCTGCCATGGCCAGCGTTCACCGCAAACAAACCCGAGAGGCCATCGATGACCTTGTGACCCTTGGTGTCCCAAAGATAGATGCCATCGCCCTTTGCGATGATGTTCATGTCTCCGTCTTGAAAAGGCGAGTGCCTAGTGAAGTGCATCCACAGGTGATCTTTGGCCGAGCGCTGCAGCATGGAGTCGGTCGGGGTCTCTCCATCTCGCATCGCTTCAAAAAGCGGGAGTTTCTTCTGAGCCTTTGGCTTTCTCGCCTTTTGGATCAGAGCCTTTAGTGGATTTGCTTTTGGCTTCTGGATTGCCATTTTTATCTTCTTCTTAGTTGTTGGTTTCTGGGCTCATCATCGAGTTCCCCAGCTGTAGAACTGCTTGTGAAGTTTTAGGTAAACAAAGGTCTCTGCTGAAACTACACCCGGCAAGAGGCGAATGTTGGAATTGAGCAGGTTGATCAAATCCTCATCATCCTCACAGACCACCTCGACCAGAATGTCGAAACCGCCTGCCGTCAACACGACGTAGTCGACCTGGGGGATTGAAGACAGCATCTCGGCAACCTGGTTTACATCACCGGTGCACTTCACACCAACCATGGCCTGGCGGCTGAAGCCAAGGCGCATTGGGTCGGTAACCGCAACAATCTGCATAACGCCGGAGTCATTTAGCTTCTGCACACGCTGGCGAACCGCCGCCTCGCTAAGTCCCACTACTTTGCCGATCTCGGCATAGGACTTCCTGCCATCGAGCTGCAACTGCTCGACAATCAGCTTCGAAACCTCATCGAGCTGAGATTGTCTCGTGCGCATCATCCTGGACATGGCTCAGAGTATGCCAAGACTTTGTTGCCGACCCAAGCAATTCCGCACAATTGTGATGAATTTGCTACGAAATCCATTGAATTTTTTGTTTTCAGTTCTGGAATGGTTGCTTGAGGTTTAGAGTCTTTATATCTCAACTCGACGAGGAGTAATGCTGTGTCAGTAAGACAGTTGAAGAACTTTGTTGGTGGTCAATACACCTCCGCAGAATCTGACAAGGTTAGCGATGTCATCAATCCCGCTACCGGTGAAACCTATGCCCACGCACCAGTCTCCTCTGAGCGGGATGTGCAAAAGGCGTATGAGGTAGCCCAGAAGGCTTTTGAGGAGTGGAGTCAGACCACTCCAAGCGAGCGCCAGCTAGCACTTTTCCGCATCGCAGATGCGCTCGAGGCAAGGGCTCAGGAGGCAGCTGACGTCGAGAGCGAGAACACCGGCAAGCCTCGAGGCACCCTCGTCGACTACGAGATCATGCCTTCGGTAGACCAGATTCGCTTCTTCGCCGGCGCTGCTAGAAACCTAGAGGGTCGTGCAACCGCCGAATACATGCGAGACCACACCTCATCGATCCGTCGCGAGCCGATCGGTGTGATCGGTCAGGTTACGCCTTGGAACTACCCATTGAACATGGCCACCTGGAAGTTTGCTCCTGCCATCGCGGCAGGTAACACCATCGTGCTCAAGCCCTCCGACACCACCCCGGCATCAACGCTGCTATTGGCTGAGATTGCCAGCGAGTTCTTGCCAGCTGGAGTCTTCAACGTGGTAACCGGTGACCGTGACACAGGCCGTGCGATGATCGAGAACCGGATTCCCCAGATGGTGTCCATCACCGGATCAGTGCGTGCCGGTATGGAGGTTGCCAAGAGCGCATCCGCCGACCTAAAGCGCGTCCACCTCGAGCTCGGAGGTAAAGCGCCAGTCATTGTTTTCGATGATGCAGACTTTGAGAAGGCCGCTGCCGGAATCGTGGCTGCAGGATTCTTCAACGCTGGCCAGGACTGCACCGCAGCAACCAGGCTTCTGGTGCACGAGAAGGCCTACGACAAGTTCATGGCTGCGCTCATTGCTGAGGTGAAGGCAAGTGCCAAGGTTGGTATGCCATCAGAAGATGGCATTTTGTTCGGGCCGGTCAACAACGCAAACCAGCTAACCCGCGTCAAGGGCTTCATTGATCGACTACCTGACCACGCCAAGATCGAGCACGGCGGTAACCAGCTTCCTGGTTCGGGTTACTTCCTAGAGCCAACCGTGCTCTCGGGCTTCAAGCAAGACGACGAGCACATTCAGGAGGAGATCTTCGGACCGGTTATCACCGTCCAGAAGTTCTCTTCGGACGAGCAGGCTTTGAAGTGGGCAAACGATGTTCGCTACGGTCTGGCATCCTCGGTTTGGACCTCGAACCACACCCGTGCCATGAGATTTGCGAAGTACCTCGACTTCGGTGCGGTTTGGATTAACACTCACATCCCACTGGTTGCAGAAATGCCTCACGGAGGGTTCAAGCACTCCGGTTACGGCAAGGATCTTTCACACTACGGCTTCGAGGATTACACCCGCGTGAAGCACGTAATGAGCTACATCGGAGACTGATACTAAAAATTAGTTTTCGGACTCCAAAAATGGCTTTTTGTGTGACAAACTTTCCCTTGTTCCATGAAGCCGTTGGGTTTCGAAAGTTGGTTGGCGCTTAGCGCCCGATTAATAGGAGACAAGTAATGAAGCGTGGCCTTCCTGAAGACCCAATGATGCGCCAGCTGGTGCAGATGGCCCAGCAAAAGATGATGTCTAGAAGGGCTGCTCTTCTTGGTATCGGTGGAACCGCCGCAGCTCTGAGCTTGGCATCCTGTGCGCCTGCCTCTTCAAGTCTTACCCCGGCCGAAGACCTCTCGGACTCTGAGAAGGTACTGGTTTGGCACAACTGGCCGCTTTACATGGACGGTGAGGACGATGGTTCTTACCCAACCTTGAACCGCTTCATGGATCAGACGGGCATCACCGTCGAGTACATGATGGAGATCGACGACAACGACACCTGGTACGCCAAGGTGAAGGACCAGCTTGCACTGGGTGCAGACCCTGGATTCGACGTTGCTTGCCCAACCAACTGGCTGGTAAACCGCATGATCGCCCTTGGCTACCTCCAGACCATGGACAACGCAAACATGCCAAATAAGGTTGCCAGCCTAAACCCTGCTTACCTGGGTGACGATAATGACCCAGAGCGCACCCTTTCGGTGCCTTACCAGGGCATCATCGGTGGCATCGTCTACAACAAGAAGATGTACAAGGAGGCGACCGGTAAGGACGCTCCTACTTCCCTCGCAGATGTTTGGGACCCAGCTCTGAAGGGCCGCGTCGGTTTGATTTCCGAGATGCGTGACTCAGTTGGTCTAACCCTGCTCAGCATGGGAATCGACATCAAGGACCCAGCCTCTTTGACCGAGGACGCCTTCAACGAGGCAGTCGACTTTATCGCAGCTCAGGTTTCTTCCGGTCAAATCTTCAACATCAAGGGCAACTCCTACGGTGAGGATCTGTCAAACGGCAACATCATCGTGGCCCTTGCATGGTCCGGAGACACCACCATCCTCAACTACGAGGTTGGCGAGGACCGTTTCGGTTTCGTAGTTCCTGACACCGGAGCAACCATTTCCTCCGACTCCTTCGTGATCCCAATGGGCTCACAGCACAAGAAGAACGCGGAAGCACTAATCAACTACTACTACGACCCAGTAAACGCTGCCGAGCTGGCCGCTTACGTGAACTACGTGACCCCAGTGGTTGGTGCCAAGGAAGAGATGATGAAGACCGACCCTGAGTTGGCTGCAAACCCACTGATCTTCCCATCAGACGAGTTCCTTGCAAACGTTCACGCTTTCCGACCACTTACCGGTCAGGAAGAGCAGCGCTTTGCAACCAAGTGGCAGAACCTGCTACTAGGCGCATAGGTGGCAGAGCAGTTCGTTGCTCGAGGTCAAGACCTAGAGCTCGTAGGTATTCGTAAAGAGTTCCCTGGCTTTACAGCCATCGACAATCTTGATTTGAAGATTCCAGCGGGCGAGTTCTTCGCCCTGCTGGGACCTTCGGGTTGTGGTAAGACCACAACTTTGAGAATCATCGCGGGACTTGAAGAACCTACCGTCGGCAAGGTCCTTATCGGTGGTAAGGATGTCACCGCATCCAAACCGCACCAGCGTCCGGTGAACACTGTTTTCCAAAGCTACGCACTATTCCCACACATGTCTGTGCTTGAGAATGTGGCTTTTGGTTTGCGCCAGCGCAAGATCGACGATCCGCTTCCCAAGGCCACCGAAGCTCTCAAGCTGGTGGAGCTGGAGCACCTGGCTAACCGCAAGCCACAGCAGCTATCCGGTGGGCAGCAGCAGCGCGTCGCTCTTGCTCGCGCACTTGTAAACCGCCCAGCTCTTCTGCTGCTTGATGAGCCCCTTGGTGCGCTAGATCTGAAGCTACGACGCCAGATGCAGGTTGAGCTCAAAGCCATTCAGATGGAGGTTGGACTCACCTTCCTGCACGTTACCCACGACCAGGAAGAAGCCATGGACATGGCTGACACGGTAGCGGTTATGAACCTGGGTCGCATCGAGCAGATGGGTGCTCCAGAGGCACTCTATGACAGACCGAAGACTGCTTTTGTGGCTCGCTTCCTTGGACAGTCGAACATCTTCGTTGGCGACGTTATCGAGAACACCGAGCACGTGGTTGCCATCAATGTGAATGGACAGCGCATCGCTGCTCCAAAGCTGCGTGCCGAAAAGCACGAGGGCAAAATCGCGATCGGTGTTCGTCCGGAGAAGGCAACCTTCCACGAGTCAAAGCCTGAGCTTGGTTCAGATCACAACATGGTTGGCCCGGGAGAGATTATCGACATCCGCTTCACCGGCGTATCAAACCAGTACCTAATCGACGTTCCAGGCTTCGGAGATATCACCGTTTTTGCCCAGAACGTAGGCAAGTCGCCGGTAGTTGAACTGGGTGCCCAGGTTTATGTCAGCTGGAAGGTTGAGCACAGCTTTGGATTGAGCGACCTGCCCACCAAGGCAGACAACGACGAGATCTAAGCCATGGCATTCGTCGCGTTAGGTCAGGGAGGCGCTAAGTCAACTGCGCCAGTGAAGAACTCAACCAAGGTCGCGTTCATCCTGCTCGCGCCGGGCATGATTTACCTCGGGCTTTTCTTCCTCACTCCGCTGGTCTCACTCGTTATCACCTCGCTAAAGACCGCGAGCATGACCGGTGAAATCGGTATGTACGACTATGGCTTCGAGCCTGGAAACTACGCGTATGCCATTTCGCAATATGGACCACAGATCATCAGATCTTTTGGCTACGCACTTGCCGCAACCGTAATGGCGCTGGTGATCAGCTACCCAATCGCCTACTTCATCGGTGTAAAGGCCAGAAACAAGCCGGTGCTGCAAGCGCTACTGCTTACCTTGGTGATTGCTCCGTTCTTTATCTCTTTCTTGCTCCGCACTTTTGCCTGGAAGCAGATTTTCTCGAATGAAGCTCCTATAACGCAGTTTTTGCAGCAGATCGGACTGCTTGGTTCCAGCGACTACATCATCGGATCTTCGTTTGCCGTGGTCTTTGGTTTGACCTATAACTTCATTCCATTCATGACCCTCCCGATCTATACCTCGCTGGAGCGTCTTGACATCAGATTGGTGGAGGCTGGATCAGACCTGTATGCATCGCCGGCTAAGACGTTCTGGAAGGTGACTTTCCCGCTGTCTCTGCCGGGTGTGATTTCAGGCACCTTGCTTACGTTCATTCCAATTTCTGGTGACTACGTAAACGCATCGCGAGACTTCCTTGGAGGATCCGACACCGCGATGATCGGTAACGTGGTTGAGGCCAACTTCTTCCGAATTCAGGATTACCCAACCGCATCCGCACTCAGTGTGATGCTGATGGCTGCAATCGTGATTCTGGTCTCCGCCTACGTCAAGCGCTCGGGTACGGAGGATCTACTGTGAAACTCTCACTCGGTAAATGGCTGTTACCAACCTATGTTGGTCTGGCGTTTTTCTTCTTGATGATTCCAATTGGCTACACCTTCGTGTTTTCATTCAACGAGGTGGAGAAGTCAAACATCGCCTGGAAGCGATTCACTCTAGATAACTGGCTAAATGTTTGTGGTCAGGCTGAGGTCTGTACCGCCTTCAGTAACTCAGTTGCAATCGCCGTTATCTCGACCCTTGCCTCGACCGCACTGGGAACCGCAATTGCGATTGCTCTGGGGCGCTACAAGTTCAAGGGCCGCTCAATTACCAACCTGCTGCTGTTCTTGCCGATGGCAACACCTGAAGTTGTTATGGGTGCGGGCCTGGCAGCGCAGTTCTTGGATCTGGGCATCGGCAAGGGATTCTGGACCATCGTTGTCGCCCACGTGATGTTTACCCTCAGCTTTGTGGTCGTTACCGTGAAAGCCCGAGTTGCGACCCTGGACCCCAGACTCGAGGAGGCGGCATCTGATCTTTACGGAACCCCAGCTTCGGTGTTCTGGAAGGTCACCTTCCCGCTTCTGCTACCGGGCATCATGGCCGCTGCAATGCTCTCATTCGCACTCAGCTTCGATGACTTCATCATCACTCAGTTCAATGCGGGACCGGAGACCACCTTCCCGAAGTTTGTCTACACCGCGGCAGCGCGAGGCATTCCTCCAGAGGCAAACGTGATCGGATCAGCGGTGTTCTTCGTGGCAATCGCAATTGTGCTCATCGTTCAATTGCGCTCCAGCCTCAAGGCTAAAAAACTGGCCAAGTAATTAGGCATAGAAAAACCCCCGATTGAATCAATCGGGGGTTTTTCTTTTGACTAGTTGTAGAGCGCCGCAACAGCCTCGCGGAAGTGCGCGTGGTGGTGAGCTACATCTTCCTCATCGGTAAATGGTGACATCAGCGCCATGTTGTGGAACGGAGTCATCAGAATGCCGCGGTTGATGGCGTGCAGCTGAAGGTACTGCTGCAACTCAAAGTCGTCTGCATCCGCTGCTTCGCGGCCGTTCTTCGGTGCGGTTGGACGGAAGCTGTATTCGCCGCGGCAACCGATTCGAGACACCTGCCAGGGCAGTTTGTACTCATCGATTACCTCTTGGACATTCTTTACCCACAGCTCGGCCAACGCTTCCATGCGCTCAAACGCCTTCGGAGTAAGGACACTCTCCAGGGTTGCTCGCACCGCAGCCATGGAAAGAGCATTTCCGGCGAGGGTGCCGCCAACTCCACCGATGTCGATGCTCTCAAGGTGCATCGAGGATTCAATTCTCAAAGCCAACTCATTGGTGAGACCGTAAGCGCCAACCGGCACGCCACCACCAATGGTTTTTCCGAGCACGACAGCATCGGGGTTCAACCCATACTTAGCCGTCATTCCACCTGGGCCGGCGGAGAGGGTGTGGGTCTCATCGAGAATCCAGATCACGTCGTATTTCAGGCACAGCTCCTCCATGCCCTTGAGGTAATCAGGTTCGGGCAGCACGATTCCGATGTTGGTTAGTGCAGGCTCCATTAGCATTGCGGCTATTTCACCGGTCGCAAATGCCCGCTCTGCAGCCTCAAGATCGTTGAATGGGATAACCGTGGTGGTCTGCTTTAGATCAATCGGCTTACCAACATTGTCCCGGCGTGGAACCGTGTTGCCGTCATCATCCATGACTGCGAAGGTCTCATCGACGGTGCCGTGGTAGCAGTAGTCGTGGATTGCAATTTTGGAACGCCCAGTGACGTGCCTCGAGTAGCGAAGCATGTGGCGGTTGGCATCAGTT